>VAOZ01109556.1_pt1 | contig 9993 bp, 10 predicted proteins | sample 3394041 | NCBI WGS metagenome assembly VAOZ01 (sample SAMN08290431, study PRJNA428436) | hydrothermal vent metagenome | isolation source: Deep-sea hydrothermal vent chimney | place: Indian Ocean: Southwest Indian Ridge | reverse complement strand
GACACTCTATATGACAGCATTACCAGCCGCTATGGTTTCGAGCTCGAGCTGGAGGGTGGGCAGCGCTCACTAACCCGTGGCGAGCTTATGGCATATGTCAGGGATACTGATCCCGAACTGCGCAAGGCTGCTTACCAGGCGCTGCACAGGGTTTATGGCCGAGAAGCCCCGGTTCTAGGACAGTTATACCAAAGTATCGTGCGTGATTGGCATGCTGAGTTTGTAGTACTTAGGGGCCATACCGAGCCTATCGCCACACGGAATACCGCCAACGACCTGCCGGATGCGGTGGTCGATACTCTGCTCGAGGTTTCGCGACGCAACGCCCCGGTATTCCAACGCTATTTTCGGCTTAAGGCCCGCTGGCTAAAGGTGGACAAGTTAAGCCGCTTTGATATCTATGCCCCGGTGGGCGGCGTGGATAAGGCCTACGGCCTCGACGAGGCCAAGCGGGTGGTTCTGGCGGCCTTTCAGGACTTTGATCCTCAATTCGCCGAGCTGGCTGAACGCGTGTTCCTGGAAGACCACCTAGACGCAGAGGTGCGCAAAGGTAAGCGCAACGGAGCTTTTTGCTATACGGTGCTTCCGGGCCTGACCCCCTTTGTGCATCAGAACTTCCAGGGCAAGCCGGACGACGTATCTACCATGGCCCATGAGCTTGGCCATGCAGTTCATAGCATGTTGGCCGGGCACCACTCAACCTTCACGCACCATGCTACCCTGCCGCTGGCCGAGACAGCCAGCACTTTCGCCGAGATGATCCTGGTGGATTACCTGCTGGTACATGAGAAAGACCAGGCCGCCCGCAGGGAAGTGCTCTTCAAGCAGATCGACGGAAACTATGCCACTATCATGCGGCAGGCCTACTTCGCACTATTCGAGCGGCAGGCACACCAGATGATCCAAGCAGGTGCGACCACTGAGGAGCTTTCGCAAGCCTACTTGGACAACCTTAAGGAGCAGTTTGGCGATGCGGTGGAGTTGCCCGAACTCTTCCGTGATGAATGGACCACTATTCCACACTTGTTTGGGGTCCCATTCTATGTCTACTCCTATGCCTTCGGCCAGCTCCTGGTGCTGGCTTTATACCATCGTTACAAGGAGGAGGGCCAGATCTTCAAACCTAGGTTGTTCCGCATCCTTTCGGCAGGAGGATCAGTGGCACCTACGAAGTTGCTGGCTGGGGAGGGGGTTCGTATCGATGACCCTACCTTATGGCAGGGGGGCTATGACTTGATGAACGAGATGATCTCCAGGCTCGAATCCTTGCCGTTTCAGCAGGCCACTCTGTTGAAATAACCGGGCGTGAGTCACGCCCGGTTATTTCGGCTTAGACCGCGCTGGGCGACTAATCGCCGGAGGTCTGACCGTAGGCCGAGGACTCCGTATGATGCTTGCCGTACAGGCCGATCATGATGAAATACACTACCAGGGTGGTCACTACGGGGCCAGCCAGAAGCGCTACCCACAACACTGGGATCGATATGCCCAGGCTGCTATGATAGCCAGCTAATGTGCTCACGATAAAGAAAGCCAGTATGCCGAAAGTGATGCTCGTTCGCCAAGGGTGGTTGCTGGGTTGCTCCGAATAGCGTTGCTTAGTCTTCTTGGTATCCAGGAAGGGCAGTAGAACGGCGGCTACACCTAGGATGCCCGGTATGGCTATGCCTCCCCAGAGCTCGGGTCCAAAGTAGCCCCCCAGGAAGGTAAAGTGCCAACTTGCAGGGATCATCTGCAGGATTCCATAGATCCACGCAAAGTACCAGTCCGGCCTCACGTTGGGGGTGCTCACGGTAGGTGGACCGAACACGGTAATCGGGTGCGCGATGAAGGCCCCACTGATGGTGAACACTACCGCCAAGTACACCAGAAAGAGTACCGTCATCACGACCGTCTGCTGCGGCATCAGTGGCACTCCCAGGATTCGGCCCGGCGCTACCTTCTCGGCGTAGCGTGGCTGGGTGTGCTTTTGCTTGATCATGATCAGCAAATGGAGCACCAGCAAGGCGACGATAATCCCTGGAAGCAGCAACATATGGATGGGCAAAAGCCTGGGCAGGGAATGCACGGTTGGATATGCTCCGCCGAACATTACCTTGGATATCCAATCACCCACCCAAGGTATGGATCTACCGATCCCGTAGCCGATCTTGGTGGCGACCACCGAGAAATTATCGTCCGGTAGCGCATAGCCGGTAAAGGAGGTAATAATCGTTACCAACAATAGAGCCAGCCCAATGAACCAGTTCACCTCGCGAGGCTTCTTGTAGGCGCCGGAGACCAGGATACGTAACAGGTGCAGAAAGGCCGCGAAGATCATGATACTCGCCGACCAATGGTGGACGCTGCGGATCACTGCACCAAAAGGTAGGGAGTCGATGTACAGGACTGAAGCATAGGCGGCCGGCACGCTCTGACTTCCAAGTTTTATCAAGCGACCCGAGGCCTCGTAGTCCATATTCAGAAATATACCGGTGATTACCAGGGTAATGAAGGCAAAAAGGGTGATCTCGCCCAAGAAGAAGGAGTGGTGGACGGGAAAGGCCTTACGGAGAAACTTATTTTGTAACCGACCTATATCGAGCCGCTCGTCGAGCCACCTATACACACGCCACCTCCCTGGAAAGAGCAAGCCCGGACATTAGCTGCACCCCGGGTAAGTGATGAAAGCTCCTTCGGCCACGATCTGTCGCTCCCCATTAATACTGAATGGCAGGATGGGTAACGGCCTGGGTGCAGGCCCATAGAGTACTTTGGCGCCATCCCATGGGTCATAATGGCTCTTGTGGCAAGGACAGAATAGGTAGCCGTACTTATCGATGCTGAAGGGCTTGAGAACAAACTCGCTTACATTGCAACACAGGTGGGTACAGGTTGCGGAGTAGACAACCACCCGTTCGTGTGCGTACCTCACATATTCCGGATTGAACCAACTCTCCTCCTGGGCGCGGATCAACAGGATGATATTCAGAGAGCGCTTATCACGGATCACATTGTCCTTGGGATCCATGGGCCAGGCGAAAATCTGTGTTTTGTCTACCGGTACCTCGTCGACCGTGATGACTTTGCCCTGCTTGGGCCCCTGGGCGAAGACCAGTAGGTCACCCTTCTGTGGTGGATCGTTATCGGGCGCCACTACTACCTTGGGCTTGAGTCCACCGGCTACAGTTAGGACCGATAGGCCGGCAATACCCATACCGATGCCCATACTAGCGAGCAGAAGTTTACGGCGGGAGATCTCTTTCTGCCGCTCTTCCGCAGGTGTATTCTTTTTATCTTGCTCATCCGTCACCAGGGAACCTCCGAATGCTCATCCTCCGCTAATACCTCTTCTTCCATGAAGTATTTCTTGTACAGGACTAGAAGAACCGCGATGATGGCCATCATCAGGCCGAACACTCCGCCTTCTAGAAGGGTATTCACCGGGCCGGGGCCGGTATCAAGCTCGTAGACGATTATGCGCACAAAGAAACCGGAAAGCAGCGCCAAGAGGATAGACAATGCCACCCCAACAACCACTGGAGCAAGACCGGCTTCGGGCTGATGCTTGGTGGGGCGCAATTCGCTTCCTTCCAACCAAACGGAGATCAGACCAATGACTCCGTAGATAAACAGGGTCATGCCAAAGGCAATCAGGCCGATCTGGCCGCTGGAAAGGGCGTCTGGGGCCGTGCCGCTGTAGGCAATGATCCGGGAGCGGTCGAGATAGGCCATTATGAAGAAGACCTCCGAGAGACCCAGAGAGAAGAAGGGAACCACCGAGTCGTTGCGGTACATATACCCTCCTAACGTCCCGCCTTGACTTGGGCTTCACTCACACCACCGAAGCTGTTGCCGAAGTCATTGCGTATATACGTAGCCACCGCGGCGACTTGCTTGTCGGACAGCTGGCTCGCAAAGGCCGGCATCATTCCGTTGAAGCTCTGCCCCTTGACCGTGATCTGCCCCTGTTTGCCTTTGAGGATGGTATCCACCACTAGGGTGACATCTTTCAGGTTGGCATTACCGGCAAATGGCGGGAAGGCCCCGGGTATGCCCTCGCCGGTGGCTTGGTGGCAAGCTGCGCAGTGCTGTGCGTAGAGCGCCTTACCCTCTGTCAGCAGCGCTTGGTCGACCGGTACGGTGGCGCCCTGACTGGATGAGCTTGACGTGGAAATACTAGACGAAGCCGCAGGTGCTTTTTGGGCAGCTACCGATGCCACGATCTTGTTAGAGGTACCCGTCAGCGCGAAGAAACCCCAGACCGCACCAAGGATAACTAACATGATGATGAAGTAGGGCCACCCCGATCCGCGCTCCCCCTCACGAGGGGCTTGATAGTCACCTGGTTTGAGCTCCAGCTCCAGGTCGCCGTGTACTTCTTCGCCCTCCTCGACACCATCCACTAGGACGCCCGGAAGATTGTTCACGATAAGATTGCGGCGTTCTTCAAGATGTTGTCCGCTCTTATAGTAGGTGACGATTCGCAAGGTATGCTCACCGTCGGGTAGGATAGTAGTGTTCAGCTTGAGTAGGAAGGGGGGCTCAGTGAGCACCTGTAGGGGCTCGGTCCCGCCATCCCAAAAGATCTCGAAGCGCTCGATATTAGGGTTCATCCATCTCCTCTCTAACCGGCGTGCACGCGCCTTCGCATATTCTATCGCCAAGGATATCAGTCTCAGCCGTGACCGGGTGAGATAGGCGAGTCCCTAGCATCCCTAAGATACGCCGTGCGTGGTATGGGGACCGGGACATTTGTCCCGGTGAGATGAATGGGCTCCCAGGCACCAGGACACTACGCCAATTCCCAGGCTTGGCCCAGCCGCACCAGCGAGCTCCGCACGGCACCGGCGCCCCCCTGAACCTCCAAAGCGGCAGTGCCATTGAAGCCGGCTAGGTCGCTTCTCAGATCTTCCCAGGGTAGCCGCCCCGTACCGACCGGTAGATGATCATCGGTGATGCCATGGTTGTCGTGTAGGTGTAAGTGCAGCAGCCGGGGAGCCATAGCCTGGTGATAGTCGAGGATAGCTGCCTTATCTCGCTTGACTAAGGCATGGGCCAAGTCCAGACAATAGCCGAATCCGCTGCCCAGAGTGTTACCCAGTGAGGCCAACTCTTGTGGTGTCTGTAGTAGATCTTGCGCGTCCAGCGCAAGGTTCTCCAGGGCTACTGGTATAGGTGGGTTGGACAGGGCCGCCAGCGCACTGGATAGTAGAGCGCTGGCCCGATCGAGTACCATAGGATGGCGAATGGGTATCTGGCCGGTATGTAGCACACCAACCATAGCGCCCAGCTGCTCGGAAAAGTCTAACGATCGGAGTGTGCGATCGAGGCTGACACGCCGTGATGGTTCCACCAGGCTGGCCGGGTTGAGGTCTACGAAGGGTAGGTGAACGCTGAATCCTACACCGGCTACTCGACCCATCTCGGCTAGGACATCCGGGCCGGGCAACTCTGGGAACATCTCGTGGACATCATAGCTGATTTCAAGGAACAAGCCTAACTCAGCGGCTAGTTCGAAGGCTTCGCGATAGTCCGTGATGCCCGCGGTAATAGGAGAAAAGCCTAGTTTCATCTTCCCACCTCCAATGCCTTCTGTTGCGCTATGGCTAAGGCTTTCTTGGGGTTCATGCCCCCTTCGACCGCCTGGGCCAAAGCCTGATCTAGGTAGGGCCTCCACAGGGTGAATAGTGGCGTGCGGGGGCGCGGTATCGCTCGTTCGATCTGTTGGAAGGCTATCTTCCGGTAGGGGTTTTCTGCATAGAAGGGCTTGAGTAACGGAGCCGCGGATTTTCTGAGTGGCATGTAGTAGCTGGCCTCAACCCACTTAGCGATATTCTCCGGCCGCATCAGGAATCTCCAGAAGGCCATGGCCCCTGCGCGTTGCTGTGCTGTGGCGCCCTTCAATACCACTAACTCTGCACCACCCATGGGTACGGTGCCGCTGGGTGTGCTGGTGGGTACCGGCGCCACACCGAGTTTGAAGGCGAAGCTGTACTTCTCGGCCGCCGGCCAGTTGGCGATGGAGGCGAAGACCATCATGCCCTTGGTACGTACGAAGTCGAACTGTGCGAACTGTGCCCGGGCCAGGGTATAGGGGATGGCGGCTTTCTCCTGGGCTAACTTCTGCAACATGGAGAGTGCGGCCACTGCCTCGGGGGAATCGAAGTTGGGTTTGCCCCCGGGTGTCACCAGCCGCCCGCCGCGGCTGGTGACCATAGCCTCGAAGGTCCAGGGCTCGAGCACCTCGATGAAGCCCGTACTTACGCGGGTGGTCAGCGCGCGCGCATTGCGTGCAAAGGCGCTCCAGGTACCCGGGACCTTCAATCCCTTGGCCGCGAAGGCGTTGACGTTGTAGAACAATACCGGCGTGGAGGTGTTGAAGGGTAGGCCGTAGCGGTGCCCGTCGATCAGGCCATAGGCCCAAGGCTTGGAGTATAGGTCGCTGGTCAGCGACTTAGGCAGCTTGGCCGCCTCACTATCCAGGGACTCCAGGCTGCCGTCGGCGGCCAGGGTGGGGAAGAAGGTGAGCTCGGCCTGGTAGAGGACAGGCTGCGTACCGGTACGCAGAGCTGCTACCAGCTGGACCTCGCCCGTGGGATAGTCACCTATGTAGCGCGGTTCGACCCGGTAGATATGCTGCCCGGTGTTGAAGGCCTTAGCGAAAGCATCTATCGCCTTGCCTGCCGGGCCGTCCATGGCATGCCAGAAAGGTACTACCACCTGGCCCAGGGCCAGACCGGAAAGTATGAGCAAAGATACCCACATACCCCTTTGTTTCATCGTTCTCCTCCTATCCTTTCACACTACCTTCAAACGTATCCACGATACGGCGCTCGAACGCTAGGTAGAGGATTAATAAGGGCAATGAGGCGAATACCGCCGCTGCCGAAAGTAAGCCCCAGTCCGTCGGGAAACGCTGCTCTAGGTTGGTGATCCACACTTGGAGGGTCCAGTACTCTTGGCCAACCACTACGCGTGGATAGAGCACCAGGTTCCAATGTGCGGCGAAGGCCAGTACTCCGGCGGCAATGAGGCTGGGGGTTAAAAGCGGCAGCAATATGTGGCGTAGGATCTGGCCCTCCGTGGCCCCGTCAAGCCGCGCCGATTCCACCAACTCCCAGGGTAGGCGGTGCAAGCTTTGGTAGAGGAGAAAAACTGTAAAAGGGCTGGCGGCGAAGGGAAGAATCAGTGCCCACGGCGTGTTGAGTAGGTGCAGTTGAAAGAGTACGCCGTAGAGTGGCACCAGAAGAAGCTCCACAGGTATGGCCAGCAGAAATAGAAAAAGGCCCAATCCCCGTGCGCCTTGGCGCAGCGCATAGGCGGCGGGCAGGCTGGTGGCTAGCTGAAGTAGCGCCACCGTGCTGGAAACCAATAAGGAGAACCCCAGTCGGTTCCAAAACCCCAGGCCAGCTAGCTCGCGCACGTTGTGCAGGCTGAATCCCAGCTTGGAGAAGAAATTGCCCGAGTAGATCACTGAGGGTGGAAGAAAGGCCGCATAGGCTATCCACAGAAAGGGCAATAGGACCAAGGCTAGAAGCGTAAAGACAAAGACGTGTTTCATGCTTCGACCCCTGCCAGTAACTGTGCTTGTAGGCCGGCCACCACCAGGGTGATAACCAGCAGAACCACCGTGATCGCCGCTGCGTAGCCGAGCCTGAACTGCTCGAAGCCAATTTTGTACAGGTAGTATCCCAGTACCTGGGTGGAGCCGTAGGGGCCGCCGCGGGTCAGCAGATATACCGCCACATAGGATTGCAGTGCCAAAATACTACCCACTACGCTCAGGAAAGCCACCGCCGGCTTAAGCATAGGCAGGATCACGAAGCGGGTGACCTGCCAGGGATGAGCACCATCGATCTGAGCCGCTTCCAGTAGGCTTTCAGGTATGGTTTTGAGGTGCGCCGAGACCACCAGTACCCCGTAGCCTAGATAGCGCCACAGCGTGAACAGCACCACAATCACAAAAGCCCAGAAGGGACTGTTGTTCCAGTTGGGAATAGGCAGAACCGTTGCTAGGGCGCCGTATCCTGGTGCTAAAAGCGTGTACCAGGCCACCGCCGCCGCACCCACGGTAATCAAGCTGGGCATGAATAGGAGGCCCTTAGCGGCCCGCTCATAGCGCTGGCGGTGTAGCGCCAGCGCAGTCAGGACCGAGAGGCCTATGAATAAAGGCAATACCGCTACCGCAAATAGCAAGGTGATACGCAGGCTGTAGCCAAAGTCGGGACTGCTCAGGAGGATTTTATAGTTAGCCAGCCCTACGGGGGTGGGCGCGGAGAGCCCCGACCACTTCCAGGTGGAGAAACGCACCACCTCCAGGAATGGATAAAGGGCAAAAATCCCAAGCAGTAGAAGGCTGGGGCCCAAGCCGGAGTAGATTCGCAATAATCGCATGTACTTCAGAAGAGGTAGAGAAGGCTGGTCTGGAAGATTGACCTATCCGAACTGGACAGCTCGAATGCCATAGGGCCTGCATAGACATGTAGGCCAAGACCGTAACTTAGATGCAAGCCGCGTAGATACGCGAGCCCCAAGTGTGCCGAGAGACTGGCTGATGGCCAGAGCAGGCTGACTGTCGGGCCGATCTCGCCGCCCAGATAGCCTGGGCCACCGGTGTTTGGCTGCTCCCAAAGCAGGCTGGCTTCCGCGCCCACGGCCACGAACTGATCGGAAAGTGTCAGGCTGGGCAACACCAAGGCTTTTGTACCGAGCGTGGCCCGAGTGCCCTGGCCCAGGCGGAATGATGCCTCCAGACCGGTTTCCATACCCAACGGACTGAAGGGCAACTTTAAGCCAAGCTGCACACCTACACCTTGATGCAGCGCGTAGCTGAGGCCGACGGCGTTTTCCGGGTAGGCGGGGAGTTGGGCCGCAGCCAGCCCGCTCAGGACCATGAGCAATAAGAATAGGCGTTTCACATATTCCTCCCTTTGGACGAGCCTACACCAGGCGTATCATGTCTTGGTCAGTACTTAGGTTATTGATACTCCCAAGTAAGGATCCAGGATATGCAGACACCCATCTACTTTACCTCGCCGCCCCGCCCGGCCCGCCCGGCCGGCCGGCAGCGGTTCCTGATTGTGGTGGGCCTCTCCGGGGTGGGTAAAAGCACCCTACTTCGCCACCTCGGTTACCCCGTACTGCCGGACCGTCGTGAACTGGTTAATGCATGCATCCTGCCGGCTATGGGCGTAGATCCCGGTGCCGATCGTGCAAAACGCTTTGAGGCTACCCGTGCTTACCGGAGGATACACCCGGGTGGTGTGGCGCATGCCCTGGCCCAAGGGGCTTGGGTGCCGAGATGGCCATTGGTCTTTGATGGCTTACGAGGGGAAGCGGAGGTGGCCTATGCGCTTTCAGCCCTCCGAAGGACGCTGTTTGTGGTTCTTGAAGCTCCCAACCTGGTCCGCTTGAGGCGTTTAGCCACGCGTAATGACGCCTTCGATCGGGTGGGGACCGCGGCTACAGGGGCTTCCTCTCCAGAGGCTTTGGCTGAGGGGGTGCTGAGCCGAGTGGAACTGCAAGAAGCTCTGTCCTGGGAACTGCCCGAAGGGGTACTGTCTACCGCTATACGGATTGTGGGCGAGGAGGCTAAGAGCTATGATCCCGAGGGCCCGCGGCGGGTACTGGAGGCCAGTGGGCGCGCCCTGTTCGTAGATACCTCGTGGGTTGCGCCTATGGAGATCGCCGAGCAAGTGCGGATGCTCATGGAGGCTTTGTATGCCGGTCGTTAGCCGCATTCGCCCGCGGCCTTTCCGGCTGCCTCTAGCCGCCGATTTGTCGTGGGGTAAGGTCAGCCGTCTAGGTGAGTTGCACCATTTGTTGCTCGAGCTGGAACTGGACGACGGTTCCATCGGGCGCGCGGAAGTACCCATTCGCCCGACCATCTATGGGGAGACACTTGCTGGCACCCTAGCCGCGCTTGAGTATCTCGAACCGGATTTGCTGGGTGTAGAGGTCGATGATACCGGGAGGTTAGATGCAGTGCTCGCCGCACTGCCTTTTAACCAT
>VAOZ01200731.1_pt1 | contig 9999 bp, 9 predicted proteins | sample 3394041 | NCBI WGS metagenome assembly VAOZ01 (sample SAMN08290431, study PRJNA428436) | hydrothermal vent metagenome | isolation source: Deep-sea hydrothermal vent chimney | place: Indian Ocean: Southwest Indian Ridge | reverse complement strand
GTCGATCCAGCCGGCATAGCTGTCGTGGGAAATTTCGGTGAAAAGCCAGCTTTTGCATCGGTCTTTGACTTGTACCATATCACCAAAAAGAAGCTGGTTAATCATTTGGCTTTTGTCAGAAGGCTTTTCGCGAACCGGAACCATGGAAAGAATGCAAATACCTTTGTTCATAATTTCTGGTTAATGAATAATAGAAATTCAAGTTTTCGTATTTTTGTAGCAAGAAAAAACACAATGAAGTCTCTCTTTCCAAAATTACAACAATATTCATACGATTTGCTCAAGATTTTAACTTTTGTGGTAGCTGTTGTTATAGTGGTGGCTGTGAGCCCTCGGGAACGGATTTTTAAGTATGAATTCAGTCTGGGCAAACCATGGAAGCACAAAGATTTGTATGCCCCCTTTGACTTTTCTATTCTGAAGACAGAGAAGCAACTGTCGAAAGAGAGGCAAGAGGTGCTAAAGAATCTGAAGCCGTATTTTCAGTATGATGAACAGGCCACTAAAGTCGGGAGAGCCCAACTGATAAAACGCTTTCGTGAGAAGTGGAATTTTATCAGCTCAAAAATGGATTCTGTGGTGAGCCATCAGGACTACATGACCTACCTCGATGCATTACTGGTGATATACGACCAGGTTGAACGCGGAATTATTCGCCTTGACCCTGTTCTGGAAGGAAAGGATAAAACCTTTCAGATTAAGCTTATAAGAAATAATGAGGTTAAAGATTATAATCTGTCACAACTTTACACGGTAAAAGAGGCTGATGAATTTGCTATCAACTACCTCAGACAGCTTAGCAGCCCGGATAGCGTAGTGTTGTTTAAGCTGATTGATAATACGCTGGTACAGAATGTTATTTATGATCAGAAAAAGACCGATATGATGCGAGAGGAGCTGCTTTCAAAAATTTCTCCTACCGTGGGACTGTTACAAAAAGGTGAGCTTATTATTTCGCAGGGTGAACTGGTTACCCCCCGGAAATACCAGCAGTTGATTTCGCTAAAGCAGGAATATGAGCAGGAGATTGGGAATTCTGCTGCCTGGAAATATGTTTATACCGGTAGGATATTATTGATTTCGTTGCTGTTTTTTATAGAGCTGATGTTCCTAATGTTATTTATGCCATCTATCTATAAGGAACTCAGAAAACTGCATTTGTTGTTGGGAACTCAGGTGGCATTGTTGATCATCTCCTTTTACATTTTTTCCCATTATCCTTCGTGGAGCTATCTTATTCCATACACCATTTTACCTGTAATTGGTGCAGTTTTTTTGGACCGCAGGGGGTCTTTGGTGGTCTATCTGATTACGCTCATGCTGCTTGGCTTTTATGCTCCCAATAGTTTTGAATTTTTCTATACACAGTTTACAGCGGGTTTTGTGGCTGTTTTTTCGGTGGGACAGCTTTCGAAACGGTGGCATCTCGTACGAATTTCCATATTGGTCTTTATCACTTATATGTTGGTATACCTGAGTATGATACTTGTGCAGGAAGCCTCTTTTGCAAATATTTCTTTCCGTTTCATTTTGATGCTGGCCGGCAGTTCGTTATTAATTCTACTTGCTTTCCCGCTTATTTTTGTTTACGAGAAGGTGTTTGGCCTGGTAACGCAACTTACTCTTCTGGAACTTTCCAATACTAACAACCCATTGCTTCGTGAGTTGGCAGAAAAAGCTCCCGGCACTTTTCAGCACTCCATGCAGGTGGCTAACCTGGCTTCTGAAGTGTTGTATGTCATTGGTGGTGACGCGATGCTGGTACGTACCGGATCACTTTACCATGATATTGGGAAAACGAAACACCCTCTCTTTTTTGTTGAAAATCAGCCGGAAGGTTATAATCCGCATGATGAACTAAGTTACGAAGAGAGCGCCCGTATTATAGTGGGGCACGTACTTACAGGAATAGAGATGGCACGGAAGGCACATCTACCCGAACAGATTATTGATTTTATCCGGACACACCACGGAACGCGGCGGGTGGAGTATTTTTACCGGCTCGAACGGAAACTAAATCCCGGAATGGAAGTGAATGAAACGGAATTTCGTTACCATGGTCCGGTGCCGTTTTCACGAGAAACCGCTGTGGTGATGATGGCCGATTCGGTGGAAGCCGCCTCGCGCAGTCTGGTAAGTCCTACGGAACAGAAAATCAATGACCTCGTAGAACTTATCGTTAATTCAATGATGGAATCGGAGCAGTTTAATAATGCCCCCATTACACTGAAAGAAATTACCATTGCAAAAAAAATACTGAAGAAAAAGATGCTGAATATCCACCATATGCGGATTGCCTATCCTAATTAGTGCTTGCCAGAAAACACCAATATCTTCGTTGAACTCATGTTGAAACGTAGTCATTTACTTTAGTAAACTCCTGTGTTCCAACATTTCGTTCGCCTCGACCTTAACGTTTTCTGACTAAGCACATTCAAAAACTAGAGTTTTCGTGCAGACACTAATTAAAATTTCTGATTTATTTTGGAAAGATAATTTTTACTTTCCGGGCCGAGGTTGAAAAGCAGGTCGGAGATACTCAGGTCGGGCAGGAAACCGTGACGGCTTAAGAAAACTTGTATGTATTCGGGAAAGGGATAAAGTAATGGCTTTTTGGGCGAAAATGTGTTGCGCAGGTCAAGTGTATCAGCCGGCACTTTCTCGAACTTATCAGTATAACTTATCTCCGGACGAATTTCCATAAGTTCGCATAATTTGAGAATGAGTTGCATGTCAAAATCAAAAAGCTTTTCAAAGCCATTGTTAAAAAAATCCTGAAACTCATCTTTGTAATAAAGAAAATAAGGGGAGGCTTCGTAGGCCGACTGCAAAGCGCGCCAGTGTTTTAGATACCACTTTTCACCATTATAAATATTTATTTCCGAAATGATAGTGTGGTTTCCATTTGGTCTGCTCACAGGGATGGACAAGGGTAGCACACCCCGCTCCGAAAAAATCAGACAACGGTTACGATAGCTCTGCCGCTGATAGGTTTCGTGCTGTTCTATCCGTACAGGGTATTTCAGCAACAGCGAAAACCAACTGACAGGAGGGAGGTAAGCAATGGATAGCAGAATAGTTCTTTCAGTCCTCATAGCAGCAGGTTAACACAAAAAAGGCTACAAAACCCGGAGGAATTGCAGCCTTCTTAAATTATTGGCAGGTTTATTTTTCCACTTCCTGCTTTTTCAGCAGGACGTCATTAATAGCCTGGACAAGTGTCTCTTTTGGTAAGGCGCCTACTGCCATTTGAGGCTGACCTTCGGCAGGACAGAACAACATGGAAGGGATGCTGCGGATTCCGAATGCGGAGGCCAGATCCACTTCCTGTTCGGTGTTTACTTTGTAAATATTAATTTTTCCGTCAAACTCAACAGCGAGTTCTTCCAGAATGGGAGCCACGATTTTACAGGGCTGACACCAATCGGCGTAAAAATCAATAACACAGGGTAATTTACCTTCAAATTTCCATTCTTTGTTTGCTTCGTAATTAAACACTTTTTCCAGAAAAGTTTGTTTTGTCAAATGTTCCATTTTGATTAAGATATCTGTTATTTAAAGATTTACTGTACTTTTGTTTTCGGTTTTTCGTGAAGCAGTTGCTCATTAATAATCTGTACGTAAGTATTGTGTGGCAGCAAGCCGACTTGCATTACAGGTTTTCCCTTTTCGGGAATAAACAGCACGGCTGGAATACTCCTGATTCTGAAAACTGAAGCGAGTTGCTTTTCTTTGTCCACATTCACTCTGTAAAATTTTACTTTTCCTTCATATTTCTTTGCCATTTCCACCATGATAGGTGCAAGACGTTTACACGGGCCACACCAATCGGCGTAAAAGTCGATGACAGAAGGTACATCCCCTTCATAAATCCATCCTTTCGGATGCTTTTCAAAGTTCCAGACCTTATTCAGAAAGTCGGTGTAAGTAAGCTGTTCAGGTGCGGTATTATTTGCCATGTTGCTTTTTAGGGCAATGCCGGTAGTCGCTTTCTCCTGATTTCCCTTGATACTCGTACAGCTATATGCTGTAAAGCCTACAAGCAATATAATTATTGGAATTACTCTCCTCATCTTATTTAAAATTGTCTTTGTAAAAGGTGCTGCAAAGATATAATAAAATAGTATTGGTATGGTGGGTGAAAAAGATTCTTTGTTAAAAAAAAACAGTATCGGAAGTACCTCTTTTGTTGTAAAGCATGATGCAGTTGCCTATTTCGTTTGGCTGCTGCTTACCGGCGCGACCTCTGTCTGTTCGGAAATTTTGAAACCTGTTGAAAAAATAATGTTTATTGACTTTCCGTTTATTTTTCGCCCTTATAAACATGCAGCGACGCAAAAGTCTGAATAGTATTAAGGTATATTTGTTATTCACACTTATAACTATTCTATAATCAGCCGGATAGAGTTTTTAAAGAACTTCTGGCTTGTAAAAGTGACATATAAATGAAACATTGATTTTTTGATTTCAAAAATATTGTATTTTTGCACCCTCAAATTAAAGGTCCCGTAGCATAATTGGATAGTGCACCTGACTACGGATCAGGAGGTTGGGGGTTCGAATCCCTCCGGGATCACAGATTAATCTTTAGCCAATCCGCTTAAAGTATTGAACCTGAGCTGTTTTCGTTTCGGTATCCATCAATAACAACCTTTGCAAACAGATATCACAAGTTAAGATCATGGAATAAGAAAAAGCAGTTTGGATCAAATTGTATAACTTTTGTGTTGGGTGCGTGAAAAGCTTTTCGCCCAAAAACTTCCGGTAATAAAAAAAAAGCAATACTTTCGCAAAGCAAAATAATGTACACATGGGTTTGATTAAAGTATTTTTCATTCTTATTCTGATTTGGTATGTGATAAAGCTGATTGTCAGGTATATCCTACCCAAGGCTCTCCTTCATTTCATCAACAAACAGCAGGGTTTCGCCAACGCAGACTTCCGCCGGAAGTCGGCGAAAGAGGGGGACGTAAATATAAAAATGGAACATCCTCCTAAAAGCAAAAAAGAGGAGGATGATTTTGGTGAGTATGTCGATTTTGAAGAAATAAAACCAGAACAAAAACCGGAAGATGAAAAATAATTTTCTGAAAAAGTTGAGCCCATATTTCATTGGACTGCTCATATTTCTCTCCATAACAGTAGTTTACCTTTCTCCGCTATTTGAAGGTCAGCGGCTGAAACAACATGACATTACTATGTTCAAAGGCATGTCAAAAGAAATAGTCGATTTCCGTGCCAAAACCGGAGAAGAACCATTGTGGACCAATTCCATGTTTGGCGGAATGCCGGCCTGGCAGATTTCTGTCGAATACAAAGACAATCTTTTCCGCTATGTGGACAAAATCCTGCGCCTCGGACTGCCTCCTTCCGCCGGCTATGTCTTCCTCTATTTTCTGGGATTTTTTATCCTGTTACTGGTATTACGTGTTGACCCATGGCTGAGTATTGTGGGCGCCATTGCCTTTGCACTTTCTTCCTATTTTTTTATTATCCTTGGTGCCGGACACACTTCCAAGGCACATGCTATCGGCTATATGGCCCCGGTGCTGGCCGGAATCATCCTGACATTCAGAGGGAAGCTGTGGAAAGGGGGACTGCTGACAGCCGTTGCACTTACGTTTGAAATCATTGCCGGACACTTGCAGATTACCTATTATCTGTTGATCCTTGTGTTGATTTACGGTGTTTATCAATTGATAAAATCGTGGAAAGAAAAACAGATGGCTTATTTCTGGAAAGCTGCCCTCGTGCTTGTGGGTGCTGCCGGAATAGCTGTGGCCATCAACATTACGCCGTTGTGGGGAACCTGGCAATACGGCAAATATACCATGCGTGGCAAACCCGTACTATCAAAGGAAAAAGAGAACAAATCCGGGGGGCTCGACCGTGACTACATCACCGCCTGGAGTTACGGCGTCGGTGAGACCTGGTCGCTGATGATTCCTGATGTGAAAGGGGGTGCCTCAGGCTATATCGGGTATGAAAACAAAGCCCTTGACAAAGCCGATCCGCGGTTCAGAAAGGTTATCGCACAGCAGAGCGAATACTGGGGTAATCAGCCCGGTACTTCCGGCCCGGTTTACGTGGGGGCTGTTATGGTTTTTTTGTTTGTGCTGGGCATGTTCATTCTGGATGATAAATTGAAATGGGCCTTGTTTACTGCCACTCTTGTTTCTATCCTTTTTGCATTGGGGAAAAATTTCCCGTCTCTCACCGACTGGCTTATTGACTACCTTCCGGGATACAATAAATTCAGGGCGGTGTCTATGATTCTGGTCATTGCTGAGCTTACCATCCCGCTGCTCGGCATGTTGGCTTTGAATAAGATATTGAAAGAACCGCGATTATTACTCAAAAAGAAAAAAGCTTTTTATATTTCTCTGGGCCTTACTGCCGGTATCAGTTTTCTTTTTTGGCTGTTTCCCGATAGTTTCTTCACTTTCTTTAGCCAATTTGAATTGAAACAATTTGCGCAACTACGTTTGAGCAATGATCCGGCACAGGTTGCTGCTTTTACCAACAGTCTGAAAGACGTTCGCATTGCCATTTTCCGTGCAGATGTGCTGCGTAGCCTGTTCTTTATTGTTGGTGCAGCACTGTTGCTTTATTTCTTTGCTATTGGGAAACTAAAAAAAGGCTGGTTTGTGGCAGCTCTCGGTCTTTTGATTTTGGTGGATTTGGCAGGTGTGGACAAAAGATATCTGAATGACAGTAATTTTGAAGTAGCTCGCAAAGCCGAAGAACCCTTCCACAAAACTATTGCTGACCGTTATATTTTACGCGACAAAAGCCCTGATTTCCGTGTACTTGATCTGACGAAAAATGTATTTAACGAATCCGGCACCTCTTATTACCATATGGCCATCGGTGGTTATCATGGGGCTAAGTTACAACGCTATCAGGATATCATTGATGAATACCTTAGGTCTGAAATTAACAACCTGCGGAAAGTTTTTGCTTCTTCGCCTACTGCTGACAAAGTTGCAGTTGCCCTGCAAAAGCAGCAGATACTGAACATGCTGAACACCAAATATATTATCTATAATCCCAAGGTGGAACCTGTATTTAATACTTATGCTTTTGGCAATGCCTGGATGGTACAGAGTATAAAGTGGGTAAATAATGCCGATGGTGCCATTGCCGCTTTGGGCAAAACGGATCTCCGGGCAGCGGTGGTGGTGGACAAGCAGTTTGCCGGCCAGCTGAAAGAAAAGCAGTTCCCGCTGGATGCTTCTGCAAAAATTAAACTACTCAGCTATGCTCCCAACAATCTGGTATATGATTTTCAGTCAAAAGCACGACAGTTGGTGGTTTTCTCCGAAATTTATTATCCCAAAGGCTGGGAAGTTTTTGTAGATGGCAGGAGATCAACCTATTTCCGTGCCGATTATTTGTTGCGGGCTATGGTGGTACCCCCCGGGAAGCACACAATTGAATTTAAATTTAAGCCAAAAGTGTGGAGCATCGGTGAGCCGGTTTCTCTGGTATCTTCTGTTTTTCTGTTGCTGGTGTTGGGTTGGTTTCTTTTTTATCTTCTGAAGAGCACCATTAATAAAAATAAAAAAATAAATTGACAGAAACGTCTGAAAAAGTATTGATTATTACTTATTACTGGCCGCCGAGCGGAGGTGCCGGCGTTCAGCGATGGGTCAAGTTCTCAAAATACCTTGAAAGCTTTGGCTTTGAGCCGATAGTTATCACGGTAAATCCTGAAAAAGCTTCTTATCCGCTTACAGATTATTCGCTTGAAGATGAAGTAAAAACCATTAAAGTTATCAGAACGGATACTTTTGAACCGTTTCGGTTTTATAAAAAACTGTTGGGGAAAAAAGAGATTCCCTATGCCGGTTTTGTCAACGAAGCACAGCCTGGTGTCCTGGAGAAGTTATTCCGGTTTATCCGTGGGAATTTTTTTATTCCTGATGCCCGCAAAGGATGGAACCGCTATGTTTTGCCGGTTGCCCGGGAACTGATTGAGAAGTACCAGATCAAAAATATGGTGACGACCAGTCCACCACACTCCACCCAGCTCATTGGCCTGACACTGAAATCAGAATTTGATTTGAACTGGATTGCCGATCTGCGTGATCCGTGGACAGACATTTACTACTACAACCTGATGTATCACACTTCATTGGCAGTAGTACGCGATAAGAAGCTGGAAAGCAGAGTGCTGGATGGAGCTGACCGTGTGGTAGTGGTGAGTGAGTCTATTAAAAAACTGTTTGCCGGCAAACTCGGAAAAGGGGAGGAGGGCAAAATCCACGTCATTTCCAATGGCTATGATGAAAAAGATTTCCGGCAAATGCATAAAAAGAGAAATGATTTGTTTACGCTGACCTACACGGGTACCCTTGCCGATAATTATCATATAGATAATTTTTTTAACGTGGTTAGCAGATTAAGTCTGGAAAAGCTGAAACTTCAGTTTGTCGGCAGGGTTTCAGAGAACTATAAAAAGTTGATTCATCAGCTGGGTCTTAGAGAACAGACTGTTTTTATCGACCATGTGGAACACTCCAGAGCTATCGGATACATGCTTTCTTCCGATTTGTTGCTTTTGGCAATTGCAGATGTTCCTCATAATAAAGGTCTGCTAAGCGGAAAAATCTTTGAATATCTTGCTTCGGGGACAAAGATTATGGGGATAGGACCTGCCGATGGCGATGCGGCAAAAATTCTTCATTCCTGCTCTGCCGGTAAAATGATTGATTACGATGATTCGGCTTCCATTGAAAACTATCTGAAGAAAAGTTACAATGAATGGGAGAAGGGTATGAACACTGTTGGTGAAAATCATTGTGAAGAATTCTCGCGGGAAAACCTGACAGCTGAGATGGCAAAACTGTTTGTCTGAAAGATGTCTTCCGGAGTAAGATTTACCATGTAGGAGATTGCCATGTAATTAACGGCACAAAGTGTTATTTCTTTAAAAACAAGCTTACGTTTAAAAACTGAATATTTGCTCTCCCGGCACACTCTTCATCAATTTTAGAATCTCCTATAAACACAACTTCGCATTTTTCAAGATTTCGTTCTTTAAGAATTTCATATATAGCTGTTGGCGAAGGTTTTGGTTCAATTTCATTCGCCAGTTTAATGTCGATTTTATTTATGAGCCCATTCCAGCTAATCTGATTTATTTTATTCTTTTGTTGTACAATATTTCCATTTGTAAGTATGTAAACCAACTTATTCTTAAGAACAAGTTGGTTTAACAAACTTTCCATTTCCGGAAACAGATTAATCTTTTGTACCCTTTGAATATTTCGGAGAATAAATAATAAATCGACTAAAGTCCCTTTTGGTAATTTATAATTCTCAATTAGATTGTCGAACAAGTTCTTTCGACCGGAATTGGTAAATTCTGATATTAGGTAGTTCTCAACTTTTTCTGTAATTAAATTGTAATTTTCGTGTAGGAAATGAGCGATCTCACGGTATGCCGGGTAGAGATAGTCCACTTCATTATAAAGAGTGTTATCCAAATCAAAAATATAACATTTGTAGGCATAAATATTAAGTTGCATGAATGTTAGATGTTTAATTTCTGTATTCCCTGATTGCTATCGCTGATACCTCCCCAAAGGCGAAAAAATTTAGTGCTCCAATTGATTTTTAGCTCTGGAACGGGTTCTCCTAAAAGTATTTTTACTCCGGTATAAATAATATTAGCACCTGCCAGTGTTGACATTATCATGGTACCCTGAATCCTTGGATTTGATTCCAGTATCTTTGGTATTCCGTTTTCGTCCAGTTTAAACTGAAATCCAAAACAATATTTTAAATTAAGTTTTTCGGCAATGGTTTCCGAAAATCTTGTTATATCATAATTATTTTCTACTTTTCCTTTAAAAGTGATACCGGTTCTTATTTCATCACGTGTTCTCGGAATCACATAGCTCACATTGTCGCTTCTAAGCATGTCAACCGTATATTCCATTCCAGGCAGATACTCGGTAACAATCAATTGTGGGAACTCGTCGCCAAGAATAG
>VAOZ01075043.1_pt1 | contig 10033 bp, 12 predicted proteins | sample 3394041 | NCBI WGS metagenome assembly VAOZ01 (sample SAMN08290431, study PRJNA428436) | hydrothermal vent metagenome | isolation source: Deep-sea hydrothermal vent chimney | place: Indian Ocean: Southwest Indian Ridge | reverse complement strand
TATATATGTATTAAAAGTTAATTTAAACAAAAATGCAAGTATAAAATTATATTTCATTTTTATTTAAGAACTTTGAATTATAAAATAATTTCTACTACGGTATCGATATAATTGTGAATTTCTCCCTAACACTCGTTTTGGAAAGTTGAAATATGACAGGATTCCTGTTTGGGTGAATTTTCAAGTGTGTAAAATTTTCGTTGTGAAACTATTTTTGTAATTCAAAGTATGAAGTATTATGTGTGATAAAAAATCATGTGAAAAATGTAAAGGTGGACACGAAGATGAAGATGCTGTCTTTGAAGATGTTTTTCCTATAGCAGAGGTTGGTTTTGAGATTCCCGATTTTGAAGTGGGGGCATTTCATGAGAATGACATCAGAAAGATAAAGCTTTCTGATTATCGTAAAAAGTGGCTTATTTTATTTTTTTACCCTGCGGATTTTACGTTTGTATGTCCAACAGAGTTGGAAGAGATGGCTGATAATTATGATGAGTTTAAAAAAAATGATGCAGAAGTGCTTTCTGTAAGTACAGATACGGTGTTTGCTCACAAAGCATGGAAGGATGTTTCTCCAGCTATAAAGAAGATAAATTTTCCAATGGTTGCAGATCCTACAGGCAGAGTTTCTCGTGCGTTTGGAACATATATTGAAGATGAGGGAGTTGCTCTCCGTGGGTCGTTCATAATTGACCCAGACGGTATATTGCGTGGGATAGAGATTAATGATAACAATATAGGACGAAGTGCCAAAGAGCTTCTTAGGAAGCTTCAGGCGGCAAAATTCGTACATGAGCACGGCGGTAACGTGTGTCCTGCGTCATGGCAACCAGGAGATGATACTCTTGAGCCAGGGTTGGACTTGGTAGGTAAGATATAGTACAACAGAAGTGAAAGATAAAAAAAGAAGCGGCACCATGTAATTGGTGTCGCTTTTGTCTTTAACTCCGTAAGGCTAGAGTGTTGTTTCATTTCTAGAGTAGTTTTACTAGAAAAGCTATACACTTGGTTTGCGGGATTATTCATCATCATATTTTCTTCCCAAGTGTCAATGAATAATATTAGTGGTACCAACACTACCTGCAAGAAGGGTTTCAGTTTTATGTAGCTTCCAAGTGTATTTTTCTGAGTCTCTTTTATTGGCGATCATTTCTTTTGCCTTAATTATATTTTGCATCTTTTATATCATAATAAAAAAAATTTTGATAGTGGTTAACATCTTAATGTATGGCGTCTTTTATACCCATTTTTTTCATCCAATCATTTTTTAGTTTGGTTATTATTTTCAAATCCGACTTTATTAATTTAGTATTAATAGGCAAACCAGAAGTAATCGTAGACCACAGTTCTTCGATAGATGTTTTTGAAGCAATTTGATCTGGTAGTTTGCGATATATATAAAATGTTGCATTCGGAGTATCCTCGGGTCTCCATTTTCGTGGATACATTTTATCTTGCATTGTAAGCAATACAATTGGGATGTATCCGAATATGAATGCAGGAATACTAATAAATAATATAATCATAAAAAAAGTTTTTATTGTTTCTAGTGTAAATATACTATAGATATTTCCACTTTGTTTATACTCTATCCATGCTGATAGGGCGTAAAAGATTGCTAATAAAAAAAAGAGCACAAATAGTAACTCTTTTTTACCTACGAGCATCTGTAAATTAATAATGTTAAAAGAAAAAAATGGTAATAAGATAGCAATCGTCCAAGCAGAATTCATATTTTTACTGGTTAGATAAATTATGGTTATTATAAATATGAATCCGAAGATAGTATTAGTCCACCAGTAATGCTTTCTTAGAATGCCATATATTTTATTTATTATTTTCATAATTCTATAAAAACTAATTATAGTTTACCCATATAGTATAATATAGTATAATACAAGTAAATAGAAAAATGTTTTGTTTTTATAAATAACGAGTAACATAATATATGAAATTGTACAAAAGGGATGAAAACTATAAAAACCCAATAAAGACTACTAAAATAAATTTTTTGGTGCTCGGTATTTTATATATAATACTTGGTATTTTCTTTTTCCCAACAAAAATAATAATAGCATATACATTAATTCCGTTGGGAGTATTATTATTAGTCGCAGCTTATTTTTTAAATAAAAAAAGTATTTATGGTGTTTACGTGGGATGGGTATTCATCATACTAGGTACTGTTGCTGTTTTCTTAAATAGTCAATATTCTAGTATATTATTAATTGCATATATTTCTTTTTGGAATTATAAAGCAAGTAAAGTTTTTAAAATCCACTCATCATTGAAAGGAAGCACTGTTTCTGGTGATTAATAAGAAAGAGCATCTTTTATCCCAAAGTTTTTTTATTCAATTTTATAAACAAAGTTCTTGTATTAAAGTTTCAAGATTTTCCGAAGTAAACTTTAGTCTCTTATAATTAGGTTCTAAAAACAAATCAACCCTATTGTTGCCTTTTAAGTAATGTTCTTTTTCAACCCAAAAATTATGCATTGATTCTGTGTAATGAGCTATAAACCCATTTTTTAATTCTTTTTTATCAATTGGACATATTTCTAAATAAGATTTTATATAAAGTTTTATTTTTTCTATTGAAATCTTGTTAAAATCAGTTAAAAAAGAATATATTACAGATCTAAATAGTTCATGTGTCTTTGGAGCATATTTAATTTTTTCAAAATCAAAAATATATTTAACTTCATTATTGTTACCAAAGAAGATATTTGAATCAAGATAATCTCCATGAATAAGGTGATCATTTATAAGATGTAAATCTTTGTATTCAATATTATTTTTTTCTATTAGTTTTTTCTTAAATATAATAGTTTTCAGAGCGAGTTTATCAAAATTTGTCTTTGTTTTCAATTGCAGAATCTTGTCTATGAGTATGTTTGCAATTTTTAATGTTTCATCATTGTTCTGCGTATCAAATGTGTTTGTCAATTTTAACGAACAATTTTTTCCTATTAAGTGCATCTTACCCAACATTTTACCCATAGATGTAATCATTTCGTCATTTAAGTATCCTAGGTCTGGTTGTAGTTTTGAAATGAATTGAAAAAGTGTAAAGTACGAACTGCCTTGTTTGAAATAGGTGACGCCTGTCTTTGTCTTTATGGGCATAATCACAGGTATTCCATTGTCACTAAAATATTTTTTTGATAAATGGATATCCTTTATTTTTTTCTCATTATCAAATCTATATTTTTTTAAAAAATAGTTATTAGCGTTTGTAGAAAGTTTATAATTTTCACTCAAAAATCCCCTTTTAACTTTTTCAGTATTTTTTATTTCAGGAATATCATATAAATTGGCTATTGTTTTTAGCAATTCTCTCATTATGTAATTTTAACAAAATCTTAAAATAAAATAAAGGCGCATATAACACAAAAATAATAAAATAAATAATAAAACTAACACAATGGGCAACTCGGATTATCTTAAAAGAGCTATCGTAACCCTGCGAATTTCTTGAATATTTACAGTTGATTAAACTATTTGTAGAGATTGAAAGTGATTGAGAAATTTTGTATACTATAACTGTGAATAATTTTGCTAGAATAATTGCAGATATACCCATACTAATTATGAGTCTTGTTCTTGTCTCTCAGATGAATGAGTGGATAAATATTGAATTAACGACTCTTGTTTTTTTATATTTTGTTGTATATTTCTGGATTATACTGTTTCAATTATCTTATTTAATATTTGGCGGTTTTGAAAATAAACAACAACAGCAATACGGAGGAACAGAAGCCTTTAAACGAGCAAGTATAGCAATGGTGCTTTTTTGGACTGCGTTTTTTGGTATTGCGATTGAGATGGCTAAAGAAACAACTCTACCAACTAAAAATATTGCTATCATAGTTATATCGTCTTTAATAACCAGCGTCATTCTGATTAAATATCGTTATGTTGTACTTACTTATTTTGGAGTGAAAAAGGGTGAGGGAATAAATTTTTTAAATATTAGGAAATATATACGTTGGTATCACTACGGCGCAGTCATAATCTTTCTATTATTTAATGGTATTGTCTTTTTATAAATAAGTAGAATAGGTAATAGCTTTGAATTCTAAGTATAAAAATATAGATTATCCGAAAAAGTTTAATAATACGATGAAAAATAATTATACATTTGATACTCAAGACAACACAATATCTACGAATAACCAAATATTCAGGTAATGATTCTTATATCAAGAGTTATTTAAAATACTAAAAATAATTGAACATTTAAGTTTAAATAAGAAACAAAAAAGCTCCGGGGCTAGACCTCGGAGCTTTTTTAGTAATTTTACAGTTTAATTTTGTCAACAAAACTTCCAATAAATGATAACTTATTTTTTTTCTAGAGTGCAATTGATAATCCATGTTAAAGCGTAAAAGAAAGAAATAACAAAAGTAATAGTAAATGCTAATTTTCTACAAACATAACAGTGACAAGAAAATCAAAGACTAATTAAAAAAATATCAATACGGTGCTCATCTTTACATAAAAAAACAAATGGTTCTTCTTGTTTAACAATCAAAAAAAATTATATCTTTAACCCAAAAAAATTAGTTCTATTCTGGTGGGCGTGGAGGGACTTGAACCCTCATGAGTTGCCTCATACGATTTTGAGTCGTACGCGTATACCAATTCCGCCACACGCCCATTGTCAATTATGGCAATGTTGCTATTGTAATGAAAAGTAACAGAAAAATCAAATCCTATCTCTTTGCTGTATTTTTCTTTATGGTATAATTTATTTTATGAACAAAACACGAGTAGGAGTAATGCGTGGTGGAATTAGTGATGAATATAGAATATCACTAAATACAGGGGGAAGTGTTCTAAGGAATATTCCACAAGATAAATACCATGTAGTTGATGTGCTTATCACAAAAGATGGAGAGTGGAATATTGGTGGTATCCCTACAACATTAGAGAAACTTTCAAAAAATGTTGATGTTATGTTTAATGCTTTGCATGGTAAGTATGGTGAAGATGGAAAAGTTCAACGTGAATTAGAACAGTTCGCCATTCCTTATACTGGGTCAAAAACTTTTGCGTCAGCTGTTGCTATGAATAAAGCACTAGCAAAATATTATTTCAAACAAGCAGGACTAAAGACACCAGAGTGTGTTGTAGTAAAAGATACAGATGATATTTCTGTAGTAGCACGTAGGGCGTTTAGAAAGTTTTTGGGACCATACATAGTAAAGCCAATGTATTCTGGGTCTTCTGTTGGTATTTCAATAGCTACAGATTTTGGTTCATTAATCAAGTCCATAGAGTACTCACTTGATTACCAGTCAATGGCTATTGTTGAAGAATATATAGATGGAAGAGAGATCACATGCGGAGTTATTGATGGTATGAATAATAGTAATACGTATCCAATATCACCTGTTGAAATAATTATACCAGAACAATCTGATTTTTTTGATTATGAAGTAAAATATAACGGAGAAACTCTTGAAATATGCCCAGCTAATCTTTTTCCAAAGACGATTAAAAAAATACAACAACAAGCAAGTATTGCACACGAAGCATTGGGAATGAGACATTATTCACGGTCAGACTTTATATTATCAACACGTGGGTTATATATTCTTGAAACTAATAGTCTTCCTGGACTTACAGAAGAGTCACTTTTCCCCAAAGCATTAAAATCTGATGGACTTAAATTTTCTGAGTTTTTGGATTATATACTTACTCTTGTTGCTGAAGGTAAGTAGCTTAAGTATAAAATATATTTTAATAATTTAGTTTGTTTTACACGATAGTATTTTTCCATCAGTATAGTATTGCTGTTCGTCGTTACTGTCTTTTTTAACACCACAATCTGTCTGAACGTATGTGCAGGTAAGCATGTCTCTGTTTGATAGATAATTATTCATAAAATCTCTACTCTTGTCTACATTTTGATTTATTTCATGAACAGGTGTGAAGAAGTGATTATAAAACTTGAAAGTGAGACCATCGTCATCAGAAATAGAACCCAAATAGATTTTTTGTTTTGTGTTATCTTTATTGGTAAAATTCCAAAATCTAATATGCTCTCTTTTTATTATAGAATCTTTTTTGTATTGATAGGCAGTATCTTGTGAAAGATTGTTCATATAAAGGTTACTAACAGGTAGAGTTTTATTTTTTATGGAAGTCATAAAATCTTTTAGTGAAAATTGTTTTTCCTGAAAAATACCAACTTTAAACCAATTGGTACCCAAAATATTTGAAATACTCTTATTTGTAGTGAAAATAACGTTAATCGGCTGGATTATATCTGAGTTAGAATCAAAATAATACGTATCAAGATTCTTACAATTATTTAAGTAAGTCTTGTTAAGTAATATTGTTTTGTTTAATTTTGTATTTTCTGGATGAAATGCTTTATATCCAAAAGATAAATATGACAAAAAGACAAGAAAGATTATTATTGTTGTGACTGTAATTAGAGTAAAATGTTTGATTGTTATTATGAATAATCTTTTTTTGTTGTGTGTCCATCTTTTATTGAATTCCGATAAGTATTTTTTCTTTTTTAGATAAATATATAAGAAAAATAATACGAGTGCTATAAATAATAGTATGAATATATATTTGAGAAGTAAAGTAAGAATTATTTTGTAATGTATACCAGTAAAATATCCTATAACTACGAATTGTCCTATCCATATAATTATTGACAATAAGTCATATTTCAAAAAAGTTTTGTAGCTTAGTTTAGATATACCAGATAAAAATGGAATTATCCAAAATGCAGGCCCAAGAAATCTTGCAAAAAATATACTATATACTCCATATTTTTTTAGAAAATTTGATCCTATTGTATGGTTTTTTTCATTTATGTATTTTTTTAAGAAACTTTTGTTTTCAAAATATTTATATAGATTAATGCCATATTTTTTCCCTAAAAAATAACTTATATTATCACCTAGAAAACTTCCAAAATAAAATATAAAAATTACCATCCAAATATTTAGAACTCCAGTACCTGCAAGGAATGAACCTGTTATGAAAAGCATTCCACCAAAAATAATCAAACAGAATCCAATCGTTTTTTCCAAAAAGGAACCAAAGAATAACACCAAGTATAATAAAGTTTGGTGGCTAGATAAAAAAAGTATTAAATTATCTATCAAATGAAATATATCCATTTTAATACTAATAAGAAGTATACAGACTTATCCAAAAATGTTATTATTATAAAATTAAAGAATTATGGAACATTTCTATACACTTATTGTAACATATAAATATCTAGTTCTTTTTCCGTTGGCAGTGCTAGAAGGACCTATACTTGCTGTGTTTGCCGGATTTCTAATTAAGTTTAACTATCTTGACTTGATACCAACGTATGTTGTATTAGTTTTGGGAAATATTTTACCAGATATTTTTTACTATGGAATAGGTCGTTGTGGTGAAAAATCTATTTATATCCAAAAGATGATAAATAGATTTAGTTTCATAAAGAATAATTTGAATTTGGTAAAAAAGTTATGGAAGGAACATTTTAGGAAGACCGTTTTTTTTAGTAAATTGGCATATGGATTAAGCACGCCTTTTCTTATTAGTGCGGGTTTGGTAAAAATTCCTTTCTTAAAATTTATATCACATACGATCTTGATAGATTTATTTGATATCGCTTTGTTTGTTTATTTGGGGATTATTTTTGGTGAGACATATAATATGGTTTCTGGTTATGTTGATTATTTTGCAATTTTGATTGCGGTATTGTTTGTATTATTTATTATTATCTTTCGTTATATTTCTAAACAAGCAGCAAAAGAAGTTGTTAAGCTAGAAGAATAAATTTTTAAAATATGAGAATAGCAATATTTGCAGATAATTTTTACCCTGAATTAAGTGGAATAGCTGATACTATTTTGACTACTGGTAAAGAGTTGGCTGAGAGAGGGCACAGTGTAACCTTTTTTGTACCAAAATACACAAAAAGGGAATTTGATATTACAAAAGTTGAATACAAAGAATTATCTTTACATAAAAATATAACAATCAATAGATTAATGTCTTTTGGTTACCCAACGGCAACAAAACAGGGTAGAGGTACAATTCCAAATATATTTAGGGGTTTTTTTTATAAAGATAAATTTGATATTGTACATACACATAGTTTTTTTGCGATGGGTGTTGAGGCATATTTTTTTGCAAAAATAAATAAAATTCCAATTATTGGTACAAATCATACTGTGATAGAAAGTTTTTTAGAATTTTCCCCAAGTTTAGTTGCAAAATATTTGCCAAAGTATTTGATTTGGTTTTATAATCATTGTCTACACATAACAACGCCATCAGAATTCCTTTTAAACAAGATGAGAAAAGATGGATTAATTGTTAGTGGTGAAGTTGTATCAAATCCCATAGAAAAAGAATTTTTTATTTCAAAATTAGAAAAAGATAAATTACAGAAAATGCAAAGAGATAAGAAATTCAGATTTCTTTATGTCGGTAGATTCTCAACTGAAAAAAATGTAGAAGTTATGATAGACGCTTTTAGTGATTTTCTGAGTTACAACAATAATCTAAAGGTAGAATTAGTTTTAGTCGGAGATGGTATTTTGAAGGATAGCTTGCAAGATAAAATTAAAGAGGATAATCTAAAAGATAGTGTCAAAATAAAAGGACCATTTATGGGAGAAAATAAGAATCTTTTATACGCGGAGTTTAATCTTGCAGATACTTTCGTTATCACAAGTACTTCTGAAACTCAATCAATGGTATTATTACAATCAATGGCGTCATCAATGCCAGCGATTGTGGCCAGTGCCGGACCTTTGCCGAAGTTAGTTTCTGGTAATCGTGGTTTGGTTTTTGATTCGAGTGATAAAAAAAATATTTCAAGAATAATGAAAAAGGTATATATTAATTCTGACCTCAGATTAATAATGTCAAAGAATGCTTATACTTATGCAGAAACATATTCCGTACAAAATATTGCTACGATATGGGAGAAATTATATAAAACAATAATTAAGAGATATGGAAACAAAAGGAAATAAACATCAAATCAGTTTACTGATTTGCGCATATAATGAAGAGAAATATATTAAGGATTGTTTAGATTTCGCTATAAAAAATTCTGGTAATTTATTATATGAAATCATAGTAGTAAATAATGCTAGTACAGATAAAACAGTTGAGATTGTATCTAGTTTCAAAAAACATAATGTCAAACTAGTTACAGAAAATGAAAAAGGTTTAACTAGAGCAAGACAAAGAGCTTTTATGGAATCCAGAGGTGATATTTTAGCTTTTATTGATGCTGACACGAGAATGAATAAAGGTTGGTGCGAAAAAATAATTCATGAATATGATAAAATTCCAGGTCTTGTTTGCTTGAGTGGTCCTTATGATTATTATGATTTAAATAAACTACACAGATTTTTTGTAAAAGCGTATTGGCACTTACTTGCAGTGCCTACCTATTTATTTATTGGGTATATGGCAGTCGGTGGAAATTTTGTTATCAAAAAAGAAACTTTACAAAAAATGAAAGGATTTGACAAGACGATTGAGTTTTATGGTGAGGATACGGATATTGCGCGTAGAGCTTCAAAGTTTGGCAAGGTTAAATTTGATACATCTTTCGTGATGCCAACATCAGCAAGAAGATTCTCAGATGGTAATATGACAAAAACTGCTATTGTGTATATTTTAAATTTTATTTCTATTGTTATTTTTCATAAACCTGTTACTAAAGAATATAAAGATATAAGATAAAATTGTAATAAAAAAATTCTCTATTTTGCCCCCATACCGATAAAATCGGCACAAGTAGCGTTCGGTGGTGTCTATTGGAAAAAGTCATAACTTTCTATCAACAAAATCCACAGGATTTTGACTAATCTTTCACGCGCCACGCGCGATGGTAGTTTCAATCTTTATCTTCTGGCGCCTCACGCTCGGTGGTAACTCTCTGCGCCATCGCCTCCGCTAACGCTACGGCGACCGCAAAACAAAATTTGGTGAAAAGGTAAATTTTGTTTTGTGGCTCGCCGTAGCGGAGCGCTCTGAACACG
>VAOZ01023167.1_pt1 | contig 10038 bp, 9 predicted proteins | sample 3394041 | NCBI WGS metagenome assembly VAOZ01 (sample SAMN08290431, study PRJNA428436) | hydrothermal vent metagenome | isolation source: Deep-sea hydrothermal vent chimney | place: Indian Ocean: Southwest Indian Ridge | reverse complement strand
GTATGCACTTCGCCAAAACCAAGCTCGGTATTAAGTTCTTGTGAAAACCGTATAATTTCCGAGCGAATGATGTTTCCTTTTGGAGTAAACAACGGCATACCAGATCCAATGAGCTCTGAAAAGACAAGAAGCCCTTGCTCGCGCGCGATTTTTCTATGGTCGCGACTTTTTGCTTGTTCGCATTGCTCTTTATATGCTTTGAGCGCATCTTTTGTATCAAACGCCAATCCATATATGCGTGTGAGCATTTTGTTTTTTTCATCACCACGCCAATATGCTCCGGCAATACGATCAAGTGAAAAAGAATCAGGCAAAATATCACGCGCCGGGTTATCGGCATGTCCTCCTCGACACAGGTCTGTAAAATCACCAGCGGTATAAAGAGTAATTTTCTCTCCTTTCCCGATTATTTCATCAATGAGCTCAAGTTTGAACGTGTTTCTTTTGAAAAGCGCGCGCGCATCTTCCTCTGAGATTTCTTTTCCGCACATCTCCGTCCATGAAGAAAGTATAGTGCGCATAGTTTTTTCAATTTTCTTTAAGTCTGCCTCCCCAGGAGCATTCCCACCGGAGAAATCAAAATCGTAATAAAAGCCGTTTTCTATGGCAGGACCTATGGTGGGCTTGGCATGGGGGAAGTGTTCCAGCACAGAGGCGGCAAGCAAATGAGCGAGAGTGTGTCGTTTTTTCTCAATGGTGCTCATAATACTACCGAGTATATCACCAAATGAATTATCCCGCAGTTGAAGACCTTATGAATCATAATAAAAATTAAAAACACAAATGATCTTAGCTCCGCATTTTGCGGAGCTTTTCTCTAACATATGGGGAGCTTGAGCACTATCTAAACATTGAACATAACAAACAGCCCATCTTTGTGAAGGTTAGACCTTCACAAAGATGGGCTGTTTGGTTCTCCAATTTCTGTGTGTTTCTCTATTGCTTTCAAGTAGGTTTCTTGATTGCATCTATAGCAAGTGATACTTCGCCATTTCTGTTTGATATATGCCCTTTTACAAGCAAGCAAGTTCCTGGTTTCAGTATGCTTTCATTTTCTTTGAGAATTCTTGGGAATAATGCAGCTTCTATTGAGGCGGTTTTATCTTCAAATCTCACAAACGCCATTTTCTCTCCTTTTTTTGTTAAAATGGTACGTACTTCGCTCACCAGTACTGGCAATATAACCGGAAGCCCCAGTTGTGGGTGGGAAAGTATTTCCTTGATAGTGATGGTGGTGCGCTCAACCATATCTTGGTGCGCGTCAAGCGGATGTCCGGAAATATAAATACCAAGAAGCTCTTTTTCCCACTCTAATTTTTCAGAAAGTGAAATTTCAATCGGCTTTTCATCAAGAGAGAGGGTTGGTGCCAATACTTGCGCACTGAATAATGCGTTTTGTGGCATCTTTTTTGTTGATTCTCTGTGAAAAGTTAAAAGTGTTTCCATGTTTGCCAAAATGGAACCGCGCCTTCCAAACGAATCAAGCGCGCCAGATTTTGTGAGTGCTTCCATGGATTTGCGTGTCAGACTTTTCTCTTCAATGCGTGAAAGAAAGTCTGTAAGTGATGTATATGGACCGCGTGCCACACGTTGAGAAAGTATCACTTCGCTGATACCTTCACCGAAGTTTTTTATGGATGAGAGTCCGAACCGTATCGCCTTTCCTTCATACTTTGAATCGGCGGAAGCATCTGCGTTGACCACTGTGAAAACAGTGTCGCTTTCGTTGATGTCAGGCGGTAGAACTGAAATATGCATCCGTGCGCACTCCGCAACGAATGTGGATACTTTTTCAGTATCACCCGCATCGGCGGTGAGTACCGCCGCCATATATTCAACTGGATAATTCGCTTTGAAATACGCGGTTTGATACGATACACGCCCGTAGCTTGCCGCGTGCGCCTTATTAAAACCATATGCCGCAAACGGAGCGATGAGTTCCCATATTTCTTCACCCTTTTCTTTTGATAATTTCCCATGTTCTTTAAATCCTTTCAGCAACTTTTCTTTTTGTGCTTCCATTTCCGCAGGGATTTTCTTTCCCATGGCTTTTCTAAACATGTCTGCCTCAAGCCATGAGTAGCCACCAAGCTTGGTTACAGTGAGAAGAACGTCATCTTGATATACCAAAAGTCCGTGTGAGAATTCAAGATATTCCCTCATTCGTTCATCAATGTAGCGAACAAGCTTTGGATTATGTTTGCGTTCAATATAATCAGGAATGGTTTCCATCGGTCCGGGACGATACAGAGCGACCATTGCATTTATATCGTGTATTGTTGTTGGTTTTAGGTCTTTGAGCCAGTGAGTCATGCCGGACCCGCTTAGCTGAAACACTCCTTCAGTTTCTCCGCGCGCGAGCATCTCAAAAGTTTTTTTATCGTCAATTGGTATGTTGTCCACGCTTACATGCTGTGTAGTATTTTTATTTATTCGCGCTATCGCATCTGACAATATGGAAAGGTTTTTGATACCCAAGAAATCAAACTTTAGAAGTCCAAGTCCGCCATACTCATCAGTGACGGAGTACATGTCATATTGTGTAATCATTTTTCCACCTTTCGGATCTGGCTGTAAAGGTATCCACTCAATAAGTGGTGTGGGAGCAATCACTACTCCCGCAGCGTGTACACCAACGTGGCGTACACATCCTTCAATACGCTGTGCTATGTCAATGATATAGCGAACATCTTCATCATTTTTGTAATGCTCCTTCAGTTCCGGCTCAAGCTCAAGTGCTTTGCTGATAGTCATTGGAAAACCTTGCGAGCCGATTGGAATGAGCTTGGCGATACGATCACCAACACTGTACGGGTGACCAAGAGCACGTGCCACATCGCGAACCGCTGCGCGCGCTGCCATAGTTCCAAATGTACCGATTTGCGTAACTTTATCCGCGCCATAGTGTCGTTTTGCATATTCAATCAATTCATCTCTGCGATTGTCGGCGATATCCATATCAATATCAGGTGCTTTCGGTCGTCCCGGATTAAGAAATCGCTCAAACGGTAATTTATATGCGAGTGGGTCAATATTTGATATTCCAGTGAGGTATCCGATTAACGATCCGGCTGCGGAACCGCGCGTGGTAGTGAGAATGCCGACACTTTTCGCGAAGGTGAGAAGATCCGCTATGGCAATAAAATAAGGATCAAAACCTTTTTTGTTTATAATTGATAATTCGTACTCAATGCGCTCAACTGCTTCTTTGGTGCGATCCATGTTGCGAGTTTCCAATCCTGCGTATGCCTTTCCGCGTAATTCTTCCGCGTGGTTTTTGTATTGCGGGTCAATGGGTACATTTGGGAATATCCATGAGCCAAGCTCAAATGATACATTGCATCTTTGTGCTATGTGTCCAGAGCGAAAGACCGCCTCTGGCTCATCTTTGAAATATTCAAGCATCTGCGCCTCGTTGGTGAATGAAAAATCTTCATCTTCGTGATAGCCACGCTCACCGCCACGCTGTATGCGTCGCATAATTTCAGTTGGTTCGCGATCTTCTGGTGCAAGATAGTACACATCATGTTGCGCGACAATCGGAACGCCACCGGCGCGCGATAGTGAAATAATATCTTTTATTGTTTCTTGATGTCCTTTTATTTTTGGATGATGTGATATTTCAAGAAATACATTATCTGCTCCAAAAATATCTTTATATTGCGCGAGCGCAGCGCCGGCTCCCTCACGGTCGCCAGCCTTTATCATTTGAGCCACATTCCCGGCAATGGAAGGAATGAGCGCGATGATGCCCTCTTTTCTTTCATCTAATAATTCATAGTCTACGCGTGGACGCTCAAAAAAACCATCCACATATGACTTAGTTACCAGTGCGATCAGATTTTTATATCCGGTATTATTTTCCGCCAGAAGAACGATGCGTGACCGCTTTGCATCAATAATTGGGTCTTTATCAAATCGTGACCGCGCTGCGACATATAAATCAACGCCGATAATCGGCTTGACCCCTTCTTTTGTTGCGCGTTTATAAAACTCTATGGCACCGTGCATATTTGCTGTGTCGGTAAGTGCGATTGCACCCATGTTGCGTTCTTTCGCTGCGCTCACAAGCTCCGGTATTTTCGGGAGCGCCTGCAAAAAAGAGTAATGACTGTGTACGTGTAGATGAATAAAGCGACTTTCCATAGATAGTCATAGGATACCATATTGGTTTGCCGATGAGGTGTGGCACCCCAGTGCCGGAAGGTTATACCTTCCGGCACTGGGGTGCCATTGCCGTTGTTGACTATTGTTGAAAATACCGCTATAGTCTGTGTAGAGAATTGTTCACAAATAAGAGGTGGTGATTATGACTATGGCACGAGAAAAAATACCAACGCTGTTTTCAATCATTACTGGGGATTTAGTCGTTATCATTGGCATAGTATTTTCATTCAGATACTTGCCATCGGAGTTGCCGATGCAACTTCGTGTACTTGCGACTATCAGTATTTTGCTTGTGCTCCCAATAATACAGTGCATGGCAAGCACTTTGGCATTTTCTTTGGCGTTTATGTTGATGCGCGCCAAAGAAAACAAATTGATTTATTCTTTCATCTTTAGGGATGCTTTTTATGAAGTATACAAAATAAAGAATATAGAAAATAATATTATGTTGCCATTGGTATGGAGTCTCTGCGTTTTCTCAGTGGCTACGATTGCCGCTGTGCGAGCTTATCCAATAAGCTCGGTATGGGTTGTCGCGGTTGTCGCACTTGTTTCGGTGTTGGTTGCAGATGGCACCACACTCGCGCGACTGAGTATTGAAGAAAGGTGTTGCAACAATGAATAAGTATCACATCATCATCATATCCCCTAGCGACATCGCCGAGGGGATAATTTTTATACTACGTGCACATGGTATTATATTTTGTATATGTTTCTTTTACGCGTGGTCGTATTTAATATGTTTTCATACCGACATTTTGCCATCGGCAAAATGTCGGTATGTGAGGCGCTCGGAACGCGCAAGTTTCAATTTTCATTATGGCGCTTCGTGTAACTTTTCATGGCGGTGCCGGCACTGTAACCGGTTCAAATTTCCTCATTGAAAGTGACGAGGGTGGGAGGGTACTTGTTGACTGCGGTATTGAACAGGGAAGAGATTTCTCTGTTGACGCGGTGTATGGAAATTTTCCCTATGACCCGTCAAAAATAGATGCGCTTGTCATTACTCACGCACATCTTGACCATGTTGGGCGTGCCCCAAAGCTATTTCGTGATGGTTTTAGTGGTAGGGTGTATATGACAGGAGCAACACACGATTTATCTAAACTTATATTAAGTGATAGTGTTGGAATTCTTTCTGAAGAAGCACATTTTAAACATTTGCCGGTTCTTTACGAAGACAAAGACGTTGATGCGTTTTTCTCTCACATAGAAGAGTTGCCATATCATAAAGAACATCAAATAGCCCCTGGAATTTCTTGCTATCTTCGCAATACCGGACATATCTTGGGTTCGGCAAGTGTTCGTCTTACGGGCTCGTCGGGCGAAACACTTGTACTCACTGGTGACATTGGAAATTCACCATCACCACTTTTGCCCAACTGGGAGCCCGTAGATGATGCGGATGCTTTGATTATGGAAAGTGTGTATGGAGACCGTTTGCATCCGGGACGAGAAGATCGAGTGGCACGCTTGCGCGATACTCTAAAAAGAGCATTTTCAACAGGTGGAACTGTATTGATGCCTGCGTTTTCAATGGAGCGCACGCAACTGATGCTTTATGAAATATCCAATTTTATAGACGCGAAAGAAATACCAAGAATTCCGGTTTTTCTTGATTCACCATTGGCAATTCACATAACCGATGTGTATCGCCACCGTGGACCGGAATATTTTAAGCCGGCAACTCAAGATGAAATAAAACGCGAAGGTGATATTTTTGATTTTCCATTTCTCAAAAAAACACTCTCGCGCGAAGAATCAAATCGTATTCAAGCGACACATGGCTCAAAGCTTATTATCGCCGGAGCTGGTATGAGCCACGGGGGGAGAATTGGTCGTCACGAGGCGCGCTACCTACCTGATCCTAAAACAACACTCATTATTGTTGGGTATCAGGCACCTGGTTCGCCAGGGCGACTTATGCAAGAGGGCGCAAAGCGTGTACGGCTTGGGGGCAGAGATGTGCGCATACGAGGGAAAGTGGAGATATTGGAAGGGTGGTCCGCGCATGCAGATCGTGATGAGCTTATGGAATTTGCAGGGCATGCACTTCCACGAGCAAAAACCATTTTTACTGCACTTGGCGAGCCGGCAACTGAGCGTTTTCTCGCGCAACGTATCCATGATTTTCTTGGTGGACATGCTGTTGTTCCGCACATGGGTGAAAAATGGGAGGTGACGAAAACCGTAGTAAAAAAGCTTTAATGAGTCTAACAAAACCCGACGTTTTCTTTGAAAACGTCGGGTTTTGTTAGATTATATTTTATATAAACACTATGCGGATAATTCTTTTGCTATACGAGCAAACATCTCTGGTTTGTCTTTTGCAATTTCGGAAAGTACTTTGCGATCAAGGATGCTTTCTTTCTTTTTAAGGATGTCAATGAACATGCTGTATGAGCGAAATCCATTTTCTCGTACGGCAGCATTCAAGCGCACTATCCATAGTCTGCGAAAAACGTTCTTTTTATCACGACGATGTGCAAACGCATACTTTCCTGCATGTGCCAACGCTTCTTTTGCGTGTTTCTTTTTTGTGCTTCGGCTGTGACGATATCCTTTTGCGCGCGAAAGGATATTTTTGCGTCGTTTGAGAGATGTGGTGCCCCCTTTTACTCGTGTCATGGTATAAGTTTATTGTGTTAAAGGTATTAAAATTATGAACCCGGAAGGAAGCGACGTCGCTCACGCTGGTTCATTGTAAATGAAGATGTGTGTCGTTTCGCGCGCGTCTTATTTCCGGATTCTTTTGCATTAAAGTGGTTTTGACCTGGAGCGCGAGTAACCAGCGTTCCTTTTTTGGTAACACGAATGCGTTTGGTGTATGATTTATTGGTTTTCATAATTTTTATTGTGCGGTAGTTTCTTCTTCTGGTTTTTTTGTTTGTTTTCCATTGGTTATAGTTGCTTTGTCTCGCTCAATAACCGTTGCATATCCTTTTGGGCATTTGGCAATTGGGCTGGCAATTTTAAACGGATACGGTATGAGAAGCAAAAATTTCTCAAGTCGTGTCTTCAAAAATTCCTCACCCATTCCCTTGTAGCGCCCTTTAAGAAACAGCTCTGCTCGAACGCGGTGTCCTTCAGACAACCATTGCGCAGATTTTTTTACTTTGAGGAGCATATCGTTTTCGCCGGTGCCGACCTTTATTTGCACCTCCTTGGTTTCGGACACTTTTGCGTTTGCACGTGCGGCTGATTCCTTCTTGCCCTGCTCATATTGAAATTTACCATAATCCATCACTTTCGCAACTGGTGGGTTTGCTCCTGGTGATATTTCAATCAAATCAAGACTAGCATTCTTGGCTACCTCCAGAGCTTTTGCCGTGTCTAAAACACCCAAGTTTTCTCCTTTGGGACCGATAACACGGAGTTCTCTTGAACGAATTTCCCCGTTGATATGAATTTTTTCTGAACGATTATATTTCTTCAAAGCGTGTATTGTAATTCTAGCACAATGACATGATAGCGCAATCAAAGTGCATCACATCATCTAAAATGACACCGTAGCCCCACCTGTTACATCATATAAAAAAACAACTATAGATGCTGTTAATTTTTTATCTGTGCCGATGATTTTTGAACCATTCTTCTTTCTATACACTTCATACGGAGGCGAAGAGTTTAACGCTGTAATTTCCGGAGTTACCGAACATGGACTTTTCGTTGAAGAAAAAATAACTCTCGCGGATGGAATGATTCGTATTCGTGACCTTGGTAACGATTACTTTGACTACAATCAAAAACACTATCGTCTCGTAGGCAGACGTTCAAAAAAACAATTTATGCTCGTGGACACAATCCGCATTAAGCTCACCGCCGCGTGTGTCGCGGATTGCGAGCTTGATTTTACTCTAGCGGGATAACTTGCAGAATAAACCTACATCAAAACCTACGCATACCGCGCGATGTCATCTTTGCGTGCAGCTTGTGTACTTTTTATTTATATGGCATTCTATTTAATAGACACGGTTGCACAAAACAAATGTTTGTCCAATTAAAGGAAAAGGAGATATGCTGTGAAAAAGATGCGCGATATCCTCTTAGAAAGAAAAGTATGTGAGATTACCAAGGAACTTAGAGTATGGGCGATGCAGAATTCTATACTAGAACTGGGAGAAAGTATCGTTTTTTCTCTGAGGATTGAGAGTGTGCCCTTTGTGATACGTGACAAGCGCGACACGCATAGTGTCGCTCCACGCGAGCTCACAATACCGGCATCGTTGCGGCATCGCGATTTAATGCCGGTTGAGCCAAGAGATGTTGGTGGCGGGGTCGCGGAGGAAATACTTTCAAAAATTTCGTACGCGCCGCATCGTACGTTTTTGCACAAACTACTCATTGAAAATAAAAACAAACCTCTTCTCGTGGCGATTGACGGTGATGGAGGGGAAAAAATGGGTAGTTATTATGAGTGCATAAATCGTGCTCTGCGCATGGATGTGAGAGGTGTATATTATCGGCTCCTTCGCAATAGCGCGCGAGGGAATGTGCGACAGCATTTTTATCAACTGTATCTGATTGGAAGGAGGGAAAATCTATCGTTGTGATATCGCTTCGCGATATCACACATTTCAACAGGGTTGCTTTCGCAACCCTGTAACTTTATATATTTGCGCGCAAAGCGCATACTAATTAATCGAGATAAATCTAATTAGTCGGAATAAACGTAAGCGCTTCGTGGGATTAATTGGGTCAGGATCCATTTACAAGATGGCTCCAGGAGCATTTTGTGTTAAATCGAGTACAATACGGGATTGAGTAATAAAGCTCAACAGGATTATTGCCGACCAGAAAATTTAAAGAAGTTAATGGGCGAGGGTTATGATTTTATAATAAAGCACGACCCTACTGAAATACAACACTTACATTAGAATGATGGGTTTACGAAACCCATCATTTGTCCGTTGTCCGGAAATGGTTGTAGGAGACTTTTATTAAACTCTATTAAACTTTAATTCATTGGGCGGTGCCGAAATGATGGAAATCAAACTTTCAACTGGCATTATCATGATGGGTTTACGAAACCCATCATTTGTTCATACCGCTAACAAATGGATTATCGCGAATGTAAAATCGCCACGGGAGATCTGTGCCGTTTCGTATGCCGATGCGCGGGGAAGTGACAATATTCTCTTGGTTAATTTCAGGCGTGTCATAAATTGCGAAGTCCTTTCCAACCGGCAAAAGATTTTCGTTGATTGTAATACCAAATGCTTGACACAGTTTTGCCGGTCCGGAGCACAAATCCAATGTGGGAGAGTCTGACTCTCCCACATTTAATAGAGCACCAGTCTTGGGAGAGTCAGACTCTCCCATAACGCGAGATGTAGCACCAGCGGGAAGGCGAAGCCTTCCCGCTGGTGCTCTGCGATGACGTCTCATAAGCGCAATGCCTTCAATGGGTTCAACTGCACGAATGAGCACGGCGCCAACGCCACACTTGTTTGTGGTTATGTTTACGCAATGGTGCATACCGTAGGTGAAATAAACATACCAATGACCATAGGTGTCGCGCATTGGTGCGCTTCGTGGAGTGATATGGTACGCGTGTGAAGCAGCATCGTTTGTGTATGCTTCTGTTTCAACAATGATGCCCGCGCACGAACCCTTGCGTATAATTTTCCCAAGAAGCTTTGGAGCTAGGGTGACGGCATCATCCGCAAACCAAGCTCGTGGCAATTTTCTCATAAACTATTTGCTGATTTGGCTTGGGCTATCAAGCACTATTTCAGCTTTTCCTTTATAAGAAGTTATTTTACCCGACACAGTGATGTTTTTTCCTTGATAGCTTGTAAGAGGGGATTTGAAATGTGGTTTTGCACTTGCAAAAATGACTGCACCGAACGGACAACCGCTGTAATTTAC
>VAOZ01251170.1_pt1 | contig 10073 bp, 10 predicted proteins | sample 3394041 | NCBI WGS metagenome assembly VAOZ01 (sample SAMN08290431, study PRJNA428436) | hydrothermal vent metagenome | isolation source: Deep-sea hydrothermal vent chimney | place: Indian Ocean: Southwest Indian Ridge | reverse complement strand
TGTATCAGGGCTCCTGATACGTGGCATTGTCGTGCGATTTCAAGATAGGAAGTTCGCGCATCATGGGTTAAATAATCAAGTATTTTATGGTCAAGACTGTCAAGTTGTAATAGAGGATTCATTGGTCTCATTCGTTAGTTGAAACTATGCACTTTCAGTGCAAGACTTTCAGTTGCTACACAATTTATTAACTTTGTTTTATAAAAGAACAAAGGCGAAAAGGACATACGGTTTCTATACTTACCGCCCATATTGTTTGGGTAACGAAGTATCGTTATAAAATCCTTAATGGTGACATTCAAGTAAGATGTAGGGATTTGATAAAGCAAATATGCGATGTTGAAGATATTCGAATACTTAAAGGTGTAATAAGTAAAGACCACGTGCATATCCATATAGAATATCGTCCGTCTCAAAATATTAGTGATATAGTTAAACGGTTGAAGGGTCGCACATCCAGACGCCTTCAAGAAGAATTTCCAGAGCTTAGTAAAAGATATTGGGGTAGGCATTTTTGGGCGATAGGATATGGAGTATGGAGTACAGGAAATATAACAGATGAGATGGTACAAGAATATCTTGAACATCATCGCAATCCATCTAATTCGGATAACAATGTTATAATTTTGGAGTAAGAATTTCATTCTGTTTCTATTTGAACCTAAGCACTTCCAGTGCATAGTGGTTTAGTTCTTTTTTATAGTATTTAAATTATTGTAATTCAGTACAAGATGCAATTATATACACTATAAATAACAAATAATTACAATTTTTTTTCATTATTTTCTCGCCCTACTTATTGGCTTTGTAATGTTGAAATAAAAATGATGGTTTGCCCTAAAAGAATTCTTCACTTTGTATAAATTATTGGGAGACAAATGTAAGGAAAACAAGCAAATTTTTTCAGTAACTATCATATTTTTCCATATTAACCGATAGAAACACAAATTTTCGAATTCACAAATTAATACAATAATCTCTTGAAAAAAATCAATTTTACAATAATTTTTTATTTACATAACCAAATAATTATTAAAAATCCAAATTTACCTACAAGCCCGGATAATTCCTTAAATTTTAGGCTATTAAGTTGATTTTTTGAAAAAAGCATATTATCTTTACAACAAAATTTTTAAGTTAAAAAAACCATGAAACGATTATTAGTTTTCTTGTTATTACTTCCGATAGTAGCAATGGCCTATCCCGGTCAAATAATCCGTTCTTTTAAAACTCCGGGTAATTATCCTGCCGGACTTACTTTTGACGGGAAAAACTTTTGGGTAACAGATTTCCGCACTGACAAAATTTATGAGTTGAACGAAAAAGGCGAAGTGCTCAGAAGTATTCCTTCACCGGCTTATTGGCCTATGGGGCTGACGTTTGATGGGAAATACCTTTGGTGTTCCGATTCCAAAGGTCTCATTCCGCAAGGAGATGAATACCATGATGGACGTATTTTTCAGATTGATCCAAAAGATGGAACAATCATAAAAACAATTTTTGCACCTACCCCTGCGCCGTTGGGTTTGGCCTGGGACGGCAAATATCTTTGGTGTGTGGACGATATTCACAACAAACTCATCCAATTTGATCCCGAGGATGGCACAACCATAAAAGAGTTCCCATCACCAGACCTGCATCCTACAGGCATTACTTTTGATGGGAAATATCTTTGGGTTACCGATCGGATGAAAGATGAGATTTATATGGTTGATCCAAAAAACGGGGAAGTGGTTATGATTACAAAATCACCGGGTGAATATCCCAGTGATTTGGCCTGGGACGGGAAAAACCTCTGGAACGTGGATTTTGAAAATGATAAAATTTATGAATTAAAAGCTTATGATAACCAGGAATACATTAGATATAATCCTTATAAAGCGAAGATTTCTTATTATTATAACATCGATAATTTTGGCCCGGGAAACATCAGGAAGATAGATGTCTATTTTGCCCTGCCTGAAAACAGGCCCAATCAGGATATCACCAGCAAGTTTCATTATACGCCGGCAATCAAAGATGTTGTAACTGACCAGTGGGATCAAAAAACTGCTCATTTTCAGTTCAAAAATCTAAAACCAGGGGAGCAAAGACAGCTTACCAATAATTTTTCTGTAACCACCTGGGACGTGCGCTATTTTATTGATCCCGATAAGGTGGGGGGAGAAAATGATATTCCAGAAGCTGTAAAAAATAAATATTTGCAGGACAAAACCAAGTATCAAATTCACAATCCAATTATTCAGAAAGGGGTGGCAAAAGCCATTGGAAATGAAAAAAACTTTTACTGGAAGATGCGCGATATTTATAATTATGTGATCAGTCATTTGTATTACAAGCGTACCGGCGGTTGGAATGAAGCGCCCACGGTACTGGCTCGCGGAAACGGTTCCTGTTCTGAATACACCTTTGTGTTTATTTCTATGTGCCGGGCAGCTGGAATTCCTACACGATATGTGGGTTCTATTATCAGAAGAGGGCACAAGCGCGCCATCGATGATGTTTTTCACCGCTGGACAGAAGTGTACCTGCCGCATTATGGCTGGGTACCAGTCGATCCAACCCATGGCGACCGGAAATTGCCCCGCGACCAGGCTAATGGCATTGGCTATCTTCCTAATGATGCATTGGTTACCACGCAAAACGGAGGAGGCTCAACTACTATGGGTTGGACTTATAATTCCAACGAAAAGTATTCAACCGATCCGAAAACCAATGTAGCTATCGATTATTATGGAGAGTGGCGCTGAGTTAACTAAATTCTTGTTTCATTTTTAGAAAAAAATGATATTAATTAAACAGGCAACAGTTTTTGGTCCCGAATTTATGGGGGAAAAGGATATCCTTACAGGGGGAGGAAAAATCTTAGCTATATCCGATAATATTCCAGCGTTTCAGGTAAAAATGTTTGATGCTGAAATTATTCAGGCCAAAGGCTTACGGGCAGTTCCCGGACTTATTGATGGTCATGTACATATTGCCGGTTCCGGTGGTGAAGGGGGTCCGGCCACCCGAACGCCTGAGTTGCAACTGAGTCAAATGCTAAAAGGCGGAGTTACAACTGTTATAGGGCTGTTGGGCACGGATGGTTTTACGCGTAACGTAGAAGCTGTTTTAATGAAAGTAAAAGGCCTTCGTGCCGAAGGTGTATCTGCATGGATGTTGACCGGAGCTTATCAAATTCCCACCCCTACTTTGTTAGGTGAAGTCGGGAAAGATATTTCGCTCATAGACGAAGTGATTGGTGTTGGAGAGGTGGCTCTGGCCGATCATCGTTCTTCCGAACCATCTGTACGCGAACTCATTCGACTGGCTGTGCATGCACATATCGGCGGTATGCTTGGTAATAAGGCCGGGATTGTAAATATACACCTTGGAAACCGTAGCCATCCCTTTGATTTAATTTACAATGCCGTTAACAAAAGTGATTTGAAATTCACACAGTTTTTGCCAACCCATTGTAATCGAAACCAGCATGTTTTTAACGAAGCAAAGAAATACGGAATTACCGGCTATGTGGACCTGACGTCCTATCCGGACACGCTTGGTGAAGAGGGTGTGAATGCTGCAGATGGAGTGATGGAACTTCTTGATGCCGGCGTTCCTGTTGAACATATCACAACAACCTCAGATGGTTGTGGATCTATGCCCGTTTTCGACGAACAGGGAAAATTTGTGAAAATGGGAATCGGAACACCCGATGCCATTTATCAATCCTTTAAAAAATTAATTATACAACATCACTTACCTTGGGAACAGGCCATTAAAGTGGTTTCTACCAATCCGGCGAATGTATTCAAACTTAATGGGAAAGGAGAAATTCGTGCCGGAAAAGATGCCGACATCCTGCTGCTGGATAGTGAAGCCGGAATTCATTATTTGCTGGCAAACGGACATTTGATGATGAAAGCAGGAAAACTGTTGAAGAAAGGAACTTTTGAAAACAAAATAATTTAACTATGAAAAATTTTTACAAGCCATTTTATCTATTCCTTTCCTCGTTATCTTTTAGTAAAAATATTCTTATTCTTGGGATGGCTTTATTGCTTAGGATAATTACGGTTTCATGGAAAAATACTGGTCCCGCGCCCATTGAAGAAAATGGTTTCAGTAAGTTGACGGTTTATGAGCTTATGATGGTTTATCTTACAAAATTAAGCAGCCAATCGAAACTTATTTCAATGACAATAATTGGAAAATCGGTTCAGGGACGTGAATATCCAATTGTGCAAGTCATGGAACCGATTGTTACAGAGAATCCGGTAACATTTAAAAGGAACAACCGGCAGATTACATGTGGTTTAATCAAAAAGAAAATATGGAAAATAAGAAACTGACTCCCACCTTTTTACAATCCTTGATCCCTTTGTTTGCCATTGCTGTTTTTCTGGGGTTCGGGTATGGCCTCTATCATCTGAATGTGGAGATATTGCTGATAGCGGCGGCCGCAGTTGCAGCAGCTATAGGCGTGCGTTTGGGTTATACCTACAAAGAATTGGAAAAAGGGATTATCGACAGCATGATGAAAGGAATGCCGGCTATATTAATCGTGATTGTGGTGGGAACTATTATTGGTTCATGGATTGCCTGCGGAACTATTCCCATGTTAATTTACTACGGATTAAAAATTATTTCTCCTCAATATTTTCTGGTAACCGCTTCTTTGGTTTGTTCGATTATTTCGGTGGTTACCGGAACTTCATACGGAACAGTTGGAACCTTAGGGGTTGCATTTATGGGGATTGCTCATGGTTTGGGGGTTCCTTTGGGACAGGCGGCAGGCGCCGTCGTGGCGGGAGCTTATTTCGGAGACAAACTTTCACCCTTTTCGGATACTACGAATTTGGCGCCGATTGCTGCCGGGAGCAATTTATTCGATCATATTAAACATATGCTTTGGACTACAATGCCGGCTTGGTCTTTGGGATTAATTATTTACTTTATCCTTGGTTTACAATCAGCACATCACGGAAATATCTCCCTCGAAAAAACTGAAATGATTATGCAAACCATAAAAACAAACTTTATCTTCAGTTGGTGGTTACTCTTGCCGGCAGTCATTACCCTCTTCTCGGCTATACGTAAAAAGCCTGTAATTCCCAACATGTTGCTTTCATCCTTTGTTGCGGTCATTTTAGCCCTTATTTTTCAAAAAGCCGGCCTTAAAATCGCTATTTCTTCCATGGTTACGGGTTACCACGCTCATACCGGCATAGCAATGGTTGATCATTTACTTACACGAGGAGGTATGTTGTCCATGATGAATGTAACACTTCTTGCTTTCAGCGCTTTTGCTTTTGGCGGAATCATACAAGCAACCGGAATGTTGGATGTAATACTTGAGCGACTGCTAAAGGTTGCCAACAATACGGGAAAACTTGTTGCGTCCTCGGTTTTTGCCACCATAGCGACTGCTTTGATGACAGGAAGTTCCTATTTATCTATTTTAATTCCCGGTGAATTATTTGCTCCTGCTTATAAAAAGTTCAACCTCGCTGCAAAAAACCTGTCCAGAACAACCGAAGACAGTGGTACTGTTGTTGTTCCGCTTATTCCGTGGAGTATTGCCGGTGTTTTTATGGCCGGCACACTTGGAGTTAGTACACGGGATTATGCTCCTTGGGCAATAATGTGTTATACAGGTTTCATTTTCGCATTGATTTATGGTTTTACCGGTTTTGCCATTGCACCGAGAATCAGGGAAGACGAAACAATTCAGGGTAGCTGATTTAGAATAATGAATTCATAAAAAAATGAAATATTCTCGACATATTTTATTATTGGCGACCACGGGCATGATGATAAAATTTAAAATCAAATGTATTATGCATACCTGGTTTCAGCAGAAATTGAAAATGAATTTTAAACAGTTAAAAATTTTTAATCATGAAAAATTCAAAGCTTTTTTTTCCGTTTTTTTTAGTATTTTCAATGTTTCCTTTTAAAAACAATTTTGCACAAATTCCATTAAAAAGGGTCTTAAGTCGGGTTACTATTCCCGCGCAAGGAGATCTGCGCGGTTTGGTAGACACCATAGGGTTTCCGCATACGGCAAAGCAAATGGATTTTATTGCTAATTATTGCGAGCGGGTTGAAAAAGACAAAACACTCAGCAACAGCAAAAAATACAATTTTTCAGAAAACACGCCTTTCATTTTTGGAATTTCTCCTCACGACGACTACACGCTTGCCTCCCGAACCGCCTTTCACATTCAACGCCATATTCATGCCAAAACGGTAATATTAATTGGTAATGCACATTGGTCGGAGACTTTCGGTATTCGTGATAAACTAATTTTTGGCGATTTCAAATTTTGGCGGGGGCCTTACGGAAAGGTAAAAATTTCACCATTTAGAAATGAGATTATCTCCGATTTACCAAAAGATGATTACGTTGTGGACAGAACCGTTATTGAAACCGAACATTCGTTGGAAGCATTAGTCCCTTTCCTGCAATATTTTAACAGACAAGTTGAGATTATCCCTATTCTCGTGCCTTTTACTCATTGGAATAAAATGAACAAATTGGCTGCGGATTTGGCAAATGCCGTCAAAAAAATTATTCAAGATAACCATTTGACATTAGGAAAAGATGTGGCCATTTTATGCTCGTCAGATGGTATGCATTACGGCGATTACGGCTGGAGTTATTACAATTATCATCCGTTCGGATGCAATGCAGAAGGCTACAAAAAAGCGATGGGATACGACACAGAACTGGTAACAAGATTTTTAACCGGAAAAATAACCCTCGAAAAAGACCACCAGCTCTATGACCATTTAATTGACGAACAAAACATTTCCAATTACAAAGTAACCTGGTGCGGAAGATTTTCCATAACACTGGCTACTAATTTTGCGATCAGACTGCTTATTAAAGTTGAACATCGAAATTTAACAGGCTATTTTTTACGCCACAGCTCAAGCCTTAATGATGCCTGGGTACCTGTTCGAAAATTAAATATGGGAATTACCGGCGATGTTAATTTGCACCATTTTGTAACTTATTTTGCCGTGGGTTTTAAATAAACTAAGGTAACTATTCAGTCGATGCATATTACACGTATTGCTTTTTGTGCTTTTGCTTTTGCGGGAATCATCCGTACCATAGGTATGGTTGACGTCATTTTCGAACGTTTGTTGAAGATCGCAAATACTATCGAAAATTAATTGCCAATGTTGTACTAAAACGTCTCATCAATATATTTAAAATCAAAATGTTATGTTTAAAACCAATCCCATAAAACAAAAAGGAATAAGTAGCTGGATATTTATCTTTTTATTTGTACTTGCTGCTTTTTCCGCAACAGCCCAGGTAAGTGAAATCGGGCCAGGAAGACTCAAAGTAAATCTGGACGGAAACATTTTGCAAATCCCCTATTATGCAAATTTCCGGTTGGATTCATTAGACAATGGTATCCGGAAAGCCATCATAATAATTCACGGGATGAACCGTAATGCCGGCGATTATTATCACAATATGAGAGAAGCAGCATCTATGAGTACGTATTACACTGATTCTCTATTAATTATTGCCCCTCAGTTTTTAGAACAGGATGACCTGCATGCATTACATCTGAATGCTTCTTTTTTGTACTGGTCCGATGGCTGGAAATCGGGGTCAAAATCCAAAGACCGTTCCAGCGACCCCAGACCAGCACGTATTTCTTCTTATTCCATACTGGACACCCTTATGATGCGCCTAGCAATTTATCATCCAAATTTGAAATATATTGTTTTTGCCGGTCATTCTGCAGGGGGGCAACTTACTAACCGTTATTCAGCTTCCAGTCCGATAGTGAATACCTTATGTGAAGATTATGGGATAAGCACCCGGTTTATTGTTGCTAACCCGAGCTCTTATCTTTATTTGGATAATAAAAGAGTCGTTTCCGGAACGGTGGATCAGTTTGCCGTTCCCACAGCAGCATGTTCGGGATTCAACGATTGGCGCTATGGTCTTGACAATTTGTACTCTTACCCGGGACAGTTCGGGGCAGATTCCATCAGACAAATGTTTAAAAAAAGAGAGGTGGTTTATTTGCTGGGAGGAAAGGATACAGATGAAAATTCATCCTCCCTTGACCAGTCCTGCATGGCCGAACTGCAAGGAAAGAACAGGTTGGAAAGAGGGACTATTTATTACCGCTATCTCAAATACTATTATGGTAATGACATTACTGAAACACAGAAGATAGATACCGTACCAGGTGTGGGACATGATAATCACGATATGTTTACCTCGGCGAAAGGCCGCTATTGGCTTTTTATGACAGACCCGACCTCTTGTAACAGGCAACCGACTGCTGTGAAGCCTGTTTATAAAGAACAATTAATAGTTTATCCAAATCCTACCAAAGGGTCAATCCATATAAAATTGAAGAACGATAATCCGGGGATTACATATTATTTTATTTATGACACAAAAGGAAATATCGTGATGAGGCATCAAATTTTTAACGGAAATTCATCTGTGCTTAACCTGAAAAAGTTGGCACCTGGCATATATCTGCTGCTCATTAATAACAAAAATGAAACCATAAGGGAAGTGATTTGCAAATTGTAATTACTTAAAGAGTGTCTAATCTGTAAATGAAAAATACCTGCTTTTATGAACTTTATTAAATCAGGGATAAATCTTTCAGGAGTTTATGGCTTAATTTTTTTCTGTATGATATTTTCATCTGTTTTGAACCAGTCAATCCAAGACAAACCTCAGGATGTACCATAGGGGTGGCATCGGGAAAGGCCACCAGTGACAGACAGCCTTCATCATACCAAATACCACATGAAGGGTTTTGTACGGGTGTTTATATGTTAGTTGTCCAACAAGATAATAGCATAAATATTTTCAAAATTGTTGTCTGTTTGGAAAGCAAAAGAAGATCGGCCATTCTTAAATTATCAGTCCTGTTTCCAGGGCTTTAGTTTGGAAGGATCAACGGCATGAATTAATGCCCGGGCCAGGATCAGATTTGAATCTATAAGCGGAACACCCTGAAAATTGTTGGTTTTAAAAGCCAAAGGCAGCTCGGTACACCCCAACACAATGATTTCTGCTTTTTTCTGAATTAAAGAGGAGGCTGCCTGCTCAAGATCTTGCCTTGCTTTAATGGTTACGCTGCCTGAGACAGATTTAATTCCATAAGTAGGTTGGTAAATGGCCTGGTGGACTTTCTCCTGAACAGCTTCTGTGGGATAAAGTACTTTAAGTCCAAACTTTTCCAATAAGCGGTATTGATTGGCTTTGACAGTTCCTTTGGTGGCCAGTACACCAACCCGGTTCAGGCTACTGAATTGCTTCTTTATCACTTTGGCAACTTCTTCAACCATGTTAAGGAGAATGAGTTTCGATTTGCTATTATTAAGACATTCAACAATCACATCGAAAATCCGGGGGGCATGTGCTGAATTGCAGGCCATACCGGCAACCGTAACCCCTAACGACTCCAACTTCCGTAAAATTGAAAAAATCGAATAAGCCGGGTTTTCAGTTACATCGCCCAATATAAATGCGGTACGGTCTGTAATATTTTGCGGCCGGGAATATAAAATTTGCGGCAAGTGATCCTGATCTTTCGTTGCAATGGTTTGATTGATAATCTTTTTTGATAAATCTACTCCGGCCATGGGCCCCATACCACCTACTATGCCAATGAGTTTCTTGTTTGCTGCCTTTTTCATCCTGCTGAATTCAAGCTGCAAATGCAACTTTTTGTTTGTGTTTTGATTTAACAAATTTATTAAAAAAACCGATGGGAGAGAGAAAGTCCGATCTTTTTCCTGGTCTGTTGTTTAGCTTGTATTGAATATAGTCTGTATGTTTTTGTGTAATATTTATAAAATCAGTTCCTTTGGGGAAATAAATATTGCCTGATTAAACTATTTTGTTCAGATAGGCATACACCAGAATAAACAATGAGAAAATCACCAGTTTCAGAAAATTAATTATCATGTAAGTATTGGAAAGTGGCGCCATTATCCGGCAGGCAATTGCCTGCTGAAGCCTTCTTCTAATGAAATAAAAGTTTCGGTAGCTGTAACTTCAGGGATGGATTGAATTTGGTCTACCA
>VAOZ01051191.1_pt1 | contig 10073 bp, 7 predicted proteins | sample 3394041 | NCBI WGS metagenome assembly VAOZ01 (sample SAMN08290431, study PRJNA428436) | hydrothermal vent metagenome | isolation source: Deep-sea hydrothermal vent chimney | place: Indian Ocean: Southwest Indian Ridge | reverse complement strand
AGATCCCGCAAATTGAAAAACTGGTGGTTGCTCTGGTAGAACGGATAAAAAAAGGGGGACGGTTGTTTTATCTCGGAGCGGGTACCAGCGGACGGTTAGGGATACTGGACGCCTCAGAAATTCCGCCTACTTTTGGGGCTCCTTATGATTTGGTCATCGGTCTGATTGCCGGTGGAGACAGTGCTATTCGCAAAGCTGTGGAGTCGGCAGAAGATGATCCGGAACAGCCCTGGATAGATATGGCACAGTATGAACCTACTGCCAAAGATACTGTGGTGGGTATTGCTGCTTCCGGAAGAACTCCTTATGTGATTGGTGGCGTGACCAAAGCACGAAAAGAGGGCTTGCTGACGGCCTGTATTACCAATAATCCGGGAACAGCCCTTGCTGCGGCAGTGGATATTCCCATTGAGGTTGTTGTCGGCCCCGAATTTGTCACCGGCAGCACCCGGATGAAAGCCGGAACCAGCGCCAAATTGGTGCTGAATATGATTACCACCGGCACCATGATTAAGTTGGGAAAAGTGAAAGGAAACAAAATGGTGGACATGCAGCTGACCAACCAAAAGCTGGTGGAAAGGGGTACGCGGATGATTATGGAAGAGACAACCTTTGACGAAAAAGAAGCCAAACGGCTTCTGCTGTTGTATGGTTCGGTAAGAAAAGTGCAGGAAGTATGGAAAAGTGAACAAAAGTAATCATGATGATAAAACGAAAATATTTGAAACTAACAGTTGCCTGCCTGTTGCTTTGGATGGCCGGTATCACGATGGCCACGGCCCAAAACGAATCTTCCACCCCTGCTTTCCGGAAAGATTTGGAAACACATTGGGTTGATTCCGTATTTAACTCCTTAAATAGTAATGAGAAAATTGCGCAACTGCTTTTTGTGGCTGCTTATTCCAACAGGGGCATATCTCACGAAGTTGCCATCACCGGCTTAATCCGGAAATATAAAATCGGCGGCCTGATATTTTTTCAGGGAACCCCGCAAAAGCAGGCCATGCTGACCAATTATTACCAATCGCAGTCGAAAGTGCCCTTGATGATAGCCATGGATGCCGAATGGGGTCTCGCTATGCGCTTGAAACACACCATACATTTTCCTTATCAAATGGCTCTTGGGGCTATTGGTAATGACAGCTTGATCTACCAGATGGGCCGCGAAGTGGGAAGAGAACTTAAACGGACAGGCGTCCAAATGAACCTGGCTCCCGTGGTGGACATCAACAACAATCCGAATAATCCGGTGATAAACTTCCGCTCTTTCGGCATGGACAAAAAAAAGGTGGCCGACAAAGGCATTGCTTATATGAAAGGAATGCAGGATGAGGGAGTTTTGGCTACTGCCAAACATTTTCCCGGCCACGGAGATACAGGTACCGATTCGCATAAAACACTTCCCGTAGTTCCCTTTAGCCGGGAAAGACTGGATACGCTTGAACTTTATCCTTTTCAGCAAATGATAAATGCCGGAGTGTCCGCTGTTATGACAGCACATTTGTATGTCCCGGCACTCGACTCGACACCACACTTGGCTTCTTCTCTTTCCAAACCCATTGTTACGGGCATTTTAAAAGATAGTTTGGGTTTTCGGGGGTTGATTATTTCGGATGCCCTGAACATGAAAGGGGTAACCAAATATTTTCCTCCCGGAGTGGTAGAGGCCAAAGCGCTGGTTGCCGGCAATGATATTTTGGAATTTGTTCAGAATGTCCCGCTTGCCATCAAAAAGATCAGAAAAGCAGTAGCCAAAGGTCTTATTTCGTGGAATGAGATCAACCGGCGTTGCAAAAAAGTGCTTGCCGCCAAATATTGGGCAGGCTTAAATCATTGGCAACCTGTAGACACCACTAATCTGATCCGTGATTTGAATTTGCCTTCGGCTAAAATATTGAACCGCAAGCTTATCCGGGCTTCTCTTACAGTACTCCGCGACAGCAATAATATTATTCCGGTACGGAATCTTGGTCAGCAGCGTATTGCCACATTGGCAATCGGCAGTAAAACGGAAATTCCTTTTCAGAAAATGTTGGCGAATTACACCCGGACAACAAACTTTTTTTGGACACAAGCCAACACAGTACTTTCCGACAGCCTTCTGTTGACCCGGATAGAACCATACAACCTCGTTATTGTCGGATTGACAAATTTAAGCCAGTATCCGGGAAGGAACTTCGGTATTACACCTAAAATGTTGGGCTTTTTACAAAAGCTAATGGCTTCTCATAAAACCATTGTGACGGTTTTTGGAAATCCGTTTTCACTGAACAAGATGCAGGGTATTAGAAAAGCTGCCGGTCTGGTTCTTACTTATGAAGATAGTCCTTTATTTCAGAATTTAGCGGCCCAGCTTATTTTTGGGGCTTTTGGTTCTCAGGGTACCCTCCCTGTCCGGCTGGATTATTTTCCTATGAATCACGGGATTTTCACCCCTTCGCTTTCCCGCTTGTCTTATACTATTCCTGAAGCGGAAGGCATGAATTCCGTTTATCTGAATAAGATGGTCGATTCCATAGCACAGGCAGGTATTGATGCAAAAGCCTATCCCGGATGTGAAGTGCTCGTTGCGAGAAACGGGGCAGTGGTTTTCCATAAATCTTATGGGTACCACACTTATTATGACAGAGAAAAGGAAAGCAACAATGATCTTTTTGATTTTGCTTCCGTAACGAAGGTTATGGCTTCTCTTCCAGCTATTATGAAGCTCTACGATCAGGATAAACTTAAGTTGGATGTGCCTTTTGTTACTTATTGGCCCTCTTTTAAACATTCCAATAAAAATAAAATGACTTTACGGCAAATTCTGGCACATCAGGCAGGACTAAAGGCATGGATTCCTTACTGGAGATATACCGTTAAAAAAGATGGGGATTTCAAAAGAAGGATTTTCCGGAGAGATTCTTCTTCGCGGTTTGATGTAGCAGTGTCACCATATCTTTATCTGAACAAAAACTACCGGAAAACCATGTATCGTGAAATCAAAAAGTCACCGGTATCCCCTATAAAAAAGTATCTCTATTCGGGTTTGTTTTTTTATCTTGCTCCACAGATCGTAAAAAATTTAACCGGAGAAGATTTTGAAGCTTTTCTCAAAAAGAATTTTTATCATCCTTTGGGCGCTTATACCCTCACTTTTAATCCTTACGAGTATTTTCCTTTGCAGGATATTGTCCCAACGGAAATTGATACTTTTTTTCGTAAAGTACACATTCACGGATATGTACATGATGAAGGGGCTGCTATGATGGGCGGTATTTCAGGAAATGCCGGTTTGTTTGGCACAGCCAATGATCTGGCAAAAATGGCGCAGATGTACCTGCAAATGGGGGCTTTCGGTGGGAAGCAATTTATTTCAGATACTACCATGGAGGAATTTACCCGTTACCAGTATCCTAAAAACGGAAACCGACGGGGCCTCGGCTTTGACAAGCCTCTGCTCGGAAATGATACGTTACCCGAAAACGAAGCCTATCCGGCCAAGAGCTCCAGTCCTTCAAGTTTTGGGCACTCGGGTTATACGGGGACCTTTTTTTGGGTTGACCCGAAAGATAACCTTCTGTATATTTTTCTTTCCAACCGCGTTTACCCCACACGGCTTAACCACGAAATCTATAAGTTGAATATCCGTACTTCTATTCAGCAGGCACTCTATGATGCGATAATAAAAAAAGAGTAAAGCCTGATTATACTGCTCCTGTAAAGTGTACAAATGTTGAACGAAGTAGAAAAAGGGGACAAACAGGCGAGCATGCTTAGAAATATCCTTCTCTCTTCTTCTGTTCCATGCTGGCTTCCTGGTCGAAGTCGATGACACGGGTAGTGCGTTCCGACACGGTAACGGTCATCATCTCTTCCACTATCTTTTCGATGGTATCGGCTTCCGACTCGATGGCTCCGGTGAGGGGATAGCAACCCAGCGTACGGAAACGTACCATTTTCATTTCTATTTTTTTCCGCAATTCTTCCGGCATTCGGTCGTCATCTGCCATAATCAGGTTTCCGTCTATATTCACTACGGGCCGCTCTTTGGCAAAATAGAGGGGGACGATGGGAATATTTTCCAGCCGGATATACTGCCAGATGTCCAGTTCTGTCCAGTTGGAGATGGGGAATACGCGAATGGACTCCCCTTTGTGCACTTTGGCATTGTAGATATCCCAAAGTTCGGGACGCTGGTTCTTGGGGTCCCACTGATGATATCTGTCACGAAAAGAGTAGATTCTTTCCTTGGCTCTTGATTTTTCCTCATCGCGGCGGGCACCGCCAAAAGCCGCGTCAAACTTGTATTTGTCAAGTCCCTGCAACAGCGCCTGCGTCTTCATCACGTCTGTATGCACTTTGGAGCCGTGCGTAAAAGGCCCAATGCCGGCTTCATAACCTGCTTTGTTGTAGTAAACTATCAAATTCCAGCCTTTTTCTTTGGTATATTTCTCCCGGAATTCAATCATTTCCCGGAATTTCCATTTAGTATCGACATGCATGAGTGGAAAAGGCACTTTGCCGGGATAAAAAGCTTTTTCGGCCAGACGTGCCATTACCGATGAGTCTTTGCCGATGGAATAGAGCATCACCGGATTTTCAAATTCGGCAGCTACCTCCCGGATAATATGGATGGATTCCGCTTCTAACTCACGCAGGTTATTGATAGAATATGTTTGCATAGTCAAGGTTTCAAAAAGACAAAAATACAACTTCTTTCAGAAATATTCTAAAGCAAACCTGATTCATATAAAGAGCGTATAATCAGTGCTATGCCAAAGATAACCAGAATAATTCCAGCGATTTTATTAATAAGCCGCAAGAACTTATCAGTAATATATCCTTTAATTTTTGTAGCAAGCCAGACTTTGGTTACATCGGAAGAAAAAACCACAGCGAGTGTTCCTGCAAAGAAAAGAATAATATCAGAAGTGGTATCCATAAACGGGGCTGCCACACCGAGAACGATAGTAGGCCAGAAAAGCCAGACAAACGGATTGGCAATGTTGAGCAGGAAACCTTTGACAAGATATGTAACGGCATGCGGTTCGCTGATGTTGACAACCTCATCGTTGCCGTTCACCACTATTTTGTGCCTGTAAGTTAACATGCCGAAGATCATAAGGACGATACCCCCGGCAATACCAAACAGCTGATGCTTGTGCATATTTTCCATGACAGCGCGTGCAGCGACAATGGAAATGGAAACAACGGTCAAATCGTTGAGAAAAACTCCGATGGCAAGGATAAATCCTTTGGAAAAACCACGGTGTATACCAGTTTGTACTAAGGCAAAAAATGCAGGCCCGAAACCAAAGAACAGTGCCAGTGTCAGTCCGAGAAGCATACCTTCAAATAACGGATGCATAGTTTACAGATATTGACGTTCTTTTAAAAATTGTTCCCATTCTGAGATGCGTTTATTTTTCAAAACGCGGGGAAACTTGTTGGCGCTGCCCGTTTTTCCTTTCATTTCCATATATTCCAGAAAAGCTTTTGGAGGCAAAACATGAACAAAAACTTCACGAACGGCTTCTAACCGTTCCACACGATAGTCGTCATTAAGATTTTTTAGATAGTGGTCTATCTTTTGTGCCAATATTTTCGGGTCAAGGGATGATCGGGTTCCGAGGTACCATTTATGGGCGAACAAGCCCTGGTAACGGAAAGCCAAAACGGTAAATTCATTAATTTCTATGTTCAGTTCTTCCTGCAACAATTCGATAGCACGGTTCATGTTTTCCTGTGAGAGGTGTTCACCACAAATACTCAGAAAATGCTTTGTACGCCCGGTAATTTGAATTTCTGCGTAATCTTTGTTGATAAATTTAATCGTATCCCCCAGCAAATAACGCCAGGCACCCGCATTAGTACTCAGGAGCAGGGCATAATCAACACCGTTTTCCACATCGGCAATGGTATGTGATTCAACGGTTTCTTTGATATTTCCTTCCTGGTCGAAGTTGTCATCGTTAAAAGGAACAAATTCAAAAAATATCCCGTTGTCCGTTTGCATATCCATCCCGGCCTCCACGCGATTTTGAAAACCAATATAGCCTTCGGAAGCAAGGTACGACTCATTGTACATAACTTCTTTTGCAAACAGCTTTTCAAAACTTTTCACATAAGGTTTAAAAAAAACCCCACTGTGCACATAAACCCCAAGGTTCGGCCAGATATCATGAATGGTTTCCACCTTATGTTCTTCAATAATACGCTCAAGGAGAATTTGTATCCAGGCCGGTACGCCAACCACAATGCCGATATCCCAGTCCGGAGCTTTTTTAACCATTTCCCGGAGTTTGGTATCCCAGTCGGCAGTGCGCGATATACGTTTTCCAGGCTTGTAAAAATGCTGAAACCAAAACGGAATACTTGCTGCCGTGATCCCCGACAGGTCACCTTCGTAATAGGTCCCGTTATATTGCAGGTGGGTGCTGCCGCCAATCATTAACATCCCTTTTTCGTAAAAATCAAGGGGGAAATTATAGCGTACCATGGAGACGATCTGCCGGAGACTGGCACGTTTGATGCTGCGTAGCATATCGCCCGTTACGGGAATGTATTTGCTCGATGCTTCCGATGTCCCCGAACTCAGTGCAAAATACTTTACTTTGCCGGGCCAGGTTACATAAGACTCACCGTTGAGCGAACGATACCACCAGTATTTATACATTTTAGAGTAATTAAAGACGGGAACGCTTTCGCGAAAAGCATCCGCCACGTTAGCGGAAGTGAGTATTTTTGAGAACTTGTAGTGCTCGCCAAAAGCAGTAAACTGTGCCTTTCGCAACAACTTCACCAGTTGGCCTTTTTGTGCTTTCTCAGGGTTTATCCATTGCTTTTTTAACTCAACAGGTTTGTTCCTAATTATATAGGCTCTTCGAATCAGACTTCCTAACAGGGGCATAAACGTTATGTTTTGTACCGCGCAAAGATAGCAATAATCATCATCTGTTATTTTCAGGAATTTTCCGGTTTTTATTATTTTTGCCCCCATGGAAAAGAAAGAGATTGTTTTAAGCGGAATAAGACCCACAGGCCATTTGCACCTTGGCAATTATTTCGGAGCGGTGAAGAATTTTGTAAAAATGCAGGAGACTAACGAATGTTATTTTTTCATTGCCGACTATCATTCGCTCACCACGCATCCGCATCCAGAGAACCTGCAGGGGAATGTGCGGCAGGTGCTTATCGAATACCTTGCCGCCGGCCTTGACCCGGAAAAAGCCACACTCTATCTGCAAAGCGACATCCCGGAAACTGCCGAACTTTATCTTTTTCTGAATATGAACACTTATCTAGGAGAGCTGGAAAGGGTAACTACTTTTAAAGAAAAAGCCCGTAAGCAACCCAATAATGTGAACGCCGGTCTTCTCACTTACCCGACCCTTATGGCCGCTGACATCATTATTCAGAAAGCACACAAGGTTCCTGTTGGCAAAGACCAGGAGCAAAATCTGGAGATGACCCGCACGTTTGCCCGCCGTTTTAATAACCTGTATGGCGTGGACTTTTTCCCCATCCCCACAGCTTACAATTTTGGCGAGGCGCTGGTGAAAATTCCCGGACTGGATGGCTCCGGAAAAATGGGGAAATCAGAAGGCGAAGGCAACGCCATTTTCCTGAACGATGACCCGAAGGTGATTCGTAAAAAAATTATGCGGGCCGTCACCGACAGTGGTCCAACGGAGATGAACCAGACAAAACCCGATCCCATCGAAAATCTTTTCACTTTGCTGAAAGTAGTCTCCAAACCCGATGTGGCAGAATACTTTGATGTGCAGTACAATGAATGCACTATTCGTTACGGCGACCTGAAAAAACAGCTGGCAGAAGATGTGATTGCTTTTACCTCTCCTTTTAGCGAAAGGATTAAGGAGCTTTCCTCTGACGATGATTATATCCTGAAAGTGATGAACATGGGTGCTGAAAAAGCTCGTGCTAATGCTCAAAAAACCATGCGTGAAGTGCGTGAGGTTATTGGTTTCCGAAAAATTTATTAAACAACTTCGATATGAGCATTGATTTGTGAATGGAGGATGGAGGAAGACAAAAACGAATTGAAACCCTCAAAACGTTCATCAATGTTCATCCTCCTGTAGGGCAAAAAAAGAAACCCCGGTGTTATACCAGGGTTTTTTATTTTACAGATCAGCACTTTGGGTAACAAGCTGGCGGTCGATTTTCTTGAAAAGGCCCTGCAAAACTTTTCCCGGACCAACTTCCACGACTTCGGTGACACCATCGGCCAGCATATTTTGCATGATTTGTGTCCAGCGTACCGGTGAGGTAAGTTGTGAAATCAGGTTAGTTTTAATAATTTCAGGTTCGGTTACCGGCTGTCCGGTAACATTCTGGTAAACAGGACAGATTCCCTGCTGAAAAGGGGTGCTGTTGATGGCGTCTGCCAGTTCGATGCGGGCCGGCTCCATAAGCGGAGAGTGAAAAGCACCACCTACTTTCAGCATGAGTGCCCTTTTGGCGCCGGCTTCCTTACATTTTCGTATAGCCTGTTCCACCCCGCTTACACTGCCTGATATCACCAGCTGCCCCGGACTATTGTAGTTAGCCGGAACCACCACATCCTGAATACTCTTACAGATATTTTCCACCTCTTCGTCTTCCAGTCCGAGGATAGCAGCCATGGTAGATGGTTCTGCTTCGCAAGCTTTTTGCATGGCATCGGCACGTTTTGCAACGAGTTTTAAACCATCTTCAAAAGTCAGTGTGCCGTTAGCCACCAAGGCGGAAAACTCACCGAGTGAATGGCCGGCAACCATGTCGGGTTTAAACTCATCGTTCATAGTTTTTGCCAAAATGACAGAATGAAGAAAGATGGCCGGCTGGGTAACGTTAGTTTGTTTCAAATTTTCTTCTGTACCGGCAAACATCAATTCTGTAATATTAAATTTCAGAATATGGTTTGCCTTATGAAACAGTTCTTTGGCTTTCGAAGAGTTGTCGTACAACTCTTTCCCCATGCCGACATATTGGGCGCCCTGCCCCGGAAAAACATAAGCTATCATATAATTTCTTTAAAAATAAAGTTTAACGGCGGTTGCCGAAAAAACGCAGCAAAAATAGAAATAAATTGATAAAATCAAGATAAAGGGTAAGCGCACCCATAATAGTCATTTTTCGTGTTCCTTCAGCGCCTTCCACCATGCCGGCACCAATTCTTTTTAGTTTCTGTACGTCATACGCAGTCAAACCGGTAAAAATCAGTACGCCAAGAAAGCTGATGATGTAACTCATTCCGCTACTGTGCATAAACATGTTCACCAGCATAGCAATAATCAAGCCAACCACGGCCATGATCATAATGCTGCCGAATTTGGTCAGGTCGGTCTTGGTGGTATATCCCAAAACCGCCATGACTCCGAACATGCCGGCAGTTACCATAAAAGTGGTAGCAATGGAAGCCCCGGTATATGCCAGAAAGACAAAGCTCAGGCTCATACCCATGAGAATTGCGTAAACCACATACAACAAAGCCAGTTTTGATGCCGACATTCTGTTAAATCTTGCTGACATCCATATTACAAATCCCAGAGGTGCTAACAAAACCACCCAGCCCAAAACTGTCATGCTACCCTTGGCGGTGTATAACATCGCGATGAGCTGTGGGCTTGAAGCAAAAAGCCATGAGGTGATAGCCGTTATTCCCAAAGCCAGAAACATCCACCCGAATACTCCGGCAAGATACGTTTTTGCCACCGGCACTGCAACAGGTTTGTTGCCGACTAGACCATATCCAAATTGATTAGTATTCATTTTTTAATGTTTTTGAATTCAACAATAAATTAAGATAAACGAGAGGAAATCAGATGGATGAACTCCTCACGCGTCTCTTTTCTTTCAAAAGCTCCCGTAAAATCGGAAGTGGTGGTGACAGAATTTTGTTTCTGCACACCCCGCATAGCCATACACAAATGTCGTGCCTCAATGACCACCGCCACACCCAAAGGGTTCAATGTTTCCTGAATAGCTGTTTTAATCTGAGTGGTCAGCCGTTCCTGAACCTGTAGCCGGCGTGCATAGGCTTCTACCACGCGGGCAATTTTGCTCAGGCCGGTAATATAATTGTT
>VAOZ01099227.1_pt1 | contig 10080 bp, 7 predicted proteins | sample 3394041 | NCBI WGS metagenome assembly VAOZ01 (sample SAMN08290431, study PRJNA428436) | hydrothermal vent metagenome | isolation source: Deep-sea hydrothermal vent chimney | place: Indian Ocean: Southwest Indian Ridge | reverse complement strand
TCCTTCGACAAGCTTCCTTCGACAAGCTCAGGACGAACGGTAATTCATCAAAGTGTACTAGTATTCGGAACAGCTATTTAGCTTTTGCCGATGCGTTTTATTTCATCCATTAATCGTTCTTCGATAATTTTCTTGTAATGCAAATAATGCACCGTCTGGATTGACTCGACACTGGCATCCAGCAAGGTGCTGGATAAATCCAGATCAGTGATATAGATAGGATAGACTTCACCGCTTTTACGCAGAGAAAGAATATAGCGAGCGACTTCCTGATAGATGCCATCGCCGTGCTCAAGGTTGGAGAATTCCCTGTCTTCACAAAACAATGTAAAGATCATATTGTCTTCCTGGTGATCCACCATCACCTGAAACTTTATGTAGGAGGCCGTGTGAATATAATCGTTTTCACCATAACGATAAATTTCCCGCCGCCCGTTTAACCCCCGGTCAATGCGATGAAACAGCACATCCCGGAAACCGGAACCGCTCTGTATCGAATAGGCCATTCGTTCTCGCACGGATTCAAAGTATTCTCTAAAATGTCTGACCAGACCCAGCACATCGTAAAAGGATCGGGTCTGGCGGTACAACGATCCTCGTTCATCCAGCACATAGACATCAACTTCATCATTTCGTACTTCAAAAAAACATTGCACATCGCCCTGGCGATTGTTTTTGTAAATCAAGGGCAAAACATTGTCGCTCAGAGTTTGAGAATCAAAAATGACCGGCCGGAATCGATCTACCGGTTTCGAAAAGTAGCGATACAATTCGTCCGTATTCCCGGCTTTTTCATACTGGAGTATGCCTTCCTCCATACTCAACACATAGTATTCCCACTCTATTCCCAGAATATAACGCGTCCCCTCGGCATAGGTGCCGTTGTAAAAAGTATCAATGATTTCTGCGAACAGGGTTTCAATTCGCCGCGCTATCGAAGTGCCCCGGTAGGAAGAGAAACTAAACGCATTGATCGGTGGCAAATTTTTTCTGTTCTCTAATGACGACCATTTCATGTAGCCCTGGATACATTTCAGCAACCCATCCACATCATAAAACTTGAATGTCAGCACCTCATTCCAGCTGGTAACAATAATCTGGTCGACGCTTAGCGTCAGATTTTCTCTCTTGCCACCGTACTTCAATGCATCCGTCTGGCTACTACTAATATGCCTGCCTCTTCGCGTTTGTGAGGAAAAGGGATCCAGTCCGACATTAATAAAGGTGGCAATGGCACAGATTCTGGCCGACTGGCGCATATCGTAAACCGAGCTGGCTGCCAGCACTTCATCCGGAAATAGGCGCGACATATTTTCCACCAGCAGATAGAGTTCTTTTTCCGTCAGGTCGCTATCTCTGGCATAAAGGGCAAGAATGGTCTGCCGGTTAATAATTTTGTTAAAATAGCACCAGGCCATGATTTCTACGAGGCTGTAACCACGCTTCATAGGTGTGCGGGCATAGATCTCTTCATCACTCACCATGCCGCTGTATACCATCCAGTATTCCTGACCATCGTCACTGTACAACTGATGAAAGGATAGATGACTTTCATGCAGATCACTGGTAATACCTTTATAAACGATCTCAATCTTACCCGCCTTGCGCTCGAAGGCGGCATAGAGTTTTCGCCCCAGGACATTGAGATCACTCTGGCTGATGAGGTTGCTACTTTGGGTCCGTGAACGGGTGAATAATGAAAGAAAACGATAACTACCGGTAAATTCACGTATCAGCGCCTTGCGTTCTTCCACCACACTACTGATCTTCCACTCCTCCCTGGAGTCCAGCCGCTGTAGTTGTCCACTTGCCCAGCCCCATCGATTGACCAACCCGGACATCAGCTCACGCCGCCAGCTGTTTTTACTGCGACCTCGGTCTTCACTCAGCTGTTCACCGACCTTGAAATAAAAACTGCGGCGCACAAGATCCAGGCGCTGGCTTTGATTGTACTCAAGCAGGTATTCCTCCACCTTGTCCATCATCATCAGGTAGGGATCCAGGGCATTAATATCCTCCTCACCCTCATATACGGCGCGTTTAAAGCGTACACCGAGCAAATCGATCTGCGGATACTCACTGGCATAGGCTTCCATGAGCAGGATTTTGAGTATGGACTTGTAGGGTGAATTGATGCCTTTGTAGAGCAGCCACAGCGTCGCGCCATAAAATTCTTCGGCGCGTATCTTAGCCAACCCGCCGAAATCAATATGTTCACGGCTGTGAAGATAACGCTTGCGCTTGATGTCCTCGACGAAAGCATCATAATTAGCTTCCTCATCCGGCGGCACCAGCCACCACAAAGGATAGCGCCCCGCCAGCAGGACACTGGTGCGATAAAATTCCTCCAATAACAGATAGTGCAGGGCGCTGCCGCTACTCTCACTACTCAGGTGACCATGCTCACCCTGTTTGAACTGGTGCGCATCCACAAGAAATACATTGGCATCCACCTCCATGCTAGCCGCCCATTCCTCAATGCCCGTAGCCTTCGCCTGCAATTCATTGATTTGTTTACTCTCCAAATTGCTGCCGTGTACTACCCAGATATCAAAATCACTTTTGTCACTGTAGGCAATCGTGCCGGTGCTGCCCATGAGGTAGAGGCCGTGGATATCAAATCGTCGGTAGGCGCGTTTTTTCCAGGAAAAGCTTTTTGACAGCCGCCGCGCAGCCAGCAGTGCTTCTCTGGAAGGCCGATACTCAGGCAGACCGACCGGGGTATCTTTGGACACATAACCCGGCAGGATGGGGTGATTAACGTGAAACAAGAGCGGTAATAACTGGATGAAATCACGCTGGCTGGGGCGCAGATCTGAATTGACACGCTGCAATCTTGCCCAATTCAATTTGACAAAACGCTGCTTGATGAGCTTGAAATCCGGTTCGCTTCCCTGCCTGTTTTCACCTGCGACGAATGACTTCATACAGTCCGTTTATCGGCGGCTACGGGATTTTCTACACTTTTTTTGTCCCAATATTGCAATAAACCGCAGCAAACTATTGACTTACATTAAATAAAATTTACCCTTGTGCCGATATACTTTCACAAACCGGATCACTGATGCGAGAGGTCTCTTTCCCGCTATGCTCACACAACTTTCACAGCAACAGCTTCAATCTATGATGCAAACCTGCCCACTGGCCATGCTGCTGGTCGATGAAGCAGGCCATGCCCGCTGGATGAATAATCTGCTGGCCGAAATACTTGACGGACAAACGGCGCTGATACTCGATCGGAGCATCGATGAGGTTCCCGAGGCGCTGCAAAGCCTGTTCATCGAAAACTCGACCCTCCACCTGGCGGGAGAAAAAAGCGACGAAGATCGGTGGCTGCTCGCGGCAACGCAATCATTAGGTGAAAACGCCGGTTTCGTACAGTTTTTTACCGACATCAGCCCCATCCAGCAGCTTATGCAGGAGCGTGACCGGCTCGCCGGAGAGCTGGAGGAATATATCCTGGTGGACAGGCAAAGTGGCATGCCCAACCGCCGGGCGCTGTATCAGAGTCTGGAGTCCCAGGTCTCACGCAGCCGCCGTTATCACAACCCGCTGTCGCTCATCCTCGTGCATCTGACCAACCTCGATGACTATATCCGCGCCACGGAGAATAAAAATCCGGCCTCCCTGTTTATATCCCTGCGTTATATGCTCAACGACCAGTTGCGCTGGGCCGACATCATCGGCCGTCTGGGGGAGAGCGAATTACTCATCGTGCTGCCGGAAACGCACGCCAATGATGCGCTCACACTGGCGCAAAAAGTGGGCCGACGCATCGAGGCGCTGGATCTGCCTGAACTCGAAACCCGCCCTGACCTCGAAAACTTCCAGCTCGATACCCACTTTGGCGTCGCACAATGGCGCAAGGGCGATGATGTCGGGCTGCTCATGACCCGCATCCGGACACAACTGCTAAGTCAGGTCTGATCACCCTGTTCGACGCTCTCCGTTATAATGCCGGCCCTGACCGGCTACTTTATCCAGGAACATGATGGCAATCCGATGGCGTGATGCGGTCGCGTGTGCGGACGATTTACGACAACTGAAAATCTATACTTCACGGCTGATCGGCCAAGCAATTGAGAATGCCGCGCGGAACGACGATCCAGACTCAAGAAAAACTATCCATACATGGCTGAAGCAATTACAGAGATTTTCATAGAAACCCCTGCTTGCATATCATCGCTTTTTTCTTTAATAATAAATACTTAATAATTATAGGGGGGAGGGGAGAATCGGTGAGACGGTTTACACAACTACTTATTTTACACGCCTGTCGAAAAATATTTTTGTTTCTCCTGATACCCTGTTTCGCAAATTTGGCGATGGCAGAAGTAAAAACGGACAAACTTGACGCGCCGTCGTCCGACGGCGCTGAAAAAAAATACAAAGCAAAAACCATTATTATCACGCCAGAAGGTCGGCGCGCTGATCCGCAAAACACACCCACAACGGTCGATCATTTTTCTGCACAGGAACTCGATGTTTCCGGCATAGCAAACACCGTCGATCTCCAGTATAAAACTCCCGGCTTCATTTTTAAAACTAACGCCGTACTCGGCCAGCTTTATTTACGCGGTGTTGGCAGTGATCTTATTTCAGCCGGCTCCGAAGCCAGTGTTGCAACCTTTATCGATGGCATCTATCAACCTCGGGCTTTTGATTCCATCATCGACTTCTACGATCTTAAGCAGGTGGATGTATTCAAAGGCCCCCAGGGCGTGCAACTGGGACGTAACGTGGTCGGCGGCGCCCTCAGCATTCGCACCCGTGATCCCAAACCCTACCGATCGGCTTATGCAGATTTTCTCTACGGTAGCTACAACAAACGCCAACTTCGCGGCACCCTAAACCTGCCGATAAGCAACTCAAATTTAATATTTCGCCTTGCAGGAAATATAACTCGACGCAACGGCTATTCAGAAAATATTTTCCTGAAAGAAGATGCCGATAATGAAAACAATTATGCACTACGCGCCAAGTTGCTTTATACGCCAGTAAAGAATCTGCGACTGTTGTTCAGCGCCTCGCATAACAACGAAAATAGTTCACGCGCTATCGCACCGCAACCCGATCCAACCCGGGGCATAAACGGTGGCATTGCCCGGGGGGGTATCGTGCCAGACAATCCTCGTGAACTCACCTCTAATGTTAGTCCAAATCTGAAGGTTCAAAATAGCCGTTACAGCGCAAAACTGAACTGGAAACATAAGCAGATGAAATTCATCTCAACCACCGCGTATCTGAATACTAAGGTTAATATAGCCCTGGATCTCGATGGCACTAACGTAGACTATTCCGCCAACTACCCAAAAGCGGATTCCAGTACTTTCATACAGGAGTTCCGCCTGCTCTCGCCAGCACAAGCTCCCCTGTCCTGGATCGCCGGCCTGTTTTTTCTTAATGAAAAAGCCGAGCAAATGCTGGATGTGAGACTGCCACTAAAAGGGATCCGCAATATGCCTGATGGTACGGTCGACACTCTGTCCTATGCCGCTTTTGGCCAGCTTATGTATCGCTTTCGCCCCGGCTGGCGCGGCAAGGCCGGGGTTCGCTACAACCATGACAGGCGTAAACTCGATCTTGTTAAAACCGTTTCAAAATCTACCGGCACAACAATAACGACGCAGAACGAAGAACAAAGTTGGCAGGCACTAACACCTGAGTTCACTCTGGAGTATTCAACCCACTCAGACAAACTGGTTTATGCAAAAGCTGCGCGCGGATACAAAGCCGGCGGTTTCAACACCTCGAGCATACAGCCTCCGTTTGATCCCGAATATTTATGGGACTACGAAGCAGGGCTAAAATCGCGCTGGTATAATCAGCGTCTCTTATTCAACGCCGCTCTGTTCTATTACGATTACAAAGATATGCAGTTGCGAACTCCACCGCGCGATACACCGATTGGCACCGGCCCCATTGTAATCAACGCGGCAAGATCCATCATCAAGGGGCTTGACCTCGAAGCTCGTTTGCAACCGGCGTGGAATCTGGAATTTAGCCTATCAGCCACCCTGCTTGATACAAAGTTTACGGATTTTGTCTCGGTTGACCGCAATAACCCCGGTGAGGATCCCAACCGTGCAGGCAATCCCCTGCCGCAGGCGCCGAATCTATCCATCAATCTGGGTACCCACTATAGCTGGTTATTGGGTACCGGAAAACTCACGTTTGGCGTGAGCTATCGTTATCAATCCGGCATCTATTTTAATATCTATGCGGATCCAGCCGTAAAACAGGATGGGTATGGAATTGTTAATATGAGTCTCGATTTTGAAAGCCGTAACGGACGCTGGTATGCCAATATTTATGGCCGTAACCTGACGAATGAACTCTATGCGCAGACCATGCTCCGCAATGATCCGCTTTCCGGCATCAAACGTTTCTGGGGCGCACCAAGAACCATTGGGGCAAGACTTGGTTACAGGCTGTAATTATTTCCCATGCGAACACGGGTATTTTGTATCAATACAAATGCACCTGCGAACACATACATCATCAGGGAATACATCGCAGCCGGAATCGCCATCGCAGCGGAATCTAGAACACCAGCGGCAATCACGATCGCCATGCCACCACTTTGCATGACCGTCTCCAGGGTGATGGTAATACGCTGCGCATCAGGCAATTTGAATAGCGTTGAAAAACCATAACCACAACACATAGCAAAAACGCATAACATCACAACGGCGAGTCCACTGGCAAACAGCATATCCAGCAATGAATGACGTTGTTGAACAACAAGCCAGGCAATTAGCAGGATCAGACAAATGATCGCTATTTTTTTTACCATTCCCTTTGTTCGCTTTGTAAACACGGGAAAGCGGTAGTGAATAACCATACCCACTATGATTGGTAACAGGATAATCAGCATCAGGCGCTCAAACGTATCATAAAATGAAAGTGTCACGCTCCGGTGTGCACCCGCAAAAAAGGTTATTGCAAAATTCACATAAATGGGGATGGTAAGCAATGCGAATATTTTATTGAATGCCGTCAATGAAATCGACAGCGCGGTGTCTCCCCGGGCAAGGTAAGTAAAAAGATTAGAAGTTGATGCCGAGGGACAAGCCGCCACCAGCACCAGTCCCACCTGTAACTCACTGCGCATCGGTATTATCGAGGCAATCACAAACGCCAGTAAGGGGAGGATCAGAAACTGAGTGAAAAAGGCAACTGCAGCGGCCCGACGCGCAGACAGAAGCCGTGAAAAACTATGCACACTCAGACTCATGCCAATGCCCAACATCAAAGCAGCAATGATCAACGGCAAAATAATTTGTAATGAAACCCCGGCATTCAAATGGTAAAACCCCCACACTAAAATCGCGATACTCATTCCCGTGTGCTATCAGTCATGTTCGGCCTATACCGAAGGTCATAGGCTAACATCGGTCATTCACCTGTTGTTTTATTGACCCATAATACGCGAAGACATATAGTTAGGATAGCTATTTATCATACCAACAACACGCATGCCTGTTCAGCAAGTTCGTATAGTTCTATAATGTATATTATTGGGATGTACATATAACAAAAATAGTAGTTCGCATTGGCACCTTAGAAATAATCTTCTGTGCATTTTTCAAAAAATTATTTCATAAAGAGACTGATACCCCTCAAGAGGGTACTAAAAAGAGTCCGGTACATCCGGGTTTGGGGTGAAGCATGGAAAAGACACACCAGCTTATCGACAACATCTATGCCGCCGCCCTCTCACCGTCAAAATGGCCATCTGTAGTGCAGTCCATGCAAGGTCTGTTTAATGCCATTGCAGCGGGCATCTATACACTTGATACTGCGGAGATCAGTATCAACCTGCTTGGATCGCAGGGCATAGATGAGGGCTATATCAACTTATACAGTAATTATTTTTTAGAAAATAATCCCTGGCTGGATGTCAGCAAATTGCAGATTCTTGGAAAAATCCGCACCGAGCAGTCACTTGACAAACATTACCAGCGCCCCGGTTTTTATCAAACAACAGAATATTTCAATGAATGGCTAGCGCCGCAGGATTTTTATTATTCGCTGGGCACCAACCTTTTATCACACGGCGGGATCTACACCAAGTTTTACATGTATCGTCCGAAACTGGGACGGCCTTTCAGCAAGCTGGATATTACAAAATTCAAGCACCTGTCCGGTCATATGATAAGATCCATGGAAATGACGCATCGCCTGGCGCTCAAGGATTCACAGATCAATGATGCGCTTCATTTTATCGATCGCCTGCAATTCGGCGTCTTTTTCCTGGACGAACGTTCAACCGTTATTCATGCTAACCACTTTGCACAAATACTGATGCGCACGGGCGATGGGTTAATTTCTAAAGCCGGCGCTATTCATGCGGCTCACAGGACGGACGGGGGGGAACTTTCGGACATTATTCAATCCACACTGAAGATACATCGTGGGCAATCGGAAGCCTTACCCTGCACTCTCAGTATTCGTCGGCCTTCCGGGAAACGCCCCTTTCATGTCACGGCCATTCCGCTGCCTCATCAGGCCAACTCATTATCAGTTTCTGCCGCCGTCATTCTTTTTATTTCTGATCCGGAACAGGAACCTGTTGTTGCCATTGACTACCTTAAACATCGTTACCGCTTCACCGTAACCGAGGCCAGGCTGGTGCAATACCTTAGCCGGGGAGATGCGTTACGTGAGGCGGCTGAACATACGGGGCTAAGCTATGAAACGGCACGCTGGTATCTGAAAATCATATTCCAGAAAACCGGCACGCGGCGACAAGCTGAATTGCTGCATCTATTACTTTCGGATCAGGTGTTTGTCGCTCACCAGCCCCCCGCACAAGAATAAAGCCAGACGAATCAATACCCTGCACGAAATTATCTTACTTGTCTTTAATATCCCGTTCTTTCCCCGCCCGCTGAATCCCCCCTCATTTGGGAGGTGTCCGCCAAGCTCTGCTCCGTAATACTAGACACATAGCGGCGTTCGAGAGTTAAACGCTGAATCAAAAATAATCAACGTGTACAACAAAGGGGAGTGTCAATGAATTTTCTGAAACTAGCATCAACAGCAATTACTCTGATTTTATCAACCAGTGCAAATGCGACTCTAATTACATATGAATTCTCGGGAACCCTGGCAGGGCTACAGGGACAAGCGAGCTCTATGTTCAGTTCCGCTACAATAGGTGATTCATTCAGTATTCGCATTTCCTTAGATGATACGCTTGCAGATCAGGTATCTAATACTAACAACGGAACCTATGGCGATTATATGTATGCCCCACCTGGACAACCTGCCGGATTTTCTTCGGTAATTAATGCACAGTTAATCATTGGTTCTGAAATGAAGCCGTTCACCTGGGCTGGGGGAACAGTAGGTGCTCAACAGCAATTTAAAGTTTATGATGGCCAAACGATGTATTATGGCAGCGGAGCCATCAAACAATGGGAAGGCCTGTCATTTACAGCCCAACCAACGACGGGGCGCAGTTCAAGCAATAATTATTATGCCGGATTAAACTTTGTTGATATTTATGACACTGGTACCAATGTAACCGGCTCTGCCGGTATCCTTCCTTCGGACGCATTGCCTGTTAGGCTTGGTGGGTTACCTGGCACCGGATCATTTTATTATTTTTTTGAGAATCCAAATTCCACAGACTTTGATTCATATATTGGCGGAAATATAACTGGTCTCTCAATTAATGGCGTGCCTGTATCACCTGTACCACTTCCCACTGCGGTCTGGTTGTTTGGCTCGGGATTAATCGGGCTTGCCGGTATTGCCCGCAAGAAAAAAGTGGCTTAGGCAATATTATTTATATTGGCCCTAACCTGGATAAACCACAAGATAAGTACCTTCACGAAATAATGTTCTACAAAATACGTAGAAAATTATTTCTAAGGTACTAATTAACACGTCATTCCGGCCTCGCCGAAATCCAGCAACGGTCTTATGGCGATGGACTCCGGCCTTATGGTCGGAGTGACGACTAATCAGGGATATTCCCGGTTCTCGTGGACTTTGCTCAGGAGAGTCTTCTTGAACCGTGAACGCGGAATACTGAAAATTGACCACTTAATCTGCTTATCGTTCTTCGAC
>VAOZ01097287.1_pt1 | contig 10080 bp, 11 predicted proteins | sample 3394041 | NCBI WGS metagenome assembly VAOZ01 (sample SAMN08290431, study PRJNA428436) | hydrothermal vent metagenome | isolation source: Deep-sea hydrothermal vent chimney | place: Indian Ocean: Southwest Indian Ridge | reverse complement strand
CGTGGTAAAAGCGGATGCCCGGAAATGCGGGCCAGTTCATCCAGCTCATCCACCACAACGGGATTGGTAATATAGGCTTTGGCGTTGGGCAGCGAACGGGCTATATTGTGGGCAATAAGTCCGCCGAGGTTGCTGGCATGTTCGCCATATTTGCAGGTTCGCAAATCTTCCAGCATCTTTTGGTTCACTTCGAAAACGCCCGATTCCACCGGCTCAAGCAGTCCTCCACGCCCCATCACCACTCTTATCAGGTCCAGCCGGATATCTGCCGATTTCAGTTCTTTGAGGATGAGTTGTTTACGAAACTTAAACTGTTCAGTTATAATTTTGAATGGGGCCAAATCATCCGCCGAATGGCGGATAGTTTGGATAAAAACAGGATTAGTTCCAATATATACTGCAATTTTTGTTGATGTAGAGCCCGGATTAATGGCCAATATCCTGATTTCTTCGTTCATAATCTTTGGCGATTTATGCGGTGGTTTTTGGGTGGCAACTATTATTCGGCTGAAATGGCGGCGAGGGCGATGGAGTAAAGTTTTGTCTCTATGCTGTCGCCCCGCGATGAGAGCACGGCGGGTACTTTGGCTCCCACAACAATGGCTCCCTGCTCGCCTTTGGCCAGCTTGGTATTGGTTTTGTAAAACACGTTGCCCGACTCAATATTTGGAAAAACCAGGCAATCAGCATCGCCGGCTACCGGACTGTCTATATTTTTAATATCAGCACTCTCCTTGTCAATGGCCACATCCAAAGCGAGCGGTCCTTCCACCAACGCCCCTTTTATTTGCCCACGGTCGGTCATTTTCGAAATGATGGCGGCATCTGTACAGGCAGGCATTTTGGGCATGACCTGTTCGGTAGCTGCCAGCACAGCTACTTTGGGCAAGGTATTTCCAAGAGCATGCGCCACGCTGATAAGATAGTTGGTGATGGCAATTTTCTCTTTCAGCTCAGGCAATGGAATAATAGCTACATCACCAAAAATCAATAATTTATAGTAATTAGGATTTTCCATTACTGTCACATGGCTGAGAATGGCTCCGGGGATCATCAGTCCGTTTTCCTTGTTCAGAATGGCACGCATGTATTTGTCAGTACTCACCAGCCCTTTCATAAGCAAGTCACCGCTGCCATCGTTGATGAGCGATACAGCCCGGCTGGCAGCCTGCATTTCTTCAGGTTCGTGTACAATCTTAAATTTGTAGATGTCAATATTTTCCCGTGCACAGGTTTCGGTAATAATTTCTTTGTCTCCAACCAGTGTGGCCTCAATAATCCCCATATCCACAGCGCGGCTGACAGCGCCAATGGTATGAGCATCGTGGGCATAGGCTACCACAAGCCGTTTACTTTTTTGTGCTTTTAGCACAGAAAAAAGTTCATTTAATTTTTTTATCATTTTCATCTGTATTTGTCCATGTGAAAACTTTCACAAAAATAGCATAAATTCCATTAGGTCAGGTTGGTTTTTCGGGGGGAATGCCTTATTTTTAGTCGGCGTTAATTGTCATCATTTGAATCAATTACCGAACTATTTTCATTAGATTGTTTGCGGAGTTGGTTCCTGCGGCAAGGAAAAGACAATAATTATTCCGGTCTTATTTGCGTTCCTTTTATGATAGGAGTGGGGGCGTTGTTCCTTTTTCCGGCAATCGGTACAGCAGAAAAAACCATGTACATAGGAGCGAACGGATGGTTGGCATCCAATTAATAATGTATCCGAATTGTTTTCTTTGTAGTTTTGGATAAAAATAATTGGTATGGCATTAAAAAATCATATTCCCAACAGCATCACACTACTGAACCTGACTTCGGGCATTATTTCCATATATTTTGGAGTAAAAGGAACACCATCGGATTTAGCACTTGCCGGTATTTTCATATTTGCTGGTGCTATTTTTGATTTTTTTGATGGTTTTTCCGCACGATTACTTCATGTTAAATCGGACATCGGCTTACAACTTGATTCGTTGTCTGACATGGTTACGTTCGGGGTTGCGCCGGGGTTTATTCTGTACCACCTGATACTCATCAGCCATGGAAACCCGGTAGCAACAGGCATTGATTTCATCCCGTTTCTTGCCATAATGGTTCCCTGGATGTCGGCGTTGCGACTGGCAAAATTCAACATTGATGAAGCACAAAGCACTTCGTTCAAAGGTTTACCCACCCCGGCGTTGGCAATACTAATTGCTTCGTTGCCTCTGATTCGTCAGGAACTGTATCTTTTACAGGATTTTTGGTACATGGTATTTACCAACTCCTATTTTCTGCTTACAGTAGCTGTTTTTGGCTCGCTGTTACTGGTTTCAACTTTCCCCATGTTTTCACTAAAATTCAAATCATACGGATGGAGAGAAAACAGTATTAAATATGTTTTCCTCACAGTAGCGCTGGTACTGGTTGTATGGTTGCAGGCAGTTGCTATTCCTTTTATTGTTCTGCTTTATCTGTTTTTGTCGTTAATAGTGTATCTGACCGATATTCAGGGTTAAGTTTCTTTTATTCTTTTTTTATAGGATTTTTTTTTCGTAGTTCAAAGTTTTGGCCGAGATATACTTTGCGCACCTGCTTGTCATTGGCAAGGTCTTCGGAGGTACCATATTTCATTACAGAACCTTCAAAAAGCAAATAAGAGCGATCAGTAATTGACAGTGTCTCGTGTACATTGTGGTCGGTAATCAGAATGCCGATATTTTTAGTTTTTAATTTGGCAACAATGTTTTGGATATCTTCAACTGCAATAGGGTCAACACCGGCAAAAGGTTCGTCCAGCAAAAGAAACTTTGGGTTAACCGACAAAGCACGGGCAATCTCCACGCGGCGTCGTTCGCCTCCCGAAAGTTGAATACCGAGACTTTTGCGAATACGCTGCAAGCCAAACTCTTCCAACAATGATTCAAGACGTTCTTTCTGCTGCTTTTTGGTAAAACTGGTGAATTCCATCACCGCTCTGATGTTATTTTCCACACTTAGCTGCCTGAAAATAGAGGCTTCCTGAGCCAGATAACCGATTCCAAGCTTTGCCCGTTTATACATAGGCAATCCGGTAATTTCCAAATCATCGAGAAAAACCTGCCCTTCGTAAGGTTTTATCAATCCTGTCATCATGTAAAACGTAGTGGTTTTCCCAGCGCCGTTGGGGCCCAGCAAGCCAATGATTTCACCTTGGTTTACCTCAATAGAAACTTTTTTTACAACCGTCCGCTGGCGGTATTTTTTCACCAAATCTTTTGTCCAAAGTTTCATAACACTACTCCTCGTTTCCCTGTTTTTCAAGCAGAAAGCTCCAAAATTCCATAGCTCTCCGTGTGTGGGGAACGACTATGGTTCCTCCCACGAGGTTGGCAATACCAAAAATCTCCATAAGTTCTTCGGTAGTAACCCCTTTCTCAAAGCAGTTCTTCAGGTGATAATAAATACAATCATCACATTTCAGCACCATAGAGGCTATTAGTCCTAACATCTCCTTGATTTTTTCGTTCAGTGCTCCGGACCGGTATGCGTTGGTGTCAACATTAAAAAGCCGCTTAATAATTTTATTGTTGGGAGCAGCCAGAATTTCCTTATTCATAGCTTCCCGGTAAGCTTTAAAGTCGTTGGGCTTGTCTGCTCTCATCACAAAATTCCTTCTTTAAGAATGTCGTGCAAATGTACAACTCCTACATATTTTTCGCCATCGAGAACAGGAAGTTGGGTAATGTTATTTTCTTTCATAATTCCGAGAGCGTCCACGGCCAGCTGGTTTTTCTGAATGGTTTTAGGATGAGTGTTCATAATATCAGCAGCTTTTAGTGTTTTGAAGTCGGAATGTTTTCCCAGCATCCGACGCAAATCGCCATCGGTGATGACCCCCACGAGTTTCCGGTCTTGCAAAACAGCTGTTGCGCCGAGCCGTTTGGAAGATATTTCAAGAATAATATTTTCCATAGTCTCATCAATATTGACTTTTGGAATCTGATTTTGTATAAAGAGGTCAGCAACGCGCAGATACAATCGTTTGCCCAGTGTCCCACCGGGATGGATTTTTGCAAAATCGCCGGAAGAAAACCCCCTCAATTCAAGCAGACTCACAGCCAGTGCATCACCCATTACCAGTTGGGCTGTTGTACTGGAAGTTGGAATCAGATTGTTGGGGCAGGCCTCTTTTTCAACGGTTACGTTCAGTACTTTATCCGACTGCAAAGCCAGATAGGAATCAATATTTCCCACAATGGCAATCAGGTGGTTTCCCCGTGATTTGATGAGAGGAACCAAAACTTTAATCTCCGGTGTTTCGCCACTCTTTGAAATGGCAATCACCACATCATCCTCTCTTACAATCCCAAGGTCGCCGTGAATGGCATCGGCAGCGTGCATAAAAATGGCCGGGGTACCTGTTGAGTTCAGCGTTGCAACAATTTTGGAGGCAATATGTGCACTTTTTCCAATGCCGGTAATGATGACTCTGCCCTGCGTTTTGTAAATAATTTCAACTGCATCAATAAAATCCTGGTTCACGGAATTTGTTAAAGCCTCAGCCGCTTTACTTTCTGTAATAATGGTTTCAAGGGCAGTATGGCGAATTTTTTCAGATATTTTCAATTTTTTAAAAATATTTTTTGCGCTGTTGTAAAATATTATTAATATATTTGTAATGGTTCAATGAAACAGACTCATCGGAATTAATCATTTTGCGAGTAATAATTAATTGTCCAAAAGTACGATATAAATTTATATTACCGCGTTATATGGAAAGTATAAATAATGAGACATATGTTCTGAAATCCTTATTAAAGAGCTTCTTTGGCTTTTCAAAATTTAAGGGAAATCAGGAAATTATCATCAACAACCTCATGGCAGGAAACGATAGTTTTGTTGTAATGCCCACAGGTGGAGGGAAATCTTTGTGCTATCAGCTGCCTGCTATAGCTAAACCAGGTACTGCTATAGTTGTCTCTCCGTTGATTGCGTTGATGAAAAACCAGGTGGACATGATCCGCAATTTTGGTTCGGAAACTGCCATAGCACATGTTATGAACTCTTCCCTCTCCAAAGCTGAGATGAATCAGGTACGTTCTGATTTGCTTGCAGGGAAGACCAAATTGCTATACATGGCGCCGGAGTCTCTTACCAAAGAGGACAATATTCTATTTCTGAAACAGATACAAATCTCTTTTTATGCTATTGATGAAGCTCATTGTATTTCAGAATGGGGTCATGATTTTAGACCTGAGTACCGCAAGTTGAAACCGATTATTCAGGCTATTGGCCACCAGGTTCCGATTATTGCTCTTACGGCTACCGCCACCCTGAAAGTACAGGAGGACATTTTAAAAACACTGGATATTGTTGATGCCAATGTGTTTAAGTCTTCTTTTGACAGACCTAATCTCTATTATGAGCTTCGCCCCAAGACAAAAAATGTTATCAAAGACATTATTAAATATATTAAAACACAGTCAGGCAAATCCGGGATTGTTTATTGTCTGAGTCGTAAGAAAGTGCTCGAAATTGCAGAAACTCTGGTGGTGAATGGTATTAAAGCAGTACCTTATCATGCCGGACTGGATGCTGCCACACGGCGAAATAATCAGGATGGATTTCTGATGGAAAAAGTGGATGTGATTGTGGCCACCATAGCTTTCGGTATGGGTATTGACAAACCAGATATCCGTTTTGTGATTCACCACGACATTCCCAAAAGTATTGAAGGATATTATCAGGAAACAGGTCGTGCCGGTCGCGATGGCGGCGAGGGAAACTGTATCACTTTTTATAGCTACGACGATATTCAGAAGCTGGAAAAATTTATGAAAGACAAGCCGGTGGCTGAGCAGGAGATTGCCAAGGAACTGCTTTTCGAGACCGTGGCTTATGCCGAATCTTCCGTTTGCCGGCACAAACTATTGCTCCATTATTTCGGGGAAATCTATACCAAAGAAAATTGTGGCTCCTGTGATAATTGTCTGCATCCGAAAGAAAAATTTGAGGGAATGAAGGATGTGGTGATGGTTCTGAAAACGGTTGAGTTTTTGAAACAACAGTATAAGGTAAACATGATTGCCGATATAATTGCCGGAAAGAAAACCGGTGATATTAAAGCTGTTAAACTGGATGAAATATCGGTTTTTGGCAAGGGAAAAGCAAAAGACAGCCGCTATTGGGTGATGGTTATCCGCCAGGCTCTTATACAAAGGTTTCTGGAAAAAGAAATTGAAAATTATGGTATTTTAAAATTGACGAAAGCAGGTGAAGAGTTTATTAAAAAACCATTTAGCATCATGCTGGCAAAAGATCGCGACTACGAAAGCAGAGATGACGATGACATATTTGTCCAGGGGAAAGGACAGAGAATGAGTGGTTCGGACCCTGTGCTTTTCTCGATGCTGAAAGAGTTGCGTAAAGAGCTTTCTCATGAAGAAAATCTGCCTCCTTTTGTAATTTTTCAGGATCCATCTCTCGAAGATATGGCTATCCAATATCCTATAACCACAGAAGAAATGCAGCAAATTGTTGGTGTAGGCGTGGGAAAATCCAAAAAATACGGCCAACCGTTTTGTGATCTGATTAAAGAATACGTTGAAGATAACGACATTATGCGGCCAAACGATATTGTCATTAAATCGGTTGTTAATAAGTCCGGATTGAAAGTTTACATTATTAAGAGTATTGACCGTAAGCTTCCGCTGAATGACATTGCCCATGCGAAAAATCTATCATTAGACGAAATGTTGACGGAAATAGAAAGGATAGTATCTTCAGGAACCCGTCTCAACATTAATTATTATATTGAGGAGCGTGTAGATGAATATCATCAGGAAGATATCTATGATTACTTTCTGGAAGCCGAAACCGATTCGGTGCAAGATGCTCTTGACGAACTTGGCGAAGCTGAATATAACGAGGAAGAGATAAGGCTGGTACGTATCAAGTTCTTATCAGAAGTGGGAAATTAAATCATGCAGAAGTCGTTCATGTCATTTATCTCGTTTGTGTTGCTCATTCTTCTCTTTTCGGGATGTTACAAGGTGAATAAGATGGAAGTTAAAAAGCCTGACAATATTATACCGAAAGATAAAATGGCGGATATCCTGACAGATATGGAGATTATTCAGGGAGCTGCTGTCTATAGCAGAGAACATTATCCGCAATATGACGAGATTGAGAAGCGTTATTATCAGGCTTTGTTTGACCATTACCGCGTTACCGAAAGCCAAATAAGAGCCAATTTGGATTATTACAATAATCAGGGAACTGAGATGGCCGATATTTATGATAAGGTGATGTCAAAACTGACCGAAAAACAAACTATCCTGACCGAAAAACAAAAAATAGAAGAAGGTAAAAAGTCTCTAAAAAAAGATACCGGCAACAATTTTCCTTTTCTGTTTCGTATAAATAACTTTGGGAACCTTTGTTTTAACCCTGCCATTTAGCGTGTAACTGAAATCAGGATTGTTGGAATTAGTCCGGGTTCTGTTTTATCACCGATGGTGTAATCAGGATTGCGTCTGGTTTCCTTCCGCTCTAATCCATTCTTTGATAGTGAACCGTACAACCTTTGCCAAAACGAACCATAAGCTGATTCTCGGGCTGCCCTTTGCATGGCTTCTCCGTATATACTTTAGTGAAACAGCTTTAATTCAAAGCTTTAATAGTTTTCAGTATGAGGACTTCCGGTAATAATAGCCACACTTCCTCCGGCTCCAATACGTGTTGCCCCGGCACGAATCATGGCCACGGCGGTTTTATAATCGCGGATACCACCACTGGCTTTTACACCCATTTTGGGACCAACAACCCTGCGCATGAGGGCAATGTCTTCAACGGTTGCCCCACTGCCTGTAAATCCTGTGCTGGTTTTTACAAAATCGGCGCCTGCTTTTTTAGAAATCTCACAAGCCAGTATTTTTTCTGTCTCGGTTAAAAGAGACGTTTCAATAATAACTTTTAGAAGTGTTGTACTTCGGCATGCCCGCTTAATAGCGCGGATATCTTCCTCAACCAGTTTTAAATTACCGGATTTTAGTGCTCCGATATTCATAACCATATCCAACTCATGAGCTCCGTTGGCAATGGCGTTTCTGGCTTCAAAAGCCTTGCTTCTTGTGGCCATCTCGCCTAAAGGAAAACCAATAACAGAACATACTTTTATCGATGAACCTCTTAGTTTTTTAGCGACAAAAGGAACCCAGGATGAATTGACACATACAGACTTGAATTTATATTGTAAGGCTTCCTCACACAATTGTATAAATTGCTCCTTTGTGGCACCCGGCTTTAGCAAAGTGTGGTCTATGAAACCTGCTAATTCCTGAGCTGTAATTGTTTCAGGTGAGCTGTTTTTCTCAGACTTTCCTCCTTCTGACAAGCCCTTATCTTTATTCATCTTTTCAAGTTTCGAAAGGATTTCTTTCGTGATTTTTTCAATCAACTCGTTCTCTTCCATATTCATTTACATTCTTTCAATTGACATAATTTTATTTATTCTGGGCCAATGCCTTCCTCCCTCAAAACGGGTTTCCAGCCATAATTTCGCCATGGCAGCAATGTCTGAAACAGAATGTTGCAATGTTCCCATAGTTAGTACATTGGCATTGTTGTGCATCCGGCTGTTAACGATCGTTTCCGGGCTCCAGCACAAAGCGGCTCGAATACCTTTTACTTTGTTGCATGCCATAGAAGATCCAATGCCGGCAGCATCAAGCATTATGCCGCGTTCACATGCGCCACTCACTACCTTTTTGGAAACAGCCAGCGCAAAGTCGGGATAATCTACCTTTATCGTGCCGTTGTCCGTCCCCACATCAAAAACCAGATACCCTAAAGTTTCAAGGTATTTTTTAAGCGCCTCTTTGGTTTCAAAAGCGCCATGGTCGGCCCCAAGGGCCACTCGTCTTATATGGTCTTTATTATTTTGTTGAATAGTCATACTTTTTCTGTTATGCAATTTTATATTGGCAGACTTCTTTCTTCTGTAGCTTCGTGTGACCATTTTATCTTCCCGAAATTTCATCCACAATGGCGACTACGACGGTTTTTACAGTGACTGCTTCATCATCCTGTAGGACTTGTCTTGCTGAATTCCCTTCTTCTATGGTCAGGACAATATCTTCAATACCGGCTTGTACAGCATCAACAGCCAAAAAGGAGGTTCCGGCTACAATTCCGGTAGGGTCAACGGGCTGAACAACGAGTATTTTTCTTGATTCATAACCCTTTGCTTTCATGGTTGAAACCACAGTTCCGATAACTTTTCCTAACCTCATTTGCTCTCTGTAATATTAATATCATCGACTATTCCCATTACTGCGGCATCGCAGGGGTTCATTTCCCTTTCGATCACCCGGCTGGCTTCTTTACTTGTTTCATAATAGATAATTTGTCCGACATCAGATTGAAGTGTGTCAACAGCCACAAGAGCATCTTCCACAGGGTCAAGTTTTTCGTTAAGCGGCTGAACCAAAACAAGTTTTAAGCCTTCCATGGATTCAACTTTTTGCGTGCTGACCAGTCTTCCTATGATTTTACCAAATTTCATAAATCCATTTAAGCTTATATGATTCTAAAATAATCCACTAAGGTACAACGTCTTTCGCGTGTAAAAGTCCTTGCGCGTGTAACTCCTTCTCCGGTAGGGCTGGCAATTGTAAAAGAGGCAAATCCAGCACCCCCTTCACCTAACCCGGCATAGCTGGGGCCATTTTTTATAAAAATGGAACAGTCCATGGCTTTGGCCATTTTACTGAGCTTGGCAATATTGAGCGAGTGCATGATGGCAGTATGCCTGAAACCATGCTCACACCTGACAGCGAGGTCAATGGCGGCGTCCACATTGGGCATGCGTACCAAAGGCATGACAGGCATGAGTTGCTCTGTCCATACCAGGGGGTGATTCTCATCAACTTCGCAAAGCAATAATCGTGTTGAATCAGGGACATTCAATCCAATAGCTTTGGCAATTTTGGAGGCATTTTGGCCCACATATTTTTTATTCGCAGCACCTTCATGTCCGGGTCGTCCCGGGTCGGCAATGACCAATTCTGTAATTTTCCGAACCTGATCAGCCGTGAGCAAATAAGCACTGTTTTTTTG
>VAOZ01121013.1_pt1 | contig 10084 bp, 7 predicted proteins | sample 3394041 | NCBI WGS metagenome assembly VAOZ01 (sample SAMN08290431, study PRJNA428436) | hydrothermal vent metagenome | isolation source: Deep-sea hydrothermal vent chimney | place: Indian Ocean: Southwest Indian Ridge | reverse complement strand
AACAACTCAAAGAACATTATAGTGATTTACCTTTAAAGATTATTTTAGATAACGCACGGTATCAACATTGTAAATATGTTGAAGAACAGGCAAAAAATTTAAGTATAACTCTTTTGTTCTTACCACCATATTCTCCTAATTTGAATATCATCGAACGTCTTTGGAAGTTTACCAAAAAAGAAATCTTATATGCGAAATATTATGATACACCGGTTAAATTTCATCAGGCAATCACAGGGTTTTTTCAAATAGTAAACCAAAAACACAAGGAAGAATTAAAAAATCTCTTGACCTTGACCTTGAAATTTCAACTTTTTAATAATAATGATGCGGAAATTTATGCCGTGTAAAGTATAACTCATGAGTGATATTAGAGCCCGAAGGAATCAGCTCCCGCAGGGACGACTAAAAATTAATCATAAATTAATTCATGGGACTATGGAAATTATTCGGAATTTTCGGCCTGCTTTTTGTGATTTTATCCCTCATAAATATTTCGTGATGCCCCAAGATAAAATAGTTTCAACACCTCTACACAGAGCCATGTGACAAAATAATTTTTACCAGATTATTACTACTGTACTTTGATTCAGTTATACAATCTTCCGGCACAAATACAAATCATTCGTAAATTTGCGTCTAAATAAAAACGTTATGAACCTTAAAGAATTTCAGGCCGCAATTTTACAGGGTATTCCCGACAAATTACCGGAATCCAAAGCCTATGATAAGAGTATCAGCCATGCTCCCATACGGAAAGATATTTTGACAACGGAAGAAAAGCGGCTGGCGCTGAAAAATGCACTTCGCTATTTTCCAAAGAAATTTCATCAGACACTGGCTCCCGAATTTGCCGAAGAGCTTAAAAAACAGGGCCGTATCTACATGTACCGGTTTCGCCCGAATTATAAAATGTATGCTCGTCCCATCGACCAATATCCGCACAAAAGCCAACAGGCCGCAGCCATCATGCTCATGATTCAGAACAATCTGAATCCGGCGGTGGCACAACATCCGCACGAATTGATTACCTACGGTGGCAACGGGTCGGTCTTTATGAACTGGGTGCAGTATCTGCTGACCATGCAGTACCTTGCCACCATGACCGACGAGCAGACGCTGACCATATATTCCGGTCATCCCATGGGACTCTTCCCTTCGCACAAAGATGCTCCTCGTGTGGTAGTCACCAACGGCATGGTCATTCCCAACTACTCAAAACAAGATGACTGGGAGCGGTTTAATGCACTTGGTGTCAGCCAATACGGGCAAATGACAGCCGGTTCATTTATGTATATCGGGCCACAGGGCATTGTGCACGGTACCACCATCACGGTGATGAACGCCGCCCGGAAAACAGCCAAAAAAGGGGACTATCCGTTTGCCGGGAAACTGTTTGTCTCCTCGGGACTGGGTGGCATGTCAGGCGCACAGCCCAAAGCCTGCGACATCGCCGGCGTGGTTTCGGTGGTAGCCGAAGTAAACCCCAAAGCAGCCCAAAAACGGCATAAACAAGGCTGGGTGGACGAAATTTTCTCCGACCTCGACAGCCTTATTCCCCGCATCCGGAAAGCCAAAACCGAAAAAGAGGTCGTTTCCTTAGCTTACGAAGGCAATGTGGTGGATCTGTGGGAAAAGTTAGACCAAGAAAACATCAGGGTGGACTTTGGTTCAGACCAAACCTCCCTGCACAATCCCTGGGCAGGCGGATATTATCCTGCTGGGCTAAGTTTTGAAGAAGCCAACCGCATGATGGTGGAAGAACCGGAAACTTTTAAAGAAAAAGTACGTGAGTCGCTGCGCCGCCAGGTGGCGGCCATCAACAACCTTACCCGAAAAGGAATGTATTTCTTCGATTATGGCAACGCCTTCCTGCTGGAAGCTTCACGTGCCGGTGCCGACATCATGGCCGAAGATGGCACAAACTTCCGCTATCATTCATACGTACAGGATATTATGGGGCCGTTATTTTTTGATTATGGTTTTGGCCCGTTCCGCTGGGTTTGTACCTCCGGCAGGCCGGAAGACCTGGCGCTCACCGACAAAATCGCCACAGACATTCTGGAAAGCATTTTAAACAATGCCCCTGAAGAAATTCAGAGTCAGCTAACCGACAACATCCAATGGATAAAAGGGGCACAACAGAACAGGCTTGTGGTGGGTTCGCAGGCCCGTATTCTTTACGCCGATGCCGAAGGCCGGATAAAAATTGCTTCGGCTTTCAACCAGGCAGTAAAGAGCGGAAGAATCTCAGCTCCTGTTGTTCTCGGGCGCGACCATCACGATGTTTCCGGAACCGATTCCCCCTTCCGGGAAACCTCCAATATTTATGACGGTTCCAAATTTACTGCCGACATGGCCATTCAAAATGTCATTGGAGATGCTTTTCGCGGAGCCACCTGGGTTTCTATTCATAACGGCGGTGGCGTAGGCTGGGGTGAAGTCATCAACGGCGGCTTCGGCATGGTACTCGATGGCAGCAAAGAGGCCCACCGTCGCCTACAGGCCATGCTTTACTGGGATGTAAACAACGGCATTACACGTCGCAGCTGGGCACGTAACAAAGGGGCCATGTTTGCTGCTAAACGTGCTATGAAACAGAATTCCAATTTGCGGATTACTTTTCCCAACCTGGCGGATGATGATTTGATTAATTCAATGTTTTAAGGATGAAATGATAGTCCAGGCGGACGCTTGAACTATATCGTTCAACATATGCAAATACTGGTCCAAGCGTCTGCTTGGGCCAGTTTTTATTTACGAACTACAAACAAATCCCAACCCCGAAAAGCAGGGAAAACAGCAGTGTGGAAAGCGCCAACCGTTTCAGAAACGGGTCAAGGAGAGCTTTATCCTGCGTATTGAAAATTTGGATTAAATCACGAATAAACAAAGGAATGGTGAGCAGAAAAAGGAAGTTCCAAATGGAATGAAAGAACAACAGGATATAAACTGTCATAAAGACCATCGCAGAAATAACAAGCAAAGCATGATAAATTCTTGCCTTGCCATAACCCAGCAGTGAAGCGATGGTATGTTTACCTGAAGCCCGGTCGTTATCCATATCACGCATATTATTCAGATTCAGCACTCCCGCACTCAAAAAGCCCATGGCCGAAGCCGGCAGCAACAACCGCCAGTGAAAATACAGGCTGTTGAGGTAGTAAGTCCCCAACACCGCCACAAGGCCAAAGAAAATAAACACAAAAATATCACCCAGCCCCTGGTAACCATAGGCATGACTTCCGGCGGTATATTTTATGGAAGCTGCAATTGCTGCAATTCCCAACGCCAAAAACAAAAGTGCTGAGAGAAAATGATTTCCAAGCGAGACATACAAAAGTCCCAGGCCCGTGACAAAGGAGAGTATTGCAAAGAGAATAATGGCCGATTTTATTTGTCGGAGAGAAATCTGACCGCTTTGCACTGCTCTTTTCGGTCCTATCCGGTTATCATTATCCGTACCTTTCAGCAAATCACCGTAATCATTAGCAAGGTTGGATAAAATTTGTAGTAACAGGGTGGTAAGCACAGCAAGGCCAAATACCTGAATATTGTAATGGCCATCTGCAAATGCCAAAAAGCTACCCACAAAAATAGCAGAAAGAGCCAAAGGCAACGTTCTTAACCGAAAGGCCTCAATCCATGCTGAAAATATTGATTGACCGGTTGTTGTCATAAATCATCGAATAATTAATTGTCTTTTAATCCATCTCCGGGAGGCTTCCCCATGTTGGCTGTAGAGCATTGTCTCTTTCCCAGGCTTAGGGAAACTTCGGATATTTATGAAAATCAGGGTCCCGTTTTTCGAGAAAAGCATTTTTCCCTTCCTGTGCTTCATCGGTCATGTAATAGAGCAGGGTAGCATTGCCGGCAAATTCCTGCAAGCCAATCTGTCCGTCGAGTTCGGCATTTAGCCCCAGCTTGATCATGCGCAATGCCATGGGGCTTCGTTTGTGCATAGTGAGGCACCATTCCACGGTTTCATCCTCCAGCTTTTCCAGCGGGACAACTTTGTTAACCATTCCCATTTCCAAAGCTTCCTGTGCCGTGTATTGTTTGTTGAGAAACCATATCTCACGGGCTTTTTTCTGTCCGACGATGCTGGCGAGATAGGAAGAACCCAGTCCGGCATCAAAACTACCTACTTTGGGGCCGGTTTGTCCGAAACGTGCATTTTCAGAGGCGATAGTCAGATCACACACCACATGCAGCACATGACCGCCGCCAATGGCAAAACCATTCACCATAGCAACTACCGGTTTGGGAATGGAACGGATTTTCCGTTGCACATCCAGCACATTCAGGCGCGGAATGCCATCTTTGCCGATGTAACCGCCTTTGCCTTTCACATTCTGATCGCCACCGGCACAGAATGCCTTGTCGCCTTCACCCGTCAGCACCACACTGTAAACGGTCATGTCTTCGCGACAGATGTCCATGGCCACTGCCATTTCTAAAGTTGTGGTCGGGGTAAATGCATTGTAATATTTTGGCCTGTTGATGGTTATCTTAGCAATATGGTTCCATCGTTCAAATTTTATTTCTTCAAAATCTCTGATTTTTTTCCATTCCCTTTTACTCATAATCTGTTTGTCTTGATCATTGCAAATGTACAAGAAATTTTTTCAGATTCATGGAGGGAGAATGGTCGCTCAATAATTCGAGGATTCGTTAATTCGATAACTTGAGGATTCGTTAATTGGTTATAGGATGGTATTCAGTGGTCAGGCCAGTCTGTAAAAGTCAGTATGCCCACACCAATGACCGATGACAAAGAGAAGATGCGAAATTCAGCGAATAACGAATTATCGAATGACCAATGGCCAATGACGAAAGTCCCATTATCCAAACTATTTTTTTATCCTGTTTTTCACCACGGTGGTAGCAGCTTTAACGGAAAAGCGGGCCAGTTGTTCCAGGACAAAAGGCAGATTATCCATGGGAATCATGCTCACCGTTTCCTTAATGGGAATGACTTTGTGCAACCGCAGGGTAGCTTTCATGATCCATTCAAGCGTAAATTCGTTCCGCATCCAGTATTTACTCTCCCCGCCCATGGCGTTCAACCATTTTACACCGCCATCCCATTTGCCTTTGCTTTTGATAAAATAGAGAGAGAAAGCACCGATAATTTTCTGAAAATTAAGTACTTCCCTGTCACGGAGCGAATCGGCAATTTTTGAGAGTGTTTTTTGATCCAGGGTGTTGTTTTTCATGGCTTTGGTAATACCTTTGGCAAAGGTTCGATGCTGTTTCAGGATTTCGTTGAATCCCATACCACAGCCATCCGGATTTAACATGCCGGAAGCACCGAAGAAGATGACGTTATTGAGGGCATATTTTTTGAGGGCTCCGGAAACGATAGTTCCGCCGAGGTCCTGAATTTTTTTGCCATTGGGATGGAGCTTTTGAATAGTCTTATCAAAAATATCTTTCAATTCGGCTGGTCTTCCCATGGTGTTGCTTCTGCCCTGAAAAATATAAATATTGGTTTCCGTTTCGGAATAGGGATGAATACCTACGTAAGAGTTATCCGCATCGTTCAGTGGATAGTATTCGAGCACATAAGGTTTTTCCGGCTTTTCATGCCGTATCAGTCCTCCGTAAATCACCCAGGCATCGTGCCGTTTGATGAGTTTGTGTTTGGCAATAATTGTCGAACCGGAGCCCATGGCATCGACAAGCAACTGTGTAAAATATTCACCTTTACCGGTTTTCACGACCATACCATCAGGTTTGTATTCATAATCTGTGAATGTTTCCCGGCGGATGACAGCACCATTTGCTTTAGCCCGGCCAATCCACAATCGCAGTACTTTGTTATGATCCATAATCACACAATCGTCTTTCATGTAATGCGTTTGCGTTGGAGATAAAAAGCGGATTTCGTCAAAGCGGACGGCCACCGCCTCCTCAATGTTATACTTTTTTACCCGGTCGGCATAGCTGTACCACGTTGAGGAGGTGACTCCCGGTTTGTAACGTTCGATGACCAGGATTTTGAATTTCTTACTCAGCTCAACAGCAGCCGTCAAACCTGCCGGACCAGCACCGGCTATAATGATATCATATTTCTCCATTATTTCTGTCTCTCTTTCTTAATATTTTCATAACAACACCTCATTCCGGACGTAACAGCAAAAAAAGCTATCGCTTTATTGCTAATTTTCAAGCGCTTACAAAAATACCTTGTCCTGATTAGCAATCTGCAAAGAAAAGGATAATTTTCCATTTGATTAAATTCTTTCGAATTGAGGACATCATAATTCTAAAATTCATAGTTTTGCCGAAAACCTGGGAAATGATACCTACGTTATATAAATCTGCGCTCCATCCGCAAGAAGTCAGGGCCCTTTTAAAGTTAAAAAAAAAGGGTCGACAGTATGCCATTTCTAATGAATCCCTGACAGAACTGGTGTTTAAACTTGATGATGAAACTTTTTGTTACGCAGCTTTGAGCAAAGTGTCACGTTCGTTTGCCGTTGTCATTCAGCAACTTCCCGAAAACTTAAAAGATGCCGTTTGCATTTTCTACCTCGTACTTCGGGCCCTTGACACCATTGAGGACGACATGAAGCTTCCCAAAGAGGAAAAATTGGAATTACTACGCAATTTTTATCAGAAAAGTTATGACGAAAATTTCATATTGAAAAATATAGGCGACGAGGAAGATTACCGTGTGCTGCTGGAACATTATGATAAAGTGGTGCGGTTTTTTAAAAGCTTAGATGCCGGTTATCGCAATGTGATTGTGGATATTACTGAAAAAATGGGTGGCGGCATGGCTCATTTTGCTGAAAAAGAGGTGGAATCAGTGGACGATTACAATCTTTACTGCCATTATGTTGCCGGCCTTGTGGGCATCGGTTTATCCGATCTTTTTTCCGCTTCCGGACTGGAAAATCCGGACCTAAAAACGAGGCACGTTCTTTCCAATTCCATGGGGTTATTTTTGCAAAAAACCAACATCATTCGCGATTATCACGAAGACTTATCTTCAGACCGATCCTTTTGGCCCAAAGAGATATGGGAAAAATATGCAGAAGAGCTCACCTTTTTCGCCAAAAATCCCCGACATCCCAAATCGCTCGCCTGCCTGAACGAAATGGTGATAAATGCTCTTGAGCATCTGCCTGATGTAATGGATTATCTCAGACTGATAAAAAATGAAAGCATTTTTCGTTTTGCCGCTATCCCGCAGATAATGGCCATGGCTACCCTTGCCGCTGTTTTCAATAATCCGCAAGTCTTTACCGGCGTGGTAAAAATACGCAAGGGTCTTACTGCCAGGCTGATGCTTTATGATTTATCGTTGGAAGAGACTTTGAATTATTTCAAAAAATACGGCCGGGTCTTTTTACGTAAGTCACCTGCCGGCACAAAGCAGCATCAGCAGCTTCTGGAATGGTCTAAAGCGGTGAATAAAAAAATAAACAAACGATAACTGTTTCCACACCGGCCTTCTCATTAATTATACACACTGCCTTTGAGTTAAGCAGCCACTCTCGACTTTCATGTAACGCTGTACCTGAAAAACAGATTCGACACAAGCGGACGCTTGCACTATTTTAGTCTTATCCCCGCTTCAGGCGTCCACGCCTGAAGAAGTTTTACACACCACACAGTCATTTTTCGGATATCCCTATGAAAACAGGAAAAGTTTACACTTCTCCTCAGACCTTTTGACATCGCGGATATAATAATTCCGTATTCCATTGATCTCCAATATTATATTTGCTTACAACCGACTACAAACGAATGTTAAACGGAAGTAAATGGTTATTAACCGAATAACACGTCAGGTTCTGTATACTTTTGCCCTGTCGTTCTTAAACAACCTGTTGCAAACACCAAAGGAGAAATTCTTTTACTACATGCACGCAGAAACAACTTAACTTATTTTTCATTTAAATTATTACTATTATGACAACTTTAAGAAATTCAGTAACACTGATCGGACGCCTGGGCAATGACCCGGAAATGAAGACTTTTGGAGAAAATCGCCGTATGGCTCGTTTCTCCCTTGCTACCAATGATTATTATAACGACAGCGAAGGCAAACGTGTAACCGAAACCCAATGGCACAATATCGTTGCCTGGGGAAAAACTGCAGAAATCGCAGAAAAACTCCTGAACAAAGGAAAAGAAGCTGCCATCCAGGGTAAACTGGTAAACCGCTCATACGATGACAAAGAGGGCAACAAACATTACATCACCGAAGTCGTTGCCAATGAAATTCAGGTTTTTGGAAACGGTAAAGACAAATAATCCTTTGTTTTGCTGAAGACAGCACGGGGCAATGGTCGTCGGCCATTGCCCCGTGTGTTTATTAAGGAAACAGGTTATAATATTTCCGGTTTATTCTCCGGTCTGGCTTGGGTCGTTTATCCTGCCGATAAACAAAATGGCTCCAGTATATTTTTCTTTTATGGCAAACAAAAACGGCCGGTCAAAAGCAATGATATTTTGCAAGCCAGAGGTGTATTCGACTAAAACAACCGTGGCTGCCGCTGCTTCTGTTCCTTCTTCGTTTACTTCGATAAAAGTTTTCTGTTTCACCCCGGAAATATTCAGTCCTCCCTCCGGATTGATTTTTGTAAAATCAGCGGTATCCGAAAAAGCTATTCCAAGCCCCAACCGTTTGAGGTCATCTGTCATAGTACGTGCATAATCAAATTTGAATTTGGGAAGCTGTACTGTCAATTTGAAAGGTTCGCTAAATTCGGCCATCCATCGTTGCCAACTGTCTTGCGTCAGCGAATCTTCCACCTCTTGTAAAGTTTTATTCTCATTGGGAAGCAGCAAGACCATGCTGTAATTTCCCCTGCCGTAAGGAAGTTCAACCGCCGTAAACAAATTGCTGTGCAAAACAGAAACTTCGAGTTCCTGCGACATGGTCGGGACATTTTTCATCTCACCGTTGGAGAGATGGAAAGGCCTGTTTTCCGTGTTGGCTTTATCGAATTTATTACGCCAACTGCCTTTGAAATACATGGCATTAATCAGCAGTAAAACATCACTCGAATTAATTTTATTCACGATTTTTGGAATTTTGTGTTGCGTCTGCTCATCTACCCAATGGTTGATGATGTTAACGCTGTTAGGGTTGTTAAAATCAAGGGGTTGTATTTCCGCCTGATAATATTTTTTGTCGGTATTAAGAAAACTCTGTTCTACCGTAAAACCCTTTCTGTACCAAATGGAATTGGCGATTTTGAGGGTAACCTGTTTATCCACACTTGTGAGCGCCTGACACAAATTATACAGCGATTGGTTGATCTCAGTATCGGACAAACCGTTGAAATGGAACACATTTTCAAAAGCTGTTTTGGTACTGCCGGCAGCACCGTTATAGGTCATGGCCAATGCCAGCGTAGCACTCAAAGGTGAAATCATCACATTTTTGCCGGTATCTTCATTTTTCAAAACCGACTGAAACAGTTCCAATCCAAACCGGTTGTTATTTTGAATTAGTTGTTTGGTTTTGGCATTGACTGCAATAGGTTTGGGGTCAAGCGGCGGGGTAGCCGTTTTTTGGCATGAAGTGATGAGCAGGAGCATCATGCCGAGAAAGGAAAGAGTAATTTTCTTCATGGGATTTGGAATTTTGGTTACCCTAAAAAATTACAAACACCATGCCGGAAATGAGAGGCATTGGACAAAAAGCATAGGACTAAAGTCCAATGCTGTATTTTGAGTCGTCCCTACGGGACTACGATGAAGTCCCGTAGGGACGACTCAATCTTCTACCTGTGAATTTATTCATAGGCAATTTATTGCTCACCTTTCTTACATTACATAACAAATATCTTTACAAGTATCTTACAATTTCTTCCAGCGGTTTCCGCTTTTTATTCCCATGTTTGTGAAAGCCTTCCGGAGGATAACCCATGGATGCTATGCAATAAATTACCTCATTTTCTTTCAATTCGATGGCCCTGGCCAGTTTTTCATAGTCGAAAGCCGCAATCCAGCAGGTGGCCACTCCTTCATTTTCGGCTGCCAGCATCATGTGATCCATAGTGATAGTGAGGTCGGTTTCAATGAAATTGTACCCGTCTGCGGGGCGCACCCACGATTT
>VAOZ01165895.1_pt1 | contig 10085 bp, 1 predicted proteins | sample 3394041 | NCBI WGS metagenome assembly VAOZ01 (sample SAMN08290431, study PRJNA428436) | hydrothermal vent metagenome | isolation source: Deep-sea hydrothermal vent chimney | place: Indian Ocean: Southwest Indian Ridge | reverse complement strand
CTTCGACAAGCTTCCTTCGACAAGCTTCCTTCGACAAGCTTCCTTCGACAAGCTTCCTTCGACAAGCTCAGGACAAACGGTCATGCCTAAAGTGTACTGGTATTTGGAACTCTATTTAGCCTAATATCAAAGGAATCGATTTTTAGATTGTCTATTAGGTTAGTGATGCTATTGGGTTAGGATAATTATAAGGGTCAGATTTTATTAAATAAAGTCAAATGGTTAATTCTTGTTCGTGCATTTATTGGTTTCTGGAACCCTTGGTATTCAGGACGAATCATATTGCGTGGAGTCTTAACGAGTAACGCCGTTTGTTGTAGCGCTTTTAAAAGGGATGATATCTAATGTTTGGCGCAAAAAAATCGGTATGGCTCGCTTCAATTATATTGGTGTATTTAACACTGAATGTAAACGAAGCAATGGCTATTAAACTTATTGGGCATGTTGAATTTACTGCGCCTGTTACGATATCCGCTACCAACACGACATATGAAGGTCAGGATATCATTGTCACAGGTACCACAATAACTATTGATGGTACGCACAGATTCAATAGTGTCACTCTGTCCGGAAGTACATTAACGCATACGGCAGGTGCTGCAAACAAACTCAATCTTACAGTGGCAACCACTTTCACTATTGATGCTACCTCCCGAATCGACATCAGTGGCAAAGGTGTATTGGCGGGCGCCAGTGTCACAGGCCCTTCCGGTGGTAGTTATGGTGGCAGTGGAGATGTTTTTGGTACAGGCACCACGAATGCCGCGTATGGAAGTTACCAGCGACCGGTAGATTTTGGTACAGGCGGAGGGTTTGGTGAAGGTGGGGATTTTAGTGAACTCGGTGGGGCTCCTCCTTTCGCACGGGGTGGGGGGGCTATCAAACTGACTGTATCTAATCTGGTTCTAAATGGCCAAATACTGGCCAATGGTATAGATGGAATAGGGGATAGTGGTGGTTCCATCTGGCTAGATGTGGGGGTGTTATCGGGTAGTGGCAGCATTGCCGCCAACGGTGGGAATGCTACGTACTATGGTGGTGGCGGTGGCGGCCGCATTGCGATTTATTATACCGATGCCAGTAACTTTAATTTTGATACACAATTATTTAATTCTGGTGGTAGTAGTTCAGCGGGTGGGCCGGGTGGCGCGGGCACGACGTACCTGAAAGACAAGGCGCAGACCCTTGGTGAGATCCGTATACACAACCGGAGTGGCGGGGCGGGAGGCGTGACTGCGTTAGCAAGCAGTGTAGCCGAACGTATCGTGATCACCGATGCACAGGGAGATTTAAGTGGGCCATACACTGATATTGTAGCCATTGGCGCTAATGTTACGCTCAACGCCGGTACGATTGTTGGAAGTTTAAACACGAAAACGAGCACTACCACGATTGCGGGCAATGTTCAGATTGGCGACATCAGCCTGACTGACAACAGTATTATCACTACCTCTGTGGCAGCCAATATGGCGGATACCAAAACAGATCTCAGTGTTACCACGTTTAACATTGATGCAACATCGAGGATAGATATCAGCGGTAAAGGAGCATTACCAGACGCGGCTGTCACCAGTAGTTCGGGTGGCAGTTATGGTGGTAGAGGAGGACTTTATGGTGCAAACACCACGAATGCCACGTACGGGGATTTCCAACAACCGGTAGACTTTGGTACGGGGGGGTTAAGTACAATCAGCACTCCTTCACGGGGTGGAGGCGCCATCAAGCTGGTTGTTTCCAAGCTGGTGCTCAATGGCCAGATACTGGCTAACGGTGCGAGCGGTGCCAACCACACCGGCGGTGGTAGCGGGGGGTCTATCTGGCTGGATGTGGGGGTGTTATCGGGTAGTGGCAGCATTGCCGCCAACGGTGGGAATGCTACGTACTATGGCGGTGGTGGCGGTGGCGGCCGTATTGCGATTTATTACACCAATGCCAATAATTTTAATTTTGATGCGCAATTACTTAATTATGGTGGTAGTGGTTCAGGGGGGGGGTCGGGTGAAGCAGCAGCGATTTATCTAAAAGATAAATCGGCAACTTTAGGTCAACTTATCTATGATAATCGGGCTGGCCCACAGACCACTATTCATCCAAATTTTGACCTGAGCTACAATGGACAGAATATTCTGGTTAAGGGCGCCACTTTATCTGTAACTGGCTTACACAGTTTTAATAGTTTCACGCTTTTAGGAAGTACGTTAACGCATACTGCAGGTGCTGCAAACAAACTCAATCTTACAATCGCGACCACATTCAATATCGATGCCACCTCCAGAGTTGATATCAGCGGTAAAGGACTATTGCCAGATGCGGGGGTCACAAATCGCTCTGGTGGCAGTTATGGTGGTAGAGGAGGACTGGGAGGATTTTATGGTACAGGCACCACGAATGCTACGTACGGTGATTTCCAACAACCAGTAGATTTGGGTGCGGGGGGGGCGGGGTGGCTAAGTGGAAGTGGTACACCTTCGCGGGGTGGGGGCGCCATCAAGCTGATTGTTTCCAGGCTGGTACTCAATGGCCAGATACTGGCTAACGGTGCAAGCGGCGCCAACTACACCGGTGGTGGTAGCGGGGGGTCTATCTGGCTGGATGTGAGGGTTTTATCGGGTAGTGGCAGCATTGCCGCTAACGGTGGGAATGCTACGTACTTTGGCGGTGGTGGCGGTGGCGGCCGTATTGCAATTTATTACAATCATCTCTCATTTGACTTACAGAACAATATTTTTAATATCGGAGGATCTGGTTCATATGGTGAAAATGGGCAACCGGGAACAATCCATACGCTAAATAAAAATGATCCCGTTTTTGTGGTTTCAAGTTCACCCCAAAACCTCGTGACACAGGACATCCGTGCGGTTAGCTTGAATTTCAGCGCTGAAATTAATGACGCCACTTTTACGTTAGACGACGTTAATGTCACGGGTCCGGCAGGCAGTATAACGCCGGCATCCATAACAAAAGTCGGCGTGACGAGTTATAAACTCAATTTTGTTCCTGCTTTATCGATAGTAGGCCGCTACACGATCAAAATTGGTCCTGATATTCAAACCATTCATGGCAGCGGGATGGATCAAAACCGGAATGCAACGTCGGGTGAAAATCCTGGGGACATCTACAGCACGAGTATCGTGCTGGATAATGTTGCCCCGTTAGCGCCTACGGTGACACACTATTTATTGGCGCCTGAAATCAACAATGTAACAAGCACTGCTGTTACTTTACAGGGTTCGCGTGACGCCGACAGTTCTATCTGGGTGAATGGAATACAGCGTGTTACGGCAGGTTCGGGTGATTGGTCCGCACAAATTACCATTCCGGAAGGTGCTTCGGATCAAGTTGTTATGGCACAGGATTTAGCCGGTAATTCTTCTGGAAATGTCACGCTCGAATTTTTTGCTGATTCGATTGCCCCGGTGATAACCCGTTCAACGCCAGTCAATCATTCATTTACAAATCGTTTACCCGCTATTCAATTGAATGTGACAGAATCAGGCAGTGGTATTGACTTAAATAAATCCGTACTTGAAGTTAAACGCAATAACGTTGTTCTTTACGGTCGTTGGGCTAACACCCACAATACCTTGAGTTTCACTCCCGATATTCCATTAATTGATGGTGCGTATAGTGTTACGGCGCAAATCAAGGATGTTGCCGGTTTGGCGTCTACGCTCTTCACAGATAATTTTGTCATTGATCGCAGTATTCCATCGGCTCCTGTTGTAAATAGTATGCCACCTGCCACCGCTATTAATAATGCAGCCCTGTCAGGCACTAAAGACGCCTATGCTTCCATCTGGCTCAATGGGTCGGAAGTGGTTGCTTCCTCTGCGGAGACAACATGGTCCTATGCTGCTCCCCTGGTTGAAGGCGTCAATACCCTCCATCTGACACAGCGTGATCGTGCGGATAATGAAAGTCCGGTCGTCACGGCGATTGTTCGATATGATAACAACGCGCCAGGACCTGTCAGCATAACGGCAAATGGTTCGGGAAGTGGTAGCGAAGCGGTGTTGGACTGGCGCGGCTATGATGAATTTTCCAACGGTAATGATATTCAACATTATAATGTCTATTCAAATACAGTTGCCTACACACAAACAAGTGGTGCGACTCGGGTGGGTGCGGTACCGGCAGGCACAAAGACCTTTACCGTGACGGGACTTGCCCGCAATACGGTTTATTATTTTTCTGTTGTGGCCATTGATAGCGCCAATAATAGTCAAACAACCGTGACGCCCGTTACAGCTACCACCCGTGACACTATTGCACCCGAAGAAGTCACCAATGTACAGGTATCCGTGCAAGCGGATGCCATTGGATTAAGCTGGATTCATTCGGCAAACACACAAAATGATGTAGCAAATTACAAAGTCTATTTTAATAATGATGCCGGTACAGTGGTCGCACCAACAACAAATAGCCGTACCATTGCTGGATTAACCGCAGCTACCCGCTATCCCATCCGAATTACAGCTATTGATAATGATGGAAATGAAAGTGCCGGCGTGTCCCTTAATGCGGTGACGTTATTATCCAATCCAACGGGGTTGTCTGCCAAACCCTATGACGGAATGGTAGAACTAATCTGGAATCCAGTGCAACCATCACAATATGTGAAAAATTATGCGATTTATGCCTCGAAAAACGCCTTTACCCATGTTGATGGTATGACATCAAGTCTGGTTGTAACGGGTTCTGTTAACACCGTCAAATTAGCCGGTTTAGTAAACAACACCATGTACTACTTTGCCATTACCACCATCAATACATCTGGTGGACAACGAAAATCTGTTATCCCCGTCACCGAAACGCCTGTGCCGGATATTACTGGCCCAACAATAAGTCATGTTCGGTTTAATGGTACGCCACTGGTAAGCGGCGCGACCCTAACTACCACAGGAAATATCAGTCTGGATGTTTCTGATCCGGGGGGTATTGGGCGTGTCGAATTCCGTATTGATGACGTATTGTTATCAACGGATGCCAATGGTAGTGATGGCTATTCTGGCTGGTGGAATATTATAAACACTAATGATGGAAACCATACTTTGAGTATCATTGCTTACGATACTCTGGATAACAAGACGAGACAGGATATTCCGTTAATCATTGCTCTGGCGCCACCCGCTGCACCTACCATATTGGCACCTGTTAGCGGGTTAATCACAAATAGCAACACTATTACAATTAATGGCACGGCTGAAAAGAAGGCACAAAAAGTCCAGCTATACGTTAACGGAACGGCGGCGGGTACACCCCTCTTGGTTACTCCTGCCGGTACTTTTACGGGGACGGTGACGATCAACGAGGGCAACAATACCCTGGTGACCACGGCGAGTAATCGAGGCGGGGAAAGTCTGCGCAGTACCGCCGTTCAAGTAACGCTGAACACAACATTACCGGATGCCCCCACCGGGTTAGCCGCAGTGGCACGGAAAAACGGTCAGGTTTATTTATACTGGAACAAAGCGGAAGACCCGAAAGTTACGGGGTATGCCGTATATCGCAGTGAGCAGCCCTTTACCGCGGTCAATCTGGCCACCAAAGCCAATAACACGGAGGTAACCAAAAATAGTTATATTGATCTGCCGGTCACGGATAACACTTATTATTATCGTGTTGTGGCGATGAATAACGCGGGTTCGTCAAGTGGACTATCCAACCAGGTCAGTGTCAGCTCGGATAGTATCCCGCCCTCCGTGGTATCGATGACATTCAGCCCGCAAGGCCCCCATGATGCCGCCAGTGGCCGGATGGCGGCAGGGACGGTCAAGGTTGATTTAACGGTCAGTGAGAAATTATTAACGGCGCCCTTCCTGTCAATCAATCCCAATGGCGGCGTGCCGATCCCGGTGAATCTTGAGCGCGTGAGTGATACGGAGTATTCAGGCAGCTTTGAGATACTCAAGACGACCCCCAGTGGTACGGCATCCGCCGTCTTCTCCGCGCGCGATATCGCGGGCAATCGTGGAAGCTCCTATAATACAACGCTTGAAATTGATACGGCTGGCCCGGATATTGCCGCACTTACCCTCTCGCCGGTTGAACCGGTTAAGAATGATGCTGCCTCGCCGGTCACGATTAACTTTTCCCTGACATTAAGCAAAGCCCTGGCCAGTAATGAACGCCCCCAGCTGTCGTACAAACTGTCTGCAGCAGGTCGAAATGTCGTCGTCATTGACAGCTTGACCCAGACCGGAACAAAAAAATGGTATGGCAGTTTTACCTTACCCGCCGATGCAGGGTTGGCGGGTGTTGAGTATTTGAGTTTTGTTTATCAGGGCGTGGATGATCTGGGGAATATTTCAAGCCGGATTCTGGGGGATAACCGTTTTCAGATTTATCAGGGTGAGTTGCCGCCCCTGGCGATCCCCAGCAATTTAAAAGCTGCGGCCTTACCGGGAGGGCAAGTCAGGTTAACCTGGGACAAGGTAGATAAAGCCGTGGCTTATGAGCTTTATCGGCAGGCACCTGGTGAAATAAAACTGGCGGCCTACCGGCGTATCACGGGACTTGAACAGCTTGACTCGCCAGGGGTTGATGGGGATTACATCTACAGTATTGCCAGCATTCGGCAGGACAATGATCAGGAAAAAATCAGCAGTCAAAGTGCGCCGGTCTCGGTGAAGGCGGACTCAAGCGCCAGTGCGGCACCCACCGGGCTGACGCTGGTCTTGACGGGGCCGGGCATTAGCGCGAACTGGAAAGCCCCTGCAGGCACGGATACATTAACCTATGTGTTGTATCGCAGTGCAAACCCCATTACCGATGTGACCGGGTTAACGCCTGTTCTGACAGGAATTTCAAAACTGACTGCGATGGATGCCACACCGTCGCTGACCGATCATTATTATGCCGTGCTCGCGGTGGATGAAGCCGGCAACCGATCACCGGTTTCCAATTCACCGTATTTAAACTTTGATTTACTTCCGGTGAGCACCTTTACCGTGACACAGGCAGACGATACCAAACCGGTTCTGACCTGGATCGATCAGGGTTCAAGCACCAGTGGGTATGATCTTTATCTGGGAATGGGTGATACGCCGCTTAAACTCAATGGCGCGGCTCCCCTGACAGACACCACCTACACCGATACGGGATATACTGATAACACCCGGATCTATACCATTAAAGTGCTGGATACGAAGGGACTGGAGAGTGTGGGCCGCCGCCTGATTTTGCCCCCACTCACTGCGCACTTAAAGGCGGGTACTGAAATCAAACGCGGCATCATGAACAAAATTGAGTATGAGGTCACAAATACCGCCCCCTTCGCCGTTAAGAATATTCAACTACAGTCGGTGCTGGAAAGTTATAAACATACCTCGGCCACCTTTAGTCTGGCGGCAGGTGAAAGCAAAACCATTCCGATAGTGATAGGAGGATATAAAGACTTACCGGATACCAGCGTGCTGACAACTCGTATTATCGTGACGCCGAACAAAGGTGAACGTGTCAGTATTGTTCGCCACCAGGATGTATTGATCGGTGACAGTGCCCTGGTGTTGAATATTATCACCCAGGATCTGACGCGGGGGGGGGCGGGAAAAGTTCAATTCAGCCTGGAAAATACCAGCCAGGTGGAGATAGAGGTTATTCTGGCTAAAAATGGCGGCGCGTCTCCTTCGAATGAACTACGGTTCCAGTTGGTCGATGCGGATAATAATATTCTTTCTACGCATAAAGTATTCCAGAAAACCGGTGCTAATCGTCCTGATGGTGCTAAAGTCCTTCTTCTTTCGAACAACACCCTCGTTGCGCGCATCCCGCCGGGGCAAACATTTACATCAAAAACATTTAGTTTACCTGTGCCCTCCAATGCGCCCGAGAATGTCTGGGTCAAATTTGGCCTGGATCACTATCATTATCACCTGGGGCGACCGGATCATGTTGCGATAGCCGGGCGGATTACCCGCCGGGCCACCACGTTGGTGGATACCGCCTATTATGGAAAAATCACGACGATCAGCCCCACGCACACGTTTGGGGGTGAAGATATTGTCATTACCGGGCAGGCGATTGACCGCTCGACAGCCATGCCCATGGCTGCCGTGCCACTTAAACTGATCATTACGGTCAATGGGTTTGAACGCCAATTTGATGTATTTACGGACACAAGCGGTAACTTTAGCTATCGCTTTAAACCGTTGGCCACCGAGGCGGGCATTTATAAAGTGTCCGTGATCCATCCTGATCTGCTTGATCGTCCCCAACAGGGCAGTTTTACCGTAGAGCGCGTGGTTCTGGACATCACGACGGCCAAAGTGAATATTCCGCGGGACTATGATCAGCTCATTCATACTCGTGCGACACCGGGCAATGGGACGACGGCTACCAATCTTGGTCTGAAATATGAAGCGATGGACCAGCCGGGGGGCGTATTGCCGACGGGGATTACGATTACGCCAGGGGCGGCGATCAACCTGGGGTCAAAAGAATCCGGTAATATCCGCTTTACCCTGAGGGCGGACAATACCGCAGAGGCAACCGGGACGTTATATCTGCGAGTTGTCAGCGATGAAGGTGGCGCAAGGCCCCTTGATATGATTCAGGTTGATTACACCTTATCACAGGCGGTTCCCGTGTTGAGCGCCCAACCCACTTTTATTGAGACCGGGCTGTCACAAGGTGATCGTGTGAGTGAAAGTGTCACCCTGTCCAATATCGGTCTGGCGCCCATGAAGAATATCCATCTCAGTTTAACTCTGCCGGATGGTTCACCGGCGCCGGACTGGATTTATCTTACGGTTCCGCAGCAGCAGGGTAATCTTGCCATCGGCGAACAACGCCCGATCCATTTGACGGTTGCAGCCCCGGCCCATCAGGTGGATGGTTCCTATGAATATCGGTTACTCGTCACGAGTAGTAATCATGCGGATGAGACGATTCCTGTTTATGTCGAACTCGCCCAGTCAGGCAAGGGGGGAATATTATTTAAGACATCCGATATTTACACCTGGACCAATGATGCTAATGGCCATCGGATCGAGGGTCTGAAGGGCGCGCAAATCACGGTGCAGAATGAACGCGTCCCCAGCATAATTCCCTCTGTTGTCACGGATGTGAATGGGGAAGCTTCATTTAGTCATCTTTCATCTGGTTGGTATAAATTCCGCGCTACTGCATTAAACCACCAGGAGTTGCGGGGGCGTTTTCAGATCAAGGCGGGCTTGACGGCGAATAAAGCGATATTACTGGATTATGACCTGGTCACGGTCGAGTGGTCGGTCACGGAGATGACCATTCAGGACAAGTATGACATCACCCTGCATGCCACGTATGAGACCCAGGTTCCGGCGCCGGTCGTGGTCGTTGAACCCTCAAGTGTGTCCTTGCCCGATAATATGTCGCCGGGGGATATTTTTTATGGTGAGTTTACATTCACCAACAAGGGGCTTATTCGCGCGGATAATTTTGATGTGATCATTCCGCAAAGTGATGATTATTTCAAGTATGAATTCTTTGAGGGCATTCCTACCTCATTAAAACCCAATGAAAGCGTTGTCGTGCCCTATCGTGTGATTGCATTGAAACCGGTTAATCCGGATGTGGTGACAGGATCCGGTGGAGGCTGTTCTGCCTACGGTACAACGGGTTCTTACGCGTTTAGTTTTGTTTGTGCCAATGGATCTCCATCAAATGGCGGGGGTAGCTATGGATTTTCCAGTGCATCCGGTGGTGCATCCTGTGTGGGCGGCGGTGGCGGCGGCGGTGGCGGCGGCGGTGGTGGAACTGCAAGCTTTGTCATTTGGGGTGGTGGAGCTGGCTTGGGTAGAAGTTCTCCCTCCTATACCTCCATGTCCGGTGCACAGTGCCGACCTAAATGCCCCGGAAATGGTGGCGATGGTGGTTGTGGTCCCGGTGGCAAGGGAGGGGGAAGCAAATGAAGTGCCATCTCACGAAAAGTCGAGGCCAGAGTCAGATGAACCCCGTTCATCGGTTTATGATCTTCTTGCTGCTATTTTTATTTACCTCCTTCGCCCAGGCGCGGGTTGAGTTACCCAGTGGCGAGTACAACACGCGGGTAGACGATTTGGTGGTGAAGGTGATGGGGGGGGAGGTGGTGGCGCGGCGGACATGGT
>VAOZ01067391.1_pt1 | contig 10086 bp, 6 predicted proteins | sample 3394041 | NCBI WGS metagenome assembly VAOZ01 (sample SAMN08290431, study PRJNA428436) | hydrothermal vent metagenome | isolation source: Deep-sea hydrothermal vent chimney | place: Indian Ocean: Southwest Indian Ridge | reverse complement strand
TTCAGGTCGTAAACAATACGCATCCCGTTACGGTCCGACTCATCATTCAAATCAGAGATACCGTCAAGTTTTTTCTCATTTACCAGATCAGCCGTTTTTTTAATCATATCGGCTTTGTTCACCTGATAAGGTAATTCCGTTACAATAATTCTCTCACGGCCGCTTTTTGTTTCTTCAATGTTTACCTTTCCTCTGATGACAATCCGTCCACGACCTGTTTCAAAGGCAGATTTTACGCCTTCGTAACCATAGATGATACCTCCGGTAGGAAAATCGGGAGCCTTGATATAATTCATCAACTCACTGATAGTAATATCAGTATTATCAATATAGGCAATAACTCCATCCACAATTTCCGACAGGTTATGGGGAGCCATATTGGTGGCCATACCCACAGCAATACCGGAAGCGCCGTTAACAAGCAGGTTGGGAATAAGAGCAGGCAACACGGTAGGTTCTTTAATGGTATCATCAAAGTTAAGCTGGTGGTCCACGGTATCTTTGTCTAAGTCCAGCAGCATCTCTTCTGCAACTTTGCGTAACCGGGCTTCGGTATAACGCATGGCAGCGGGACTGTCACCATCAATCGAGCCAAAGTTTCCCTGCCCGTCAACCAATGGGTAACGCAGCGACCATTCCTGAGCCATTCGCACCATGGTGTCGTAAACGGAACTATCGCCGTGAGGATGAAATTTTCCAAGCACCTCCCCCACTATTCTCGCAGACTTTTTATATGCCCGGTTTGAAAATACACCTAACTCGTACATCCCGAACAAAACACGGCGATGGACAGGTTTTAGCCCATCGCGTACATCAGGCAGAGCACGGGCTACAATCACCGACATCGAATAATCGATGTAGGCTGACTTCATTTGATTTTCTATGTTTACTTTTACGATTCTTTCACCTTCATGAACACTTTCCATGTACTCAGCTCCTTATCATTAATAATGGGAAAATTTATAGCTTGCAAAAGTAAGTATTTATGCCGGTTCTAAAAAGAAATCAGCCCATTAAATTTAACTTTGTGTTAACAACTTCGTGTTAATAATTTGAATTTAATTTTTGTTAGTGCTACCAAACTGCATTTATATTTGTTAAAGTATAAAAAGTAACTTTAATAAGCACATTAAAAGTGTTTTTGAATAATAAATTAGAGAAAAATATCAATATTCAGCAAATGGAATGGTTTTGGTAAGAGGCTTATGTTTAATTTTGCATGGAAATTTAAAAATATATGGATACAAAGTTTTCAAAACGAATGAAAGATGTAATGTCCTATAGCCGGGAAGAGGCTGTACGACTGGGAAATAACTATATCGGACTTGAGCACTTTATGCTGGGAATATTGCGCGATGGCGAAGGAATAGCTATCCAGATGCTACTCTTTTTTGGCGTTGACTTAAAAAAACTAAAAATGGAGATTGAGGATGCCGTTAGGACTCCGGAAGGGGTTGGCGTAGTCATGGAAAATATTCCGGTTGTGAAACAAGCTGAGAAAGCAATGAAGATAACCTACCTTGAAGCCAAGGTCTTTCAAAGTGAGGAGATTGGAACTGAACATCTGTTGCTGGCTATTTTAAAAGATGATAATAATCTTGTAACCCATAAGCTTTCTCTTTATGGTGTTGATTATAAGTCTGTTAAAAATGAACTTGGCCACACTTTGAAAAAAAACAAACTGAAAGGAAACTATCCTGAAAATATACCGGATGTGAGAAGTGAAACAGGTAGTGATATTACCGGTCCCGAGAAGTCTTCGTATGGCAGTGGGCCTAAGAAATCATCGGAACCTAAATCAAAAACTCCCGTACTCGATAATTTTGGTAACGACCTGACACGGGCAGCCGAAGAAGGCCGGTTAGATCCCATTGTGGGACGTGACAAAGAACTGGAACGTATTGCCCAGGTATTGAGTCGCAGGAAAAAAAATAATCCAATCCTTATCGGGGAACCCGGCGTTGGGAAATCGGCTATTGCCGAGGGGCTGGCTCTTCGCATTATCAACAGAAAAGTCTCCAGAGCATTATTCAACAAACGCATTGTGACTCTTGATTTGGCTTCTCTTGTGGCCGGTACAAAATACCGCGGACAGTTTGAAGAACGTATGAAAGCCGTTTTGAATGAGCTGATAAAAAATACGGATATCATTCTTTTTATTGATGAAATACACACCATTGTCGGTGCCGGAAATGCCTCCGGTTCGCTGGATGCTTCCAATATGTTTAAACCTGCACTGGCACGGGGTGAACTGCAATGTATTGGTGCAACCACACTGGATGAGTACAGGCAGTATATCGAAAAAGATGGTGCGCTGGAAAGAAGATTTCAAAAAGTACTGGTTGACCCGACTACCCCGGATGAGACCATGCATATCCTCGAAAACATTAAGGAAAAATATGAAGATCATCATCTGGTAAAATATACCGATGAAGCAATTCGTGCATGTGTAAATCTTACAAACCGTTACATTTCAGACCGTTATTTACCTGATAAAGCTATAGATGCACTGGACGAAGCTGGTGCCCGCGTGCACATTAGCAATATTCATGTGCCGGCAGAGATTATTAATCTCGAGAAATCCATAGAAGAAATCCGGCAGAAAAAGGTATTGTCCATAAACCAGCAAAAATTTGAAGAGGCTGCTCAGTTTCGTGATATCGAACGGCGCTATTCCGAAGAGCTGGAACGTGCGAAAAAGCGATGGGAGGAAGATGCCCAGATGAACCGCGAAGAAGTTGACGAAGAGAAAGTGGCAGAAGTGGTGGCAATGATGACAGGAATTCCCGTTACCAATATTGCCCAGAGCGAAAGCCATAGGCTTATCAACATGGAACCTGAGTTACAAAAAGAGGTCATCGGACAACCGGAAGCCATCAATAAAGTGGTGAAAGCTATTCGCCGTAACCGTGCGGGGTTAAAAGACCCGAGCAAACCCATTGGCTCTTTTATCTTTCTTGGCCCCACTGGCGTGGGAAAAACTTATCTCGCCAAAATGCTGGCAAAATTCATGTTCGACTCGGAAGATGCACTCATCCGTATTGACATGAGCGAATATATGGAGAAATTTGCCGTATCGCGTCTTGTGGGAGCACCTCCCGGGTATGTGGGCTACGAAGAAGGAGGCCAGCTGACCGAAAAAATCCGCCGTAAACCCTACTCTATCATTTTGCTGGATGAGATTGAAAAAGCCCATCCCGATGTGTTCCACCTATTGTTGCAAATGCTGGATGATGGTGTGCTAACCGACAGCATGGGAAGAAAGGTAGATTTTAAAAATACCATTATTATTATGACTTCCAACATTGGTTCACGGCAGCTGAAAGATTTTGGATCGGGTGTGGGATTTAGTACTGCTGCAAAAAAAATGAGCCGCGCCAGCCATGCACACGGCGTTATTGAGAATGCGCTAAAACGGACATTTGCTCCGGAGTTTCTGAACCGGATCGATGACGTTGTTATTTTCGAATCTCTTGACAAAGAAGATATTTATAAAATTATTGATATAGAGTTATCTCATCTTTATGGCCGTATCAACGAAATGGGCTACAAGATTAGTGTTACCGCCAAAGCGAAGGATTTTATCATTGATAAGGGCTGGGACGAACAGTTTGGTGCCCGGCCGTTGAAACGCGCTATCCAGAAATACATCGAAGACCCGCTTGCTGAGGAAATTATCAAAAGTACTCTCAGGGAAAACGATATTATTAAAATTAATTACGATGTAAAGAAAGAGGAAATCAAAATAAAGATTTCCTCTCCCCGGAGTACTCCGGCTAAGGCAAAGAGAGTGGAAAAGTAGTTTGTAATCTTTACCGGTATCCTCTTCTATGACACCGTTAATACCAAAGTGTTACGCCTTTGGATAGCAGATAAATTATTAGAAGTCCCCTAGATTAAATTTATCTCAGCAGACAAAAAGGTATAGCCAAAAGAAAAAAACCACGCCCAAAGAGCGTGGTTTTTTTAAGCTGAAATAAAGCAATTCTACTTCAGGATACCTTTTCCAATAACCAACCGCTGTACCTGGTTGGTTCCTTCATAAATCTGGCAAAGCTTGGCATCGCGCATCATCTTTTCGACAAGAAAATCAGTGGAATAGCCCTCTCCTGCCATTACCTGAACAGCATCGGTTGTCACTCTCATAGCCACATCCGAAGCATACAATTTGCACATTGCCGACAAAAGGTTTTTTGATTTCTGACCATGATCAAAAGCCCAGGCAGAATGCCAGGTAAGCAGACGTGCGGCTTCCACTTCGGTAGCCATATCGGCAAGCATGAAGCTTACACCTTGGTTTACAGTAATGGGTTTCCCGAACTGAATACGGTTTTTAGCCCAATCACGAGACGTTTCATAAGCCGCCCTGGCATTGCCCACACTAAGTGCAGCTACACCGGTACGTGTACGTTCAAAAGTTTTCATGGCAAGAATAAACCCCTGCCCTTCCCCACCGATAAGGTTTTCCTTGGGGACCTCTACATCTTCAAAAACAAACTCGGTTTGGACAGAAGCACGCTGCCCCATCTTTTTCAAATTGGAAACAATTTTCACCCCGGCAGATTTTGTCGGGACAACAAATGCACTCAGGCTGCGGGCACCTTTTTCAGGGTTCACCATGGCAAAAATCGTAATAAATTCTGAAACTGCTCCGTTGGTTATAAAACGTTTTTGCCCATTCAGGATATATTTGTCTCCGTGCAAGATAGCCGTTGATTTAATACCAGCCACATCCGAACCCGCATTGGGCTCAGTCAGGGCATAAGCAGCTACACCTTTGGATTCAACAATCTGTCCGAAAAATCGTTTTTTCTGTTCTTCGCTGGCTCCCAACAAAAGAGGTGTCAGCGCAAGTGTATTGGCATCCATACAAATTCCAATACCCACACAACCGGCACCCAGTTCTTCCGATGACAACGCACTCTCAAAAATATTGTGACCATTTCCACCGTATTCCACAGGAACGGGGCCATTCATCAGTCCCTCATCATACGCTTTTTTAACTACTTCCCATGGAAATTCCGCGGATTCATCGTATTTCCTGGCATTAGGAATTATTTCGCGCCGGGCAAAATCCCGTACTTTCTCCTGTATTTCAATCTGTTTCGGCTCTAAAGAAAAATCTACCATTTTTTTAATTTTTATTTGGTTAAACAATTCAGTTACATTCTATTCCTCACCTACTTTTTGTTGAGAGAAAACAAAAATAACGTTTCCCTGGAATTTTTTCTATTTTAGTGGAGAAATTTTATGACAGCAAACAAAAATAAAAGTCAACGCGCATGAAGGAGAATATGTATGCAAAAGGGTTTAAGGTATTTCTTCAACTCGAGAGGGCGTTGTCAGAAAATACGGTGGCCGCTTATCTGCACGATATCACGCTGCTGTTTTCTTTTCTTGAGGAAGAAAAACAAAGTCTCAGCATAAAGGATGTTACTGCTGACGGCCTCAGGGATTTTTTACAATACATTAACAGAATGGGATTGGAAGCCTGTTCGCAAAGCCGTGTGGTATCAGGGATAAAGTCATTTTTTAGCTATCTTATATTGGAAAAAATTATCGATACTGACCCTTCGGCACTACTTGAATCGCCCAAGCTGGGAAAGAAATTGCCCGATGTGCTGAGCGAGGAGGAAATGATGATTTTGATACAATCCGTTGACCTTTCGGAGCCGCTGGGTGAGCGTAACAAAGCCATATTGGAAATACTTTATGCCTGTGGTCTGCGTGTTTCGGAACTGACCGGCCTGCAACTTTCCGATTTGCATTTTAACGAGGAAATTATTCTCGTTACGGGGAAGGGAAACAAGCAACGTCTTATTCCAATAGGCGAAAGTGCCCGAACACAATTGCAAACATACATTCAACAGGTGCGCATTCACCTCACAGCCCGCAAAGAGGCAGAAAATATAGTCTTTTTAAATCAACGTGGAGGAAAAATAAGCCGGCAGATGATTTTTCTCATTGTTAAGAAGCAAGCTGAGAAAGCCGGTATTCGTAAAAGCATAAGTCCACACACTTTCCGCCACTCTTTCGCCACGCACCTTATACGACATGGAGCCGACCTGCGGGCTGTTCAGGAGATGCTTGGACATGTATCTATCAGTACTACGGAGATTTATACCCATTTGTATGATACCGATCTAAGAAATACTATTTTGAAATTTCATCCTTTGAATTCTGATGAAAATACAAAATAGTCCTTATATTTATCCGGTTGATAACTATCCGGTACTTAAGGGTAAAATTTCATTGTGTTTTTAAAAAATAATTTTAACTTTGGCAAGCTTATAACTTGCCGGTATAATTTCATTTTCTACCCAATGAGTAAATTGCGAATTTTAATCATAGAAGATAGTCCATCGGATGATAAACTTATCCGGTATGAGCTTAGTCGTGATTTTGATTTTGAAGCTATTACTGTTGAAACGGAAGCCGATTACCTTGAGAAACTATCCGGCTTTCAGCCGGAACTCATACTCTCTGATTATTCTATGCCAAAATTTTCCGGTATGCAGGCACTGGAAATCCGGAATGAGAAAACACCACTTACTCCTTTTATTGTCGTTACGGGCTCTGTAAACGAAGAGGTTGCCGTGAAATGTATCAAAGCCGGGGCTTCTGATTATGTTACCAAAGAGCACCTGATGCGCCTGAATATTACTGTAAAACAGGTTTTGGAACAACAGAAGACTCTCAAAGATAAATTAGAAGCTGAGCAGAATCTATACAAAAGTATGGAGCAATTCAGAAAATTTGTGGAACACGATATCTCCGGCGACTATGCAGAAACCGAAGATAAGGTTATCTACTGCAATAAAAGAATACTGGAAATCTTTGATTTTGACAATCTTGAACAGCTCAACACCTATGGGGCCAGAAATCTTTATGACAACATTGACGACTGGAAGAAACTTGTGGATGATATCCTCACAAATGGCAGAGTAGAAAATGTAGAGATGAGAATGCATACACGGAATGGTAAAAGACTTGTTATTCTCGAAAATGCTTACAGTGAATTTGACGCCGATGGTAATCTGGTTCAGATTCAGGGCTACCTTATTGATATCACCAAAAGGGTCGTGGCTGAAGAAAAACTAAAACACTCTGAAAATCTTTTCAGAACACTAACTGAAAATACTTCTGCCGGCATCGTCATTTACAACAAAGAAAAACTTCTATATACCAACCCCGCTATTATCCGGCTGCTGGGATACAGCAAAAAGGAAATGAAAAAAATGCACTTTTGGGATATCGTGCATCCGGCTGATCGCGAACTGGTTAAAGAAAGAGGTTTAAAGCGGATAAACAAGCAGAATGTCCCTAAAAATTACCAGTTTAGGATGCAAACAAAAACCGGCGAAACACTTTGGGTTGACTTTACGGCAGGTTATCTGCTATTTGAAGGAGAAGATACCGGTATTGGCAGCGTTCACGATATTACCAAAGAGAAACGGGCTGGCGAAGAAATCATAATGCTTTCCGCTGCCGTTGAACAAAGTCCTCTTTCTGTTGTTATTACCGATTTGAATGCGAAAATAGAATATGTTAATGATAGTTTTACACGAATTACAGGTTACACCTTTCAGGAGGTCATCGCACAAAATTCGAAGACTTTGCAAAGTGAGAAAACACCACAAAGTGTTTATAATGATTTGTGGGATACTCTGTTGAAAGGCGATGTATGGAGAGGTGAATTTATCAATAAACGAAAAAACGGGGAAACCTTTTACGAATATTCCGTCGTCGCTCCCATCAAAGATGAATCTGGAAAGGTAAAACGTTATATTGGCATGGGAGAAGACATTACGCCCAGAAAAAGATTGGAAAATGAGCTACGAATAGCCAAAGTGAAAGCAGAAGATGCTAACCGGCTAAAGTCTGCCTTTCTGGCTAACATCAGCCATGAATTGCGTACGCCGCTGAATGGTATTCTCGGCTTTTCGGAGCTTATTCAGGAATTGAATGATGTTGAGTCTATTCAGGAAATGAGTCGCTACATAAATGAGAGCGGACAACGGTTGCTGCGTACACTGGATATGATTATTGCCATATCAAGACTCGACTCAGGTACTTATGAGGTTAAAAAGGAAAACGTGGATGTGATAGCCGAATTCCGCAATATCCATACAAAGAAATTGCCCCTTGCCCGGAATAAAAACCTGGAGATGACGTTTGAAACAACCTTTGAACGTTTTGAGCTGTTGAGCGATCGCACTATCATTTCCGGTGCGCTTGAAGAAATTGTGGACAATGCAATAAAATTTACCAATGAAGGAAAGGTCAATCTGATTACAGGCAAAACGACTGAAAACGAAAAAGAATATATTTATTTTAAGATTAAAGATACGGGAATTGGCATTTTAGAAGAAAACAGGAAAGCTATTTTTGAAGACTTCCGGCAGGCGAGTACCGGCTATGGCAGGAAATATGAAGGAAACGGGCTGGGTTTAAGTCTTGCCAAAAAGTATGTCGAGCTGATTGGTGGTTTTATGCGGTTGGAATCGACAGAAGGTGTTGGCTCTGTGTTTACTATTTACCTTCCTGTTTAACAAGATATTAACGAAAATAATAACAATAATATAATTAACTTAAAAAATGGAAAACTATTACCATCAAAAAAGGATTCTGTACGTGGACGATGACCTTCAAAGTCGTTTATTAATCGGTTACCTTATCGGAAAATTTTATGACATCACGCTTTGTGCCACAGCAGAAGAAGCTTTACAAATTCTCAAAACCAATAACTTTAGTTTATTCCTGTTAGATATTCGTTTTGAAGGCGAAATAACAGGGATTGAACTGCTGTCCGAAATTCGTAAGATGCCCGGACATGAGAATATCCCGGCTATTGCAGTAACCGCCTTTGCCTTTGATGAGGATAGGGAATACATTTTATCGTCTGGCTTTACCGATTACATAGCTAAGCCCATTGCCATAAATCAATTTAAAGAAATGGTTACGAATTATATTGGAGATCAAGAAGTTATCTACCATTAAATCTATTATTAGCCTGCTTTTAGAGTCTGAGAATACTGAAAGTTCCGTTTCCTTCCAGTTTAATGAGTGTCGAAGGTCGTATGGTATGAATATGCGACTGATGAACAGCCACCACATAATCTACTTTTTCTTTAATTATTTCCGAAATTTGATGAAAAGTCTGTGGAGAAGGTTCTCCGGAAATGTTGGCCGAAGTAGAAACAAGCGGATGCCCAAGTTGCCTGATTACTCCGGCACAGTAATCTCCGTGCACAATGCGTATGGCAATAGTCCCGTCAGAGGCAAGCAACTTTTTCGGTAGATTTTTGGCCTTATTGAATACGATAGTTATAGGAGATGCAGCATTTTCAATGAGATCGTAAGCGATAGCCGGAACATTTTCCACATATTGCTTTAATTTGTCAATGCTGTCTAACAATATGATCATACTCTTTTGCTCCTGACGATTTTTCAATTTAAAAATCCTGCCGATAGCTTTTGAATTGGTGGCATCGCAGCCAATACCCCAGATAGTATCTGTTGGATAAAGCAGGATTTTTCCCTGCTTTAACAATGTTACTGATCTTTCAATCTCTTCTTTTAATTTTTCAAACATGACAACAATTGTTTTATGGCAATGGTTTCGGCACACTTAAAATGTTTCTTTGGACAAACTCTTTTCCCGTGCAGACCGCAGGGGCGGCAAGCCGGTGCTTCCCCGGTTTGGATGACAATTGATTTAGCGGAAAGCGGACCAAAACCAAATTCCGGTACCGTGGAACAGAAGATGGCAGCCACAGGAGCATTCATAGCTGAAGCGAGATGCAAAGGAGCCGAATCGTTGGTGTAATTCATTAAAGCATCACGTATAAGCGCAACTGACTCTAAAAGCGTAAGCCCGCCAGCCATATTGAGACTGTTGGCATGGCCTGAAACATTAATTATCCGGTCTATCATTTTCCTTTCTTTACCGGAACCAAGGAAAAAGACAACCAGTTCCTCCTCCAATTGGCGTACAAATGCTGTCCATTTTACTTCCGGAAATGCCTTGGTAAACCACAAACTCCCTGGCGAAACCGTGATGTATCTTTTGGTCTTATATTGTGA
>VAOZ01022341.1_pt1 | contig 10091 bp, 7 predicted proteins | sample 3394041 | NCBI WGS metagenome assembly VAOZ01 (sample SAMN08290431, study PRJNA428436) | hydrothermal vent metagenome | isolation source: Deep-sea hydrothermal vent chimney | place: Indian Ocean: Southwest Indian Ridge | reverse complement strand
GCTCAGGCGCGGAAGGCCGTCCGGCCCGTGCCACGCCTTTCGGAGCGTTGGGTTAGAGCGGCGGACGACGGTACAAGCGCTTTTCGCATTGCCCGTGCCCTGGCGGGGCTTTCCGGGTCTAAAGATCAACCCCTACCTTTACGGGCACAGCTTTTTCCGGTACACCCGCGCCGCAATAACTGGATAGACGTAGCATGTTCCGCTAAAGGCATGCAGACTGACCCGGCTTGCCGGGTGCGCCTGCACACCGGGTTGTCCGGACCGCTCATCAAGACACTTAATGAGTGCCTCACCCGGCGCCTGTGGCTGGCGGACCGTTTGAATATGCCGGATAAACCGCTACAAAGCCCGGCAGGTATTGACCTTGATGATCTTAATGCCTTTTTGCGCGACCAGCGCATGGACCGGCAAATTGCCGCTCTGCTGCCGGGTTTGGCGCTGTGCCAGATACCGTTAGACACCGAACATGCTGCCGGTACCGGTACCGTACCCGCCGCCTTTGCGCTACTCAAACTCTGCCTGACTCCGGATACTACCCTGCAGTATTTGGAACGCTTGGGGAAGGACGAACACCTACCCGTACCTACAGGCCTGCTAGCCCAGTTAGGGGTCGGTAATTCCGGCAAGGCCGTACGCGCCGCCTGGCGCCGCCTGCGCTTTTCGGGGCTTGCCCCCCTGTTCATGCCGAATGCGCTGCCTGAACTCATCGGCATTGATCCGCGCCGTGCTGCTGCCGCGTTGCTCATCCCGTTGCGCCTGGGTACTAGTGGAGCGTTGGTGCGCAGCGTACTTAGAAATGCCGAAATCACTGATGATGCAGCTTAATTTCGCTACCTCTTGCTCGGGAAAGGAGACCCTAATATGAATATCAACCTGCCCGCCCTGAATAATGTCCCGCGTCTACTGATTGAGGCCCGGCTCAAGCCGGTACAAGGTACACGCTTCCAGCCCACCGGTTTCCCGGAGATCGGCGCCGCGGAATATGAAGGCCCCGATGGTACTCCCATGTTGCTGGTCGAATCCGCGCAGAGTATGGCCAACCGCATGGAGGCGGTCTGTTGGGATACGGTTGCCGACGATTGGGTAGAGCCGCTCAAGGGTCTGTCGGTCATCAAGGTGCTGGATAAGGACGGCAAACCGCTGACCAATTCCGTACTGGAAGCGCACCGGATCAACTCGCCGTACATCCTTGAAAGTAAAGACAAGGAGTTTTTCAATTCTCTCAAGGCGGAACTGGCCGATATGGAGGAAGGTATCGTCAACTTACACAAGCTCGCGCTTGCGTTGCTGCGTATGGACGTGAACGCGCTGTTGCACGGTGTGTTTTTGGCTAAGAAAGACCTTGCTGGTGGGAGGTTACGCTTGCCGCGGGCGCTGTCGGGCTTTATCGAGGCACAGGATATCAAGGTTGCTGCTAGCGGCGGCGTCAAAAATGACTCAGTAAATCCTTCCGGCGATACCTCCAAAGGCTTCGGCAACGTCCCCTTCTCCCGTGATGAATTCGTCTCCCCGGAAATCACCGCCTTCTTCAACCTTGATCTTGCCCAACTCCGTGGCTATGGCTTTTCCGACTCTGTATACCAACTATTGGTAGCATTTGCCCTCTACAAGATTAGCGCCTTCCTGGAAACCGGCTTGCGTCTGCGCACCGCTTGCGATCTTGACTGTAAATCGATCATTGTCAAACGCCCGGCAAGCTACGAGCTGCCTTCCCTTGAGGAGCTGACCGCTGCGCTACCGGGGTTGATCAGCACCGCCCGATCCGAGGCCGGCTTTCAAATCACCACTGTCACCTACAGGAAATAAGCTATGCTTGCGGTGCAATTTACCTTTCCTGCAGGCCGTTACCACGCTACCCCCTGGGGTCGGCACGTAAACGAAGGCGAAGTCGCCTGGCCTCCGGAACCTTGGCGGCTGCTGCGCGCCCTGATCGCCACCTGGCATCATAAGGTCGAGCCGCTGGGCCGGTATCGTGAAGGAACCTTACAAGGCCTGATTGAATCACTGGCCTGGGAACTGCCGCTATATCATCTACCGCCGGCCAGCCACAGCCATACGCGTCATTACCTGCCTCAGTGGAAAGCCGGCGATACCTCGCTGGTCTTCGACGCTTTTGTGGTGGTTGATCGGAAGGCACCTTTATTTATGGTCTGGCCACAATCGGAGTTGCCCGATGAACAGACGGCCCTGCTCGATGACCTACTGGGCGTAATGGGTTATCTGGGGCGGGCCGAATCCTGGGTCGAAGCCCGCCGTGTTGTACAGGATATCGCGCCCAATTGCGTTCCCGGAGAGGAGGCCATGGACCGGGAAACCGGTGAACTGCTCGGCGAGATTGTTGAGCTCATCGCCCCTGTTTCAGCGGACGAATACGCCCGGCGGCGAGCGGGTTTCATCACCGATGGGAAGCAGGCGAAAAAGCTTGCTGAAACCCTACCCGAAGGTCTGACGGCGGCGCTCTCGGTAGACACCGCCGATCTGCAAAAACAGGGCTGGAGCTGGCCGCCTGCCGCGCGAAAGGTCTTCTATCTGCGAGCCCTCGATGCTCTGCGCCCCATGCGGGTCAGCCGCGGACATAGGTCCCTGCCCGTGACTACCGCGCGCTACCTGCTGCTCGGCAAACCTTTGCCGCGGATGGAAGATGCCGTGCGCATCGGTGAGCTACTGCGCCTCGCCATTATGGGTGGGGCTAAAAGGGCATTTGGTGAAGATGCTATTCCTGCCGTGTTCTCGGGTCACAATCTGCCCGTAGGTAACCGCCACCGCCACGCTTTCCACCTGCCTTGGGATGCCGATGGAGATGGCCGTATAGATCATTTAATCTTGCATGCCTCCGCCGGAATTGACGATGTCAAAGGGCAGCGGGTGCTCGAGCGCTTGAATCGCATCTGGAGCCGGAATGGCGGAGAGTGGCGCCTGGTGCTCGAGGCTATCGGTGATGCAGAAATCGGCGGCCCTTTGTTGGTTAGGGCGCGCCACTGGAGTTCGGTTACGCCCTACTTACACCCATGGCATATGAAAAAACGTTTCGGGGTCGAAGATCAGATCCGCCGTGAATGCCGCGGGCGGGGGTGGCCCGAACCGGTGCAGCTCGAGCCCATCCCCACTGTGCAAGTGGGTGGCCAGACTCGCCGTCCCATCCATTTTCACCGCTTTCGCAGTCGGCAGCATCTGGAGCAGCCCGATCGCCAGGGCAGTTTTTGGAGACTAAGCTTTCCCGAGCCTGTAGCGGGCCCCATAGCCCTGGGTTTTGCCGCTCATTTTGGCCTTGGCCTCTTCCAGCCGGATGATCCCGACTACTACCGGATAAGCGCGCCATAGAGCACCGATAGCGGCCGCTAGGGAGAATTGGACCAGCTAGTCGACCTAGCGCTGAACTCGATGCCTGATCAATCCGAGGAGCTGTAGCATGAGCGAAGAACGGCGACTCAGGCCTCCGCAACTTCCTCCTGCTCGACCGGTATGAGCGAGGAGCCACCCCTTTGATACCGGCCTTCCCGCACCGACATCACTCCATTAAATCGGGAGTATAAACATATGGATATATCAGCCAGTCAAAACCCACGACCGCACTACCTGCTGACCGCGTTGGGTATCAATCCGCGTCCAGCCCAATACGCTCTGAATAAAAAGCAAGAGTCGGCCAAATATTCATCCCTGGCATTGCTGAAACTTCTGGAGAAAGAAAATCGCCCCGACACGGTGCTGTGCCTGCTTACGACCAGGGCACGGAAGGAGGAATGGGCAAATTTCTCAAAGGAGGTAAGGCGGCTTGGCGTGATCGCCAAGCCCATAGATATTCCAGATGTGGACAATAGTGTACAAATGACTGCAATCGTTCAAGATATAGCGGAAGGAATCTCACCCAATTCCCGGCTAACCCTGGATATCACTCAGGGCTCGCGCCATATCTCGTTTGTGTTTTACGCCCTGGCTTTGTATCTCAGCGGTTTTCACGATGTGGAGATCTCCGGTGTCTGGTATGGCAATTTTGAGAGTGCCACACCGGACAAACCCCTCATCAATCTGCGCTCGTTACTGAACTTGCCCCAATGGTTGTATGCCGTAAAGGTATTCCGGGAAACGGGGTTCACCAAGGCGCTGGCACAACGTTTTGCGAGCTTGCAGGAAAATCTCCCCGAAGGGCCGGAACGGGGACCCTCCACAAAAGTCGCCCAAGCCTTGAAGAAATTCTCCATGGCCTATGAATCCGGTTGGCCGATGGAACTTGGATTGGCGGCCGGTAAGCTCTGTCACGTCCTGGAAAAAACGCCTCTGCAAGAGATGCCCGGCCTGTCCTTGCCCCTGGCGAAAGAGCTGGGCAGGACTATTTTGGAAACCGCCGATCCTCTGCGCTTCGAGTCGGATCAACTCAAACAGGGTCGGGGCGACGGGCAGTGGAAAACTACTTGTCCTTTGACTCAGGCCGAACTCGAACGCCAGGCCCGTCTGATTGACCAATACCTAAAACGCGATCAGATCCCGCTGGCAATCGAGCCGATGCGTGAATGGGTCGTCTCGTTGGGCGCCTTGCACCGTGGCAAGTTTACTGACTGGCTGAAACGCTCCGTCCGCATCGAGGTCGAGCGCGAGCTGGGCGCGATGAGCCAACCCGCATTACAGAAATACCTCGACGAAGAACAAAGGGAATGGGGGGGCTTCTGGAACCAACTCGGCCAACAACGCAACCAGATCGCCCATTGCGGCATGAAACCGGAGGTCGCGAAAGTAACATTCGAATCACTCACCAATTTTTGGGAGAGGATCAAGGCCGGTGATAAGGCATGGGACTCCCTTGGTGGTGGGCAGAGACGCCTGCTCGTAACCCCTCTAGGCATGAGTCCTGGCGTACTGTATTCAGCAATAAAACGGGGGCATCCAGACTCGATACTGGTGCTTTGTTCGGCACAGGCCGAACCGGGTATCGATGAGGCCTTGCAGCACTGCGAGTTCCCTGGTCCCCGGCAAACGCTCATCATGCAGGATCCATTCAACGGCTATGCTGAGATCGAGAACCTGTTGCAGCAATCGCGGAAAACCTGTCTGGATGCCGATCAAGTTGTTTTCAACCTCACCGGCGGCACCACCATGCTGGGGATTGCCGTGCAGCGGCTGTTTGAGCAGACCCGCCACGATCAACGTCCATGCCGACGCTTTGTCCTGACCGACCAGCGCAGCCCAGAGGAACAGAGACAGCATCCGTGGGTAGAAGCGAATATTTTCTGGCTGGACAAAACCGTCGGGGAGGATCAAGATGATGACTAAGCCCATACAAGTTATCACCGCAAAATACCGCGTCGTGACTCCGATGTTTCTGAGCGGTGCCGACCAAAACCGCAGCGAACTCCGCCTGCCCAGCTTCAAGGGTGCGCTGCGTTTCTGGTGGCGGGCGATTTCTGCCGGGCGCTTCAATGGTGATTTAAAAGTGCTGCGCGCGGCCGAAGACGCCCTGTTCGGCAGTACCCGCACCGGCCAAAGCCGGGTGCGTATACGTATCGTGGACCAATTGATCAAGACTCAAAACGAAAACAAATTCAACCGCAATACTTGGCAAAGCTATATCGGCTATGGGCTGATTGATAAATCAGGTCAAACACAACGCGAATACATCGCTCCGGATTCGTGGTTTACCGTGGGGCTTGGTTGTTCGCGCTGCGACGATGGGCAACGGCAAGCCCTGCGTGATGCACTGATTGCCGTGGGTCTGTTGGGTGGATTGGGCAGCCGGTCTCGCAATGGCTGGGGCAGCATCACGCTGGAAAATCTGTTAGGACTTGACCAGCAATGGAATGCCCCAGCAGACGTGCCGGACCTTGAAAAAGAGATAAATCGGCTGCTGGCCTCCGATCTCGGCTTGCAAGGCTGGACGGCCGCCACTCGGGAGAGCGCCTATGCCATTGGCAAGCCGGTTAAGGATAGCGAAAAGGCCCATAGCTGGCTGGCACAGCAATACCAGACCGCTATCAGGGAGATAGCTATCAAACCCCAGCGCGAAGGTTTTGGACTCCCCCGCAAGAACGCGGGTAAGAACGCCGGAGAGCGGCGTGCAGGGCCGGTCTTGCTGCATGTTCATCAGCCCGAAGGAGTGCAGGCAATTCCCATGGCGCTATTTTTTCCGGGGAGATTCCTTGCAGAGCAAGATGCGCCCAGCGGCGGTTGGCAGGTGCCACTTGAGTTCATCAAAGGAGTGAGGCAAGCATGAGCACACAACTATTTCATTTCACCCTCGGTCCGGTGCAGGGTTTTGTTTCTCAGGCGCGCCGCACCCGCGATCTGTGGGCCGGTTCCTTCCTGCTATCTTGGTTGGCCGGAACGGCCATAGTCGACGTGCGCCGGCAGCGGGGCACAATCGTCTTTCCCGTAGTGGCCGTCAATGACAAGGTCACCGATCCGCTGATTGCAGCTACCGAAGGCCAACCGCTTGAGAACGATCCGCAGCCGCAAATCGGCTCCTTGCCCAACCGCTTCAAGGCGGAAGTGCCGGATGGCTTCGATGCCAAGCGCGTCGAGGGCGCGGTCAACGACGCATGGCACCGGCTTGCCGAGACCGTATGGAAGAGGTTTGTCGAGCCTGTGGCGGACAAAGGGTGTGACACGCGCGCCATCTGGGAGCGGCAGCTTGCAGGCTTCTGGGAAATGTCCTGGGTGCAAGGCGAGGACCCTGAAGATAGTAGCGATGCGCTCTGGCTTGAAGCACGCAAAAATTGGCGTAACCGCTGGCCCGCACCCGAAGGCGGGGACCATTGCATGTTGATGGGGGAATGGCAGGAATTATCCGGCTACAATCGGGCCCGGGAACGTGACCAACAGGACGACTTCTGGGAAGCCCTACGCGCCGGAACCGGACATCTGGAATTGCATGATAATGAACGGCTCTGTGCCATGGCGCTGATCAAGCGGTTGTTCCCACGGCTTGACCCGCAGGTGTTGAAAAGTGCAATCAGCTGGGTGCCGGGCGGCAATGTGAACGCCATCGGCAACTGGCCTTCCACGGCTTACATGGCGGTCATTCCGTGGCTACGCGAGTTTGTCGGTGACGCTATACGCACGGAAGCCTTACGTCGTTATGAGGATGAGGTCGTCGAGACCGCCGGTCAAGCCGTGCGTGGCGAGCGCAGCACCCATATCGAAAGTCTGGCACTACTGAAACAATTGGCCTGGCTGGATGGCAACTTCTTCCTGCCTAATGCGCTAAAAAACGCCGCGGACACGCCGTTGGAAAAAGACGATGGGCGCGAGCAATTGATCAAAAGCCTGCAGGCTTTACAAAAAGATCACCCATCGCAGCCCTACTACGCCTTGTTGCTGCTCGACGGCGACAATTTGGGCAAGCACTTAAGTACTGGCGATCCGCAAAATATTTCCCGGCACCTTGCCACTTTTAGTCAAGGAGTTGCGGATATTGTCCGCAACGACGACGGGGTCACACTCTACGCGGGCGGCGACGACGTGCTGGCGTTGTTGCCCATGGATCGCGCCCTGAATTGCGCCTCGGCCTTGCGCGCTGCATATGGACAGGCCTTCGGCGACCCAGCCTTTACCGCATCCGCCGCCATTGTGTTCACCCACTACCATTTGCCATTCCGCGAAGTGCTGGCCGAGGCCCACCGACAACTGGATGATGTGGCCAAGGAAGCCAACGGTCGCGACTCCCTGGCACTGGTATGGTTCAAGGCCTCCGGCAAGGTCGCGCAATGGGTGGCCACCTGGAGCGACGCCGAACAGCAAAGTCCGGTACAAGATCTTCAACATCTCGCCGAAGCGGTAGGTGCAGATCAATTTCCGTCGGGGTTTTTCTACAAGCTCAAAACCCGCTATCCCATGCTCGACCCGTATGAAGATTATCGCTCAGGCGAAAAGCATGCCGAAACGCCCATGTTGTCCATTACCGATGTTGAGGATGTCGAGCGCATGCTGCAGGCCGAATACCTGAAAGGCCGCGAAGGCAAGGTAACGTTGGAGCAGGCCGAACAGGCGATTCATCAATTGCTGCAAGCTTGTCGCCTTGCGAAGCGTGATCCACAAAAAACGCCGCCGGACATGCTGCAACTCGATGGCCTGCGCCTGGCACGCCTGCTAGCCGGCAAGGAGGTACGCGAATGAACACCCCGGAAGTTCTACTCCGGTTCGACCCGCTCGACAGCCTGTTCTTCCGCGACGGCCGGCCTTATACTAAGGATGAAAGTGAACAGCTTGGCGTCACCAGCCAGTTTCCACCCACGCCGGCTACCATGGTGGGGGCGCTGCGCGCAGCCGTCGCCCGTGGCCTCGGCTGGTCCGGTTACGGCACCTGGAGCGATGACATCAAGCAAGTACTCGGGGACAGGGCCTCGCTGGGCCCACTGGGCTTCCGCGGCCCGCTGTTGGTCCGTGGCGACGATATGCTGTTTCCCGCACCGGCCCACCTGCTGCGTGACGGGACTGACACCCATACCGCTCTGCTGCAACCCGGCCCGCCACGGGATTGCGACCTGGGCCCGGCCGTGCGCCTGCCGGTGCTGCCTGACCAGGAGCCCGGTACAGGATGGAAACCAACCCCCATGACTTGGCTCACCGCGCTTTCCTTGCAGGCAGTACTGGACGGTAAACCACTGCCGCAAGCACTGATTAAACAAACTAACCTCTGGAAGCACGAAGCCCGTGTTGGCATTGCCCGCAATGTACAAACCCACACCACCGAAGACGCGGCACTTTACTCACCCCAGCATGTGCGCTTGCAGCCCGGGGTTGGGCTTGGACTGTGGGTGAGGGGTCTGACCCAGGAGATCATCGACCGGCTCGCACGGATCGCGCATCCGCTCGGGGGCGAATCGCGTGCTGCCTGGATCACCCCCGCACCCACCACGCCGGCCTGGCCCGCCCTGCCCGAAACGCTGCACCGACATAATGGTGAACTGTACTACAGCGTGATCGTGCTTTCACCTTTGCCCCTGGCGAATGCACCCCGGCCGCATCAACCCGTTCCCGGGTTGCCCGGAACCCTGCTCAGCGCCAGCCTGCCGCGCCCACTCATGCTGGGTGGCTGGGACTCACTCCAGCGGCAACCGCTGGCGCTCCAGCCGCATCTGGCCCCGGGTAGCACCCTTTTCATGCGTGCACAGGCCGCTGACGAGACCGCGATTCGTGCCCTGCACGGCACCTGCATCGGCGAGCGTCCGGCCTGGGGCTACGGACTCGTTGCTACTGGAACCTGGAATTAGGAGCTGACACATGAATACACAGTTGATAGGTCTTTTGGCTGAAACCTTTATCCACGTCGGCGCTGGGCAAAGCGAAGGCGTAGTCGATTTACCCGTGGCTCGCGAAGCCGCTACCGACTATCCCTTCATTCCCGGCTCGGGCCTCAAGGGCGCGTTTCTCGATTGGGCTCTCCAGCACGGAGTAGACAAGGATCAGTGCAAAAACCTGTTTGGGAAGCCGGATGAGGCCGGGCAATTACTGTTTGCCGATGCGCGCCTGCTGGCCCTGCCGGTGCGCAGCCTGCACGGCGCCAGCCGCTGGATCACCTGCCCGCACCTGTGGGAACGCTATCAGCGTGATGCTGCCCGCATCGGCATCAATGCTGTGCCCGCTTTGCCATCAACACCCGCCCAGGGCAAGGTGCTGGGCAACGGCAATGGCCGGATCATCCTGGAAGAACGCAGCTTCGAACTCGCTGGCGAGGAGATACCCAAGTCCATCCTGGAAGCGCTGAGCCGACTGCTGGTCCAGGACGTCACACGCAAACGTCTGCAACAATCGCTGGTGCTGCTGGATGACGACGATTTTACCTGGTTCGCCCGCTACGGACTCGCCGTGCAGGCCCGCAATGTTCTCGATAATGAAACCAAGACCAGCAAGAACCTCTGGTACGAGGAAAGCCTGCCGCCGGACAGCCTGTTTTACACCCTGATTGGCGAACGCAAGAACGCTATCCTCAAGGATCTGCTCGAACCGCTCAGGGCCCGCCCTTACCTGCAGGTCGGCGGCAACGAAACCGTCGGCCAGGGCTGGCTGGCACTGGCCTTTGTGGAACAGCAATCATGAGCGCGCCCCGCCCGCTCGACCTGCAACGTGCCGAACATGCCTTGCGGGTGGTGGAAAAGCTCAAG
>VAOZ01027993.1_pt1 | contig 10093 bp, 11 predicted proteins | sample 3394041 | NCBI WGS metagenome assembly VAOZ01 (sample SAMN08290431, study PRJNA428436) | hydrothermal vent metagenome | isolation source: Deep-sea hydrothermal vent chimney | place: Indian Ocean: Southwest Indian Ridge | reverse complement strand
GGCATGGTCCGCTATGTCGGGGCCAGCAACTTCAGCGGCTGGCAGCTGCAGAAAGCGATCGATCTAAGCCGCTCACACGGCTTCGAGGCTTTCGTATCGCTACAGCCCCAATACAACCTGCTCACCCGCTCCACCGAATGGGAGCTGATCCCGGTTGCACAAAATGAGGGACTGGGGGTTATCGCCTGGAGCCCCTTACGCGGCGGCTGGCTCTCAGGCCGCTTCAAGAGGGGCATGCAGCAGCCCCTACCCGGCTCACGTATCGAGCGGGCCGAGAAGGAAGGTTGGAGCGAGGCCTGGAGCCGTTACGCAAACCAGGAGCAGACCTGGCAGATACTCGACACGCTCCACGAGACCGCTGAGACCCTGGGGAAAACGCCCGCACAGGTGGCTATCAACTGGCTGCTCAACAAACCGGGCGTGACGGCCCCGATCATCGGCGCACGAAACTTGGAGCAACTGAGCGACAATTTGAGCGCGGTGGGTTGGCGCCTAACCTCAGGGCTTCATAAGCGACTGGATGCGGTAAGTGCACCGCACCTCCCCTACCCATACGACTTTATTGAGGATGCCTCAATCAGACGCTAGTGAGTGGTGGAGGCATGGCGCGTGCCCGTATTCGTCTTGAGTGAGCAGCTGGGGCAGGAAGTGCTTTGCAGCTCGAGCTGCAAAGCAACGTGTTCAATCGAGAACTCTTTACCCAGCATCTTTCGTGCTTGATCCAACAACATCGCCCGCTCGCCTTGGGGCTCAGTCAATACCACCAAGTGGGCCGTGGCCGCCACTCGGGTGGTAGATAAGGGCCATACATGCAGGTCGTGTACTGCGGTCACCCCGGGGAGCTGAGACAGCCGCGAACGCACCTCCTCCAGCTCGATCCCCTCGGGCACCGCATCCACACTCAAGTCGACCGCCCGCACCAGTAGGCCCCAGGTACCCCACACCACCACACCTACAATGATTAAGCTCATCAGCGGATCCACAAACCGCCAGCCGGTCAGCATAATCACCAAACCACTGGCGGCTACACCCAGCGAAAGAACGGTATCAGCCAGCATATGCGCCACCGCCACGCGCACGTTGAGCTCAGTTCGACTCTGACGCCTCAAGAATACAACCGTCAAGCCGTTGATTAGAACACCGACCAGAGCCACGATTAAGACCACCCCACCTGAAACCGGTTGGGGGTGCAAAATACGCCCTATAGCTTCCCAAGCCACCACCAAGGCGCTGACCAGCAACAGCACTCCGCTGAACAATGCGGCCATAATGGTAGTCCGTCCTAATCCGAAGGTGCGCCTTCCAAAGGGGGGCAATTTAGCCAGACGGAACGCCAGCCACGCAAGGACTAGACCGATGATATCGCTGAAGTTATGCACTGCGTCGGCAACTAGGGCGCTCGAGCCAGCTATAATTCCAAAAAATACCTCGAGTATCACGAATATGGTGTTCAGTACGGCTCCGATACCAAAACCACCCGGGTGAGCATTTACCCCGCCGGCTTGGTGATTGTGGCCGTGATCATGAGCATGCATATCGATAATCTTACCACGTGTAGAACAACAATAGGTTTTGAACGGCACTATTACACGCGCCCTCGGCTTATCGCCAGGCTTCCCTCAATCCGCCGGAAATTGCCTAGTACCAGTAGCCGCCTGTACGCCCAGCAGCAACGCAGTAGGACTAACTAGTCTCATGATCCCGCAGTTAAGCATCAGGAAATCCGGCCCCGCGTCTATGCTGGCACATAAGAGTACCTCGGCTAATCTAGCCTTCTACGCAGAAGGCGCCGAGCCTCTCGACTACCGCCTCTTGGGCAACCACAATTACGTTTCCCCTCAAGAAGATACCGTCATATAATCCCAGCTTCATAAAGCAGGCGGCGCATAATGCGCCGCCTGCAATCTATATCTAAAGTCCCTTATCTTCACGTAAATGCACCTTGGAGTACGGGGCACTTACCCGCTACTTAGTGCGCCTGCGTACCCAGCAAAGCCTCCAAGCGCGGGCGCTGGCGGTCGTAGGTTCCGTAAAGAACCTCTTTGCCCACGACCGTAATCGGTGCCACGCGCACACCATACTTTTCCTTCACCATATTGCTAACCACAGGGTCACTCAGATCAATTTCCCGGTAGTCAACCGTATGTGTATCCAGCCAGCGCTTAACGGCCGCACAATCTGGACAACCCGGCGAAGTATACAGCTGCACGGTACCGGATTCATGTCGACGCCTTGTAAATATCCCCATTCGCTATCACCAATCTTAAGAAGCTGTGGCGCGGGCCACCGGAGGCGTAGGAGCAGCCTTGCCCTCCGCAAACACCGGCCGGAACCGCTTGAGCCTCAAACTGTTGGTCAGCACGAAGATGCTCGAAACTCCCATCGCTGCGGCAGCAAACGCCGGGTTCAGCAGCAGGCCAAACGCTGGGTACAGCGCACCGGCAGCTACCGGGATAAGCGCCAGATTATACCCGTAAGCCCACACGAAGTTCATCTTGATAGTGTGCACCGTTTTGCGGGCAAGCCACACGGCATTGACTACGCCGCGCAGATCCCCGCTCATCAAGACAACGTCGGCAGCCTCGATGGCGATGTCGGTACCGGTACCTATAGCCATGCCTACATCTGCTTGAGCCAAGGCGGGTGCATCGTTGATCCCATCGCCTACAAATACTACGCGCCGGCCCTCCGCCTGCAGCTTCTTAACCACCTCAGCCTTCTGCTGCGGTAACACTTCTGCGGTCACTTCTTCAATGCCGACACGTCGGGCAATCGCCTGAGCAGTGCGCAGGTTATCCCCGGTCACCATCATCACGCCCATACCTAAGGAGGCTAGCGCCCGAATGGCCTTGATGCTCCCTTCCTTAACGGGGTCGGCAACCGCACATACTGCAGTCAGCTGGTTATCGAAAGCAACATATAGCGGGGTCTTGCCTTCGCTCGACAGGCGGTCAGCCTCTTCCTTAACCTGCTCGGTGGAGATCCCCAGCTTATGCATGAAGCGCTCCGCTCCCACCTGTACCAAGCGGCCGGATACCTTGGCATCCAAGCCATAGCCGGGAACAGCTTCAAACTCGGTCGCCTCAGGTATATCGAGCCCTCGCTGTTTGGCAGCCCGCACAATAGCGGTAGCGATGGGATGTTCACTCCTCGATTCGGCTGCAGCCACCAGAGGCAGAACCTCTTCCTCGCTCACTCCAAGGGTCACGATGTTGGTCAATTCAGGCGAGCCCAGGGTCACGGTCCCGGTCTTATCCAGGATCACCGTACGGGCTCGGTCCAAACCTTCGAGTGCAGTCCCTTTTCGGAAGAGTACGCCCATCTCCGCCGCGCGGCCGCTACCTACCATGATAGCCGTCGGTGTAGCCAAACCCATTGCGCAAGGGCAAGCGATCACCAGCACGCTCACCGCGGCTACAAACGCGAACGAGAGCGCAGGGGCGGGGCCTAAAAGCAACCAGACCAAGAAGGTAATGGCCGACAACGAGAGCACCACCGGAGCGAAGATAGCGGCAATCTGGTCGGCCATGCGTTGAATCGCCGGTTTAGCCGACTGAGCCTCCTCCACCATCTTGATAATCTGGCTAAGCACCGTCTCGGCACCTACCCTGGTAGCCTTAAAGGTGAAGGAGCCGGTACCGTTCACGGTGCCACTGATTACCTCGTCACCCAGCTGTTTTTCCTCGGGTACCGATTCACCGGTGACGGCCGACTGGTCGATGAAGCTCGACCCCTCGGTAATTACACCGTCTACAGGAAGCCTCTCACCGGGCCGGACCATCACCAGGTCTCCCGGTATAACCGTTTCGATGGGCAGCTCTACGATCTGTCCATCACGAAGTACACGAGCAGTCTTGGCCTGTAGTTGCACCAGCTTCTTGATCGCCTCTGAGGTGCGTCCCTTGGTCAGGGATTCCAGATACTTACCCAGAAGGATAAGGGTGACGATCAAAGTCGAGGCGTCAAAGTAGGTTTGCGCGGTACCAGCCGGGAAGATACTCGCGAAGAAGAAGGCTAAAACCGAATAGAAGTAGGCCGCCGAGGTCCCGGTCATCACCAGGGTATTCATGCCCAGGCTACGATGCTTGATCTCGGCCCATCCACCTTTGTAAAACCGGTAGCCCGCCACGAATTGAACTGGCGTTGCCAAGATCAGCTGGATCCAGCTGCTGATCCGCCCAGGAATCCAGGTACTCATAACAGGGAAGATCTGCGGTCCCAAAGCCAGTATGAGCACTGGGATAGTAAGCACTACGGCTATAACAATGTCTCGTAAGAAGCCGCGGTACTCGGCCATATGCGCCGCACGTTCAGCGTCTTCGGGATTTTTCTCGGAGCGTATCGGCGTATACCCCGCGTTCCGTATAGTTTGGTCAATCTGTCCAGGACTGAGTGAGGCGGGAAGATAGACCACTGTAGCTTTCTCGGTGGCCAGGTTCACATTGGCCTCGAGCACAGCCGGTAGCTTGTTTAAAGCCTTCTCTACCCGCTGCACGCACGAGGCGCAGGTCATCCCACTCACCATGATCTCTTCTCTGACCACCAGAGGCTCGTAACCGCTGCCTTTAACAGCCTCGACAAGCTGGGGTAACTGCACCACGGCATCGTCAAAGCGGATAGAAGCTTTTTCAGTGGCCAAGTTTACACTGGCCTCGTGTACGCCATCCGTTTTATTAAGCGCCTTTTCCACCCGCTGCACGCACGAGGCACAGGTCATACCCTGAATCCCGATGCTAACTTCACGAATCATAAAATCCACTCCTCCCCTGCTCACGGAGCAACAAGACCCGCGCTCGCCGAAACCGCGCGAGGCCTGTTACCGGTACTTGAGCACCTCCATGAGTTCTTCCACAATCTCCCCCTCATCGCCACGCTGGTGCGCTGAAACTACGTGGTCCCTGAGATGGCTTCTCAGAATTAGGTCGCCCACCTTGTCTAGGGCGCCCTGAACCGCCTTGATCTGCTTGAGAGCATCCACGCAGTAGACCTGTTCGTCCTCCAACATGCGTAGAACGCCCTCCACGTGCCCACGTATCGAGAGCAGCCTTCGCCTAGCATCTTCCCGCGAGGATGGGTCCAGCTTGAGCCCATGGTGCACGGCCGACATCAGGCCACCTCGGCGGTATAACCCTCTTCTTCCACTGCCGCAAACAGTTCCTGTGGCTTGGGGCTACCTTCAATCAGCGCCTCACCACGCTCCAAGTTCACCTCTACCACTCGCTCCACACCATCCACCGACGTAAGTGCTTTCGTCACCGCACGTACGCAGTGATCGCAGGTCATACCACTAATCTTCAGCTTCATTGTACTCATCTCATCTCTCCCATCCGCCCCACCTGGGGTGGGGTAACTCGAGTATATCTCCCGTTTCCGATTCGTCAAGGCTCTACGCCACCAAGTACCGTCGGGCCGTCCAAAGGATACTATATTACAATTCACCCGACACTCTCTAATACTGTAATCGCCACATATCGAAGGTTGCGGTACTGGCACGCATACTTTTCCTTAAACGACAACGAGAAACGCCCACCATAAACGGCGGGCGCGAGGAAAAGCAATCCATCACTTTTACAAAACCGGTAGCTCCGCGAGAGCAAAGACATCCGTCTCTGGCTCACCCTGTCGAAAAGCCGCCAACCGCCCGACAATTTCGCCCCCAGCACGGCGCACTAACCTCTCCATAGCGGCCATGGTGCCCCCGCTCACCACTACGTCAGTGATTAAGGTCAGCTTTTGGTTCAGCATCTTCTCAGCGACACGGCTATCCAACCAAAGTACGTCCTTCTTCCCTAACATGAACGACTCCACTTCCTGGATCAGGGGTCGCTCCATATACGACCGACGGTGCTTACGCACCACCAGGTAAGGGAGTCCCACCATGCTGGCTATCACGTGTGCCAGGGGAATCGGTGAGGTCTCTACAGTCACCAACATCTGTGTCTCGGCGGGCACATGCTTGGCCAGTTGCTCGGCAAACACCCGAGTCAACTCGACATCACCCAGAAAGCTGACCAAGGGAATATGGACGCCGGGCATGGGCTCGTGCACGGGCACGTGCCGGGTTACATTTCCAAAGCTTACGGCATAAGTTTCCATGGTTTTCATCGTATACCTCCAAGAGAGCGGCCCGTGGGCTGTGAAGACATCGCGGACAAGGTACTTTATACCCCTAAATGAGTCCCAAAAGAGGCGAATGTGTAGCTCAAACTACATGTCCCCGAATCCGGTCTGCAACTGAATAGGCGGACTGCAAGCCGGTTATTCCGTGGGAATTCAGATAAACAACGGCAGATGTCCTAGTGATACCACTCCCTCATGGCCATTACCCTCGGTAAAGACCGCCATAACTACACTCAATTCGCCCCCAACCTGCTCTATCAGTTCACGCAGCCCTTTCAGTGTGCTACCGGTGGATACCACATCGTCAACGATAGCTACTTTTCGTTCACGTATCGAGGCAATATCACTGCCGTCAAGCACCAGGAGCTGCGGTTTACCGGTAGTGATCGAGATCACCTCGCGGCTGACCGGGCTGATCATATAGGGCTTCACAGTCTTGCGTACCACCACGTAGGGCAGACCGGTACGCACTGAAACGGCGTGCACCAGGGGCACCGCCTTAACCTCGGGCGTCACCATGACCTGAACATCAGCGGGCATACGCTCCGCGAAAACACCCGCAGCAGCTTCGGTGAGCTGGGTATCTCCCAGAAGGTTAAGCAGCGCGATCGACACGCCGTTGCCAACGCTGACGATCGGCAACTCTCGGTGCAGGCCGGCAACGTCCACCGGATAAGTTTCCATAGCTCCAGTGTATCGGAAAAAGCCGCTGGTGAGAGATCCCCAGTGGGCCTTGAAGATGTTGCGCATGACGGTAATAATGGAAGAGCGATGCTAAAAGCCAAGGTAGAAAACCTAGGCGTGGATCCGACCGGCGGGCAGGTGATCGTCTTGCTCAGAATCGAGAACGGCCAACTCCTGCCAATCTGGATCGGACCGCTCGAGGCACAGTTCATTGCCGTCGCTATGAGTGGCGAACAGCCACCTCGCCCACTCACTCCTGATCTGGCCCTCTCAATCATCAATCTGCTTGGCGCTAAGCCCCTACGGGTCGAGATCAGCGACTTATCCGAAGGCACCTTCTATGCGCGTTTGATTCTCTCACACCATGAGATTGAGTACGAGGTGGACGCTCGGCCTTCCGATGCTTTGGCCTTAGCTCTGCGCTGTAATTGCCCAATTCTTGTGGACGAAGCCGTGGTCGAGGCCGGCAGTGTAGACGAGACCCGCATCGAGCCCCATGGCGAGGTACCCGAAGCCTAATCCACCGAAATCTCCCACCGCATGGGTCCGGGCACCGTCGCCCGCTAGTGTAGGAAGCTGGCCATGATGTGTACATGCACGTGGAAGACTACTTGCCCGCCACGTTCGCCTACGTTCACCACTAAACGATATCCATCGAGCGCCAAAGTGTCGCAAGCCACTCGGTTGGTGGTAGCGAACAGCGCACCTAGGGCTGACTGGCCCTCTGCATTGTCGGGAAAGTCAGGCAGCTTGGGCGTATGTTTCTTAGGCACCACCAATACGTGCACCGGTGCCTTGGGGTGAATATCCTCGAAGGCCAGAAAGTGCTCATCCTCGTACACCTTGGAAGCGGGCAACGCCCCGCTTACAATCTTGCAGAAGATGCAATCCATAGCTAAAGCCTACCTTGCGGACCGAACATCCGTCTGCCCATATCCGGGCGATACTATCTGGAGAAGCCTAGTTTACCTAAGGGGTCAACCGCACCAAAATAGCGGGTAGCATAGTACGGATCGCGCATTGGGGTAATGACCACCCCGGTCCGGAAATCCTGATCATGGATAAATTCGCCGTGGCCGATGTAGATACCCACGTGCGAGAGCCCCTGCCAAACAGTATCCCGAAAGAAGACCAGATCGCCCGGCTCGAGACGCTTCCGGCTGACCTTGGGAAAAGCCGCATACTGTGCGGACAAATCACCCGGAATCTTCACACCGAGCGCGGTATAGACCCAGTAGGTGAAGGCTACGCAGGAAAAGCCGTCCACCGGATCGCCACCGACCAGATGATAGGGGTAGCCCAGGTACCGCTTGGCAAAGGCCACCAGCAGAGCCCCGGCATTCCCACCGGCCATAAGATTCACCACTGCGTGTCCGCCGGAAGGGAGAAAGATCCGTGTTCCCGGTACCATGAGGTGGCCAAAGTGAACGCTGGGGTTGAGCACCAGGATCTCGCCCATAGTGATGTGGTTAGTGACAGCAATGGTGTAGAGGGTATCGCCCGGGCGCACAGCATAGGAGCTCATCTGCCGCCGTACATCTGCGAGTAGATGCGTTCCATCCCGCACCGTCCCCGCCAAAACGTCGTTATTGATCTGTGACACGGCCAAGCTACGTTGTAGACGTACCGCCGTACGTTGAGCCGTAACCAAGTTCCGCATGTTCAGTTCGGCACTGCGCGCCTCAACAGCCAGCCAGCCGGTGTACACCAGCAGCAGTGACAGAAACAAATAGCCCAGGTGGACTAACCATAACGGCAAGCGCAGGGTTAAGCGCCCGCCGCCGCGGGACGCGATATATAGGTGTAATATCGCGCTGTACGGACCTGCGTGGCCTGGAGCTGGATAGCGGAAGCTGCCCCTCATGGGAATCGCTGTTTAGATTAACATCTTAGCCCGTGGCCGAGATGAGAAGGGACCCTGCGCGTACTTTTAGCCCCTCCACCGCACCCAACAGTAGATACGCCCGATACTCCCTTATCCGCACCCAAACCGTATCACCGGGCCGCGTCCCCACGGCGTCTTCGGAGTGTACCTCAAAGTAGTCCGGCGTGTGGCCCCAGGCCTGTCCATCCTTGTGCTGCTCCACCAGCACCTCTACCCGCCCGCCCAGCAGGGGGCTGACTCGCGCCTCGGCTAACTCGTACCCCAGGGCAATCAGCTCCTTGGTGCGGCGACGACGGGTGTGCATAGGCAGTTGCGGCATCCCGGCAGCCCGAGTCTTGGGCCTTGGCGTATAGGTAAAGGCATGTACACGTACCGGCTGTAGCTCGCGCAGAAAACTCAGGGTCTCCTGGTGCTCGTCCTCAGTCTCGGTGGGCAGGCCGGCAATTACATCGGTACTCAAGGCAAAACCGGGAATTTGCCGATAGGCTTCCCTCACCAGTGTCCGGTAGTAGCCCTTGTCGTACCGGCGGCCGACCATGGACAGCAAACGCTCCGAACCCGTTTGCAATGAGAGATGTAGATGTGGACGCACCTGCGTGTAATGCGCCATAACCTCCAACAGGGCTTCGGTGGTGTCCTCGGGCTCGATCGAGGAGAGACGCACCCGGGCGCCCATCTCAGCTAAGTCTTTGACCAGGCCGGCAATGCCGCCGGGATGGCCCGCGTACGAGCCCAGGCGTACTCCGGTGAGTACGATCTCCTCTATGCCGGCCTCCAATAGCGCTCTAGCCTCCAATAGCGCCTCCCGCCCCTTACGGTGCCGCTCGCGCCCCCTGAGCCTGGGAATTATGCAGTAAGCACAGCCCGCGTTGCAACCGTCCTGTATCTTCATAAAAGCGCGCACCCGATCCCCGCTAAGGCCACGCTCCCCTGCACCCCAGAACTCGTTCGGCGGGGTAGTCACAGGGTCATTTGGTAAGCCGAAGTGGTCCAAGACGGCACCCGGAAGCTCAGCCTTGCGGCTATTGGGCACCACCAGATCAGCCCCGAGTATCCGGACTTCCTCGGGCTCAAGCTCCGCATAGCATCCCGTCACCACAACATACGCAGCGGGGTTAGCCCGGCGTGCACGGCGTATCTCCTTGCGAGTGGTGGCCCCGGCGGTACTGGTAACCGCACAGGTGTTGATCAGCACCAGATCCGCGGCCTGGTCCAGATCAACCACCCGAGGAGACAACGCTCCCAAAAGTCCTACCAGGCTGTCGGACTCCACTTGATTCACTTTGCACCCCAGGGTCCGTACCAAGATCCGCATGGGGTCAATTCTACCCGTCAACCCTGGTCTTGTACCCAGAGCGGCACACACTGTACAACCACTCCGGTAAAATATTGTGTACAGGGGGG
>VAOZ01055860.1_pt1 | contig 10104 bp, 11 predicted proteins | sample 3394041 | NCBI WGS metagenome assembly VAOZ01 (sample SAMN08290431, study PRJNA428436) | hydrothermal vent metagenome | isolation source: Deep-sea hydrothermal vent chimney | place: Indian Ocean: Southwest Indian Ridge | reverse complement strand
GCCTCTGCTCTTTCATGCATCTCAGACTACCATACGTGTGTAGCAGCTAAAGCCTTGCACTAAAGTGCATAGTTTTGACTAGCGGATTGGGACAATAAAAATCGGGCGACGAGCGGGGTGACCGAATATTTACGTTCGGGGCTGTTATATCGAATATCCAGTCAGGCATGACATGCTTCAATGATACGCACCGTTGCACCATTCTCCAGCGATAATGCAACATCCGACTCGGCCACTGTAATCGGTAGATGCGCGATACCAAAACAGATATTTTCCGCATCCGTTGCGGCACTGGTCAGCATGCCGATTTTGGCTGTGTTCAGTACCGGGCAGGGTAGCACATCGGGGGCGGGTTCAAGCTTAACACGATAGAGGCGTTTTTTTGTTCCGCCCCGCCAGTGCATGCGGCTGGTGACTTCCTGACCGACATAACAGCCTTTATCAAAACTGATACCGTCGAATTCAATCATATTGGCATTCAGAGGATAAATTTTTTCGTTCCAGTCCGTACCAAAGCGCGGAATTCCGTGAATAATACGAAGGGCCTCGGTCTCATTTTTGTCCAACATGTCCGAACGCACGATTGCATCCAGTTTCGACATATTGCCAATCAACCAAAAACAACACGCTTGATCCGATACCTTAAATATATGTATATCGTCGGCATGGCCGGTAGCCAGCCACCTGTTTTCCGCAGCTGGCAAGCCGACATGTTGCAGTCCCCCCGCTGCATGTACGCCCTGCATTTCAAGAACGTTCCACATGTCGACGATACCGATGCGCAGCGCACATCCCAATGTGAATTGTCGCAGCCGGGCGACCGTGGAAACAGCATAAGCGGATGGCGCAAGCAGAAGCAGCTCATCATCATCCCCTTCCAGTATATACAGCTCACTTATGGCTTTGCCTCGTGGTGTAAGTACGCAGGCATGGATACCCTGATCGCGCGTGAGCTTGTCCATGTTCTGGGTAATCTGGCCTTGCAGATATTTTCGAAGACCTGTTCCTGAAGCCTTGAGAACGCTCCAGTGCCGGCGCCAGCCCATCACATAACGGGATTGAAGCAGTCTAGCGGTTGTCCGGGAAAGGCGGGGAATGGAATTCAGCACGGGCCAAGTCTATACCCGACAACACGGGTCGGGTATAGTTGGCCCGTTATTTAATCTGGTTCGCATGATTCTGTAAATTGCCGTGATGATTGCGCCGGCCTGTGCGTCCCGCACGCAGACAGGCCTAGCCTGTGTTCGCAACGAATTCCGGGGAAGAGATCCGTAGCCATCATGCATACGGACGACCGACGAGGGGTTCGATGTAAGCAAGGGAACGCGCAAGGGTATGGCGGCATTTATGAGAAATACGGGCCAGGATCCCGGGTTTAACCCGCCGGAGGCCATATGAGTATACCGGAAATCTCGGCAGAGATGCATAGTGCGGACGATATGGGTGCGCGAAAGTGTTTTCCCAATTCGCGCAAGGTATATATCGAAGGTTCACGATCCGATATTCGTGTGCCGATGCGTGAGATTGCGCTTTCGCCGACACAGACGCCCGCTGGCAAAAGAGACAATACCCCGGTTTTGGTTTACGACACCTCCGGCCCATACAGTGATCCGGATGTGGATATTGATCTTCGGAAAGGGTTGCCGCTGATTCGCGGCACATGGATTGAAGAACGCGGAGACACCGAGAAACTTGGTCATTTAAGCTCCGAATATGGGCGTGCGCGGCGCCATCAGCATCTGGATTCCCTGCGATTCTCACACGCGTGTCAGCCACGCCGTGCCAGATCAGATACCAATGTTTCGCAAATGCATTATGCGCGCGAGGGTATCATTACACCGGAGATGGAATATGTGGCCATTCGCGAGAATCAACAGCGCGAGCACCTGCGTGCAATAACCCGTCCACATCCGGGGCAGGGATGGGGCGCGGTTATCCCGCGTGTGATTACGCCGGAGTTTGTGCGCGGTGAGGTAGCCCGGGGGCGAGCTATCATTCCGGCTAATATTAACCACCCCGAGTTGGAGCCCATGATTATCGGTCGCAATTTCCTCGTGAAGATCAACGGAAATATTGGTAATTCGGCGATCACCTCTTCCATTGAAGATGAAGTCGAGAAAATGGTGTGGGCGACCCATTGGGGCGCGGACACCATCATGGACTTGTCCACCGGCAGGCATATTCACGAGACGCGCGAGTGGATGATCCGCAACAGCGCGGTGCCGATCGGAACCGTACCGATTTATCAGGCGCTGGAAAAAGTGGATGGCGTGGCTGAAGACCTCACATGGGCGATGTTTCGCGATACCCTGATTGAGCAGGCTGAGCAGGGTGTGGACTACTTTACCATCCATGCGGGTGTATTGCTGCGTTATGTGCCGCTGACGGCAAAACGGTTGGTGGGCATTGTCTCGCGCGGTGGCTCGATTATGGCCAAGTGGTGTCTGGCACACCACGAAGAAAATTTTCTTTATACGCATTTCGATGAAATTTGCGATATGATGAAGGCGTATGATGTGTCTTTTTCCCTGGGTGACGGTTTACGTCCCGGTGCCATTGCCGATGCCAACGATGAGGCTCAGTTCGGTGAGTTGCATACGCTGGGTGTACTCACGCAGAGGGCCTGGAAGCATGACGTACAAACCATGATTGAAGGCCCTGGCCATGTGCCGATGCAGATGATTAAAGAGAACATGGATGAGGAACTCAAGCATTGCAATGAAGCGCCGTTTTATACACTGGGCCCGTTGACCACCGACATCGCACCAGGCTATGATCATATCACATCCGCCATTGGCGCGGCGCAGATTGGCTGGTACGGCTGCGCCATGCTCTGTTATGTCACACCCAAGGAACATCTGGGGCTACCTGATAAACAGGACGTAAAAGCGGGTGTGATGGCCTATAAAATTGCTGCTCATGCCGCTGATCTGGCCAAGGGGCATCCGGGGGCGCAGCAGCGCGATGATGCATTATCTAGGGCGCGCTTCGAGTTCCGTTGGGAGGATCAGTTTAATCTGTCGCTGGACCCGGATACCGCACGTGCCTATCACGACGAAACGTTGCCCAAGGATAGCGCCAAGGTAGCTCATTTTTGTTCTATGTGCGGGCCGAAGTTTTGCTCAATGAAGATTACGCAGGATGTACGCGACTACGCCAAAGCGCATGGCCTGGAAACGCGTGACGCTTTTGAAGCAGGCATGACGGATCAATCCGAGCAGTTTGTGGAACAGGGAAGCGAGATTTACCATAAGGCCTGAGCTATTCGTGAATCGCCGCGATGGAATTCATGAAGCATACGGGCTACAATCAGAACATAAGGAGATCATCATGCTAACCGCCCAGGACATTATGAATCCCGATCCACCGCATTGCAACGTGGATATGCCGGTGAATAAAGTCATCTCGCAACTGGCAGAAACAGATGCTTCCGGTTTGCTGGTGGTGGATGAGGAAGAACGATTACAGGGTGTGATTACCGAATCCGATCTGGTGGACCAGCAAGCCAGATTGCATGTGCCCACAGCCATTGCCGTGTTCGATATGGTGATTCCACTGGGAGAAAATCGTTTTGAGCGTGAGCTTGCGCGTTTGCAGGCGCTTACGGCAGGCGACTTGATGACCAGTCCCGTTCGAACCGTTGCGCCCGACGTCGCCCTGAATAACATTGCCGCCATGATGAATGACCGCGCCATGCATTGTTTGCCAGTGGTTAATGGCGATACCATTGAAGGGGTGATTACCCAACACGACGTGATTAAGGCCCTGGCACGGCGCCAACCCGCTTGATTTATATAACGAATTTGTGGTAACGCCATGCAAGTCCATCTGAATGGTGAGTTGGCAACCCGCGCATTTGCCGTTGATTTCACCCAATCATTAAAACCGGGTGATTGCGTGGCCCTTTACGGAGAACTGGGTGCGGGGAAGAGCGTATTTGCGCGTGCGTCCATGCGGGCGCTGGGCGTACATGACAAGGCAATACCGAGCCCGACGTTTTCACTGATTCAGGAATATGCCGGGAATGGATGCAAGATTGCGCACATGGACTGGTATCGCCTGAAATCACCTGAAAATATTGAAATGCTGGGTGTAAATGAGTACTTCCAACCGCCATGGGTATGCCTGATCGAATGGCCTGATCGTGCTCCTGATTTGCTGCCCGGGGCCACCATCAGGATCCGAATGGAACGGGTGGACGATGATCCGGGTGTTCGCCTGCTTACTTTTTGAAATCGACACGGGAAGACAGGGTCGTGAGGGAAATAGCTTCCGTCTTCGCAGGTGCCGATCCGCTGCCCCATTTCGGCCCATTTCCGAGCTTGAATTTCGCTCCATGGAACCACCATGCAGCGCATTCAAGCCCGAAAATGGTCTCGAAGCGGGATTGCCACTCATCCACCCGGAGCCCAAGATCCGACATTGACATGCGGATCTATGAAGAAAATATTGTATGGAACTGTTCCATGAAATCACTAAATTTTTCCTGTGGCAACGCATTAATGCCCGCAGCAGCTTTTCGTCCGCCACCGGTCGGAAATGTCCGGCACAGCTTATCGGCGCCATATTGCCTGGCCAGGGGCGCTCGCACGCTGATACGGTATGCTTCGCGCTTTTCTTCATCCGTGAATAACATGGCAACAGCATGTGCGCGGTCGGGGTGCGCGCGTGCCAATTCATTACTGAATATGCCGGAAATCCGCCTGCACCACGCTTTGTTCGGCAATACAAACAGAGCCGTGTCAGGATTTACAAATTCAGGCCGGACTTCGCGAGCCCGGCTAATATCGCTGTTTATGCCCACCTTCAGCATGGTAAAAGCGTCGTCTGTCTCAATAAATGTAAACGGGTTTGAAAAAGGCTTCATCCGCTCATACAGCCTGGCCGGATGAAAATAGAGATCCTCGGTCGTCATGCCATAGCTGTTGTAGTTCAGATATTCACCCAGGTGGCGCAACCCTTGAAACTGAACCTGCTTGAGATTGAGTGGTGCGGCAAGACGGGTGGCAACATCGTAAAGGTTATCCCCAAAAGCCGCCGCGACAGCCCATGGAAGGAATATACCCTGCAAATGCTGATTGACCAGCAGGCTGGTACATACATCCGGGGTGGTATTGATATGCGTTTGAAGATTTGGATGCCCGGGAATATCACCGGCGAAGTGATGGTCAAACCACCGAACCCTTACACCTTTATCCAGCAGACATAATAGTGATTCCCGATTGCAATCCAGTGAAATATCCAGCACACATACAGTATCGTTTCTCCTGGCATTCCCCACGGCGCCATTGCCGTCGGATACGCACCGCAGCAAAGTAACATCCCGTTTAACGCCAGTAATCAGCTCGGATTCAGCCGGGTGAGCCAGCCGCCACTGATGCAGCGCACACAACCCGTCCGCATCGCCGTTAAACACATCAAATTGCATATAGCTAACGCTTCATACGGCGGCGTTCAGGCTAGGTAGAAACGACTGTCTCGATCAGTTCAGCAAGACCCTGCCCGATGTCAAGCATCATATCGGCATCCTCGGCCTCAACCATGATGCGCAACTTGGGTTCGGTACCGGACATGCGTACGCTCAACCGTCCCTTTCCATTTAGCCGCCCTTCAGCCGTTTTCACAGCCTGCCGTATACGCGGCTGTTTTGTGACATCCATACGCTGGCGTAACATGATGTTCCATAATTTTTGAGGATACATTTGCATACCCGAAGCCAGTTCAGACAAGGGCTTTTCCTGTTCATGCATGGCCGAAATCAGATGCAGGGCAGTCAACAGGCCATCACCCGTCGTACTACAATCCAGCATAATAATATGACCGGATTGTTCGCCACCCAGATTGCATCCTTTATCACGCATCATTTCCAGCACATAGCGGTCTCCTACCCTGGCCCGATGTATGCCAAGGCCCAGCCCGCGGAGATGATGTTCCAGTCCCATATTACTCATCAGTGTAGTCACCACGGCTTTACCTGTCAGCCTATTGTGATACTGCAAATGCTCCGCCAGTGCGGCAATGACACGGTCACCATCCACAATCATGCCATGGGCATCGCAGGCAATCAGCCTGTCCGCATCCCCATCCAGTGCAAAACCTACATCCGCGCCCGTTTCCACAACACGCGTACACATATCCCCCGGATTGGTCGATCCGCAGGCCAGATTGATATTGTGTCCATCCGGTTGGTTATACATAGCCACAACGTTGCAACCCAGTTCCTCCAGCAATCTTGGCGCCACGTCATAGGCGGCACCATTGGCACAGTCCACCACCACCTTGAGTCCGTCCAGACGAAAGCCACGCGGCAACGATGCCTTACAAAATTCCATATAACGCCCACGCGCGTCATCAATGCGGAAAGCCTTGCCGATATGGGTAGCATCCGGAAGTGGGGGCAGGTTATCAAGACAGAGCTCGATTTCCTGTTCAGCCTTATCGGGCAGCTTAAACCCGTCAGCACCAAAAAACTTGATCCCGTTGTCCATGGCCGGATTGTGCGAAGCGGAAAGCACTACCCCGGCATCGGCACGCAGGCTACGCGTCAAATAAGCCACGGCAGGCGTTGGTACCGGGCCAACCAGCAGCACATTTATTCCCTGCGCCGTAAGCCCCGCGCATAAAGCCGATTCGATCATATAACCGGAAAGGCGCGTATCCTTGCCAATGAGGACGTGTGGCTGATGATCCAGATGCCGGGTCAACACATAACCCGCCGCCCGGCCAAGTTTCAATGAGAATTCAGCCGTCATCGGTTCCTGATTCACCGTGCCTCGCACCCCGTCCGTACCAAAATAGCGCCGCATCATTTTCTCTCCCCTGGAACTCTGGATTTACGCACCAGTTTCCCGCTCACGATAAATCTGGCATTGGCATTCACCAAACGAATAGCCTTTCCCGCAGGACTCTCCACGCCAACCGTTGCCTTGAATACCCCGCCCTTGGCCCCTGGATGTACAGCCGTGGTCCTCACGTTTGCAAGTGCCTCCAGCCATACCTCGGGACCCGTCAGAGATACCTGGGCAGGTTCAACCCGCACATCCAGAGCCTTCCAGCCCTCCGGCAGTTCCAGACGTGGTTTGACCATAATTTTCCGTTTAATCACCCGATCTACTTGCAGTTGCAAGCGATCCGGTTGCAGTTTCTCTATCGTCAGACCAGCCGGGATTTGAATAGCGGAAACCTTCAGTGCCCGTTCCACCACACCGGGTTCCTTCAGTCCCGAAGCGTCAAGCGGCACGCGTATATCCGTCGTTTTCAGCCTGGCCAGCCTGGCCTGTAAACCACTGATGGTAATACGCACATGATCCGGAAGATCATTAACAATGGCCACATCGGACGGAAGTCCCTGCACTTGGAGCGGCACTTCCATACTCAACGAACCGACACCCTGACCATGGACCTGAGCCCACAGGATAACTGCAATCAGCACTGCCAGAAACTTCAAGCCACTGGCTCTCAGGAACTCCTTTATTTTTAGTGCCACGGCTTATTCCAAACCAGTCGTTTGCGACAATCGCCGCATTAAACGGTCACGCATGACATGGCGATCCAGCGGCTCGCTCATCTTCCCTTCTTCCGCCAGACGCACGTACCCTGATTCTTCGGAGACCACGATGACCAGTGCGTCGCTCTCTTCAGTCAAGCCAATCGCGGCCCGGTGGCGGGTGCCAAATTCCCCGGCCAATGCATTGGCCTGAGCCAGCGGAAGCAAGACCCGCGCGGCCATAACCCTGCCATGAAGCCCCTCATGGGGTTGTACAATTACGGCGCCATCGTGCATAGGCGCCTGGGGACAAAAAAGGGTTTGAATGACGTCACTGCGTACAGGTACATTTATTTCCACACCGGATTCAAACAAATGTTTCAGCCCCGTCTCGTGTTCGACCACCAGCAGGCCGCCCCATCCTCGATGAGACAATGCAAAGGCAGATTCAACCAACGCATCGGCCAGTCCGATTTTTGCACTCGCTGTAGCCAGCGGATTGGCTCCAACCTGCATCAGCGCCCGGCGTATCTCATGCTGAAACAGCACCACAATAATAATGATAAAAGCCGAAAAAAAATGGCCGAACATCCACTCTACAGTTAACAAACCGAAAAAACGCGCCAGTTCGTAGACAACCACCACCACCGCCAGTCCAATGAGCATCTGTACCGCGCGCGTGCCGCGTATCAATCGCAATACAAAATAAACCACCACCGAAACCAGGGCGATATCTACCAGGTCACGCATACCAAAATGCCAGTTTTCCATATACATCAGGATGATACGCCCTGATTGGATACAGGCAAGGAACGGTGTACCGCCGAAGCGATTTTCACCGCCCTCGCCTGGGTCGGCACATCGTGTACACGCACAATATCGGCCCCTGTATAAATGCATGCCGTGACTGCGGCAGCCGTTTCAATCTCTCGATTGCCCACCGGCGTACCCGTCAATGCACCCAGAAATGATTTACGCGAAACACCTGTCAATACCGGAAATCCGAGCTTCTTTAATCGTGGAATGCCTGCAATAAGCGCAAGATTATCCTCCTGCTTCTTGCCGAAACCGATACCCGGATCCAGCAATATGGCATCTTCCCGAATCCCGGAAGCGACGCACGCCTCCACGCGGGCGGCAAGAAAGGATGCCACCTCATCCACGACATCATCATAATGCACGTTGTGTTGCATGGTTTCCGGCGTGCCGCGCATGTGCATCAGGCAGACCTCCACACCTGCTCCCGCCACCACGTCCAGCGATGCCATATCGCTTGCAAGCGCTGTCGTATCATTCACCATACATGCCCCGGCCTTAATTGCCTGCCACATCACTTCCGACTTGGAGGTGTCAATGGAAACGTCCATACCCTTTTGCCGTAAAGCGTTAACGACAGGAATCACCCGCGTCAGTTCCTCATGTTCCGATACTGGCTTTGAACCGGGCCGCGTGGACTCACCGCCTACATCAATGATGGCCGCACCCGCCGTCCACATCTGCTCTGCGTACCTGACAGCATCCTCAAGAACGGTATGCATCCCCCCGTCCGAAAATGAATCGGGGGTACAATTAAGCACCCCCATGATCCATACATCGCCATTGGCCGGTGCAAACCAGCGGGAATGTTTTATCGTCATGGTGCAATCACCATCAGCATGGGCCTTTCAGCGCAGCCATCTGTTCCGTCTCCTCCAATATTAACCTCCATTATTCACAAATGCTGCCACGCCCTTGTTTGTTCCTTTGCTCGCACCGAATCCCTCGTCGGTCGTCCGTATGCGTGGCTACGGTCTCCTTCCTCGACAATCCGTTGCGAACAAAGGCCCTGCGCAATCATCACGGCGATTCATGAATAATTCAGGTTACGAATCTTCATTATTTCATGTGGATCTGAATTCCACATCCAACCACGAAGAGCTTAAAAGTTCGGGATTATTTCATATTGGAAAAGGCTAAGCATTGACTTGCCGACATTCAATTCTAAACTGTCGTATTCCTTGATGGGGGATCGTCTAGCGGCAGGACTGTGGACTCTGACTCCGCCAACCGTGGTTCGAATCCACGTCCCCCAGCCATGTTTTTTGGCTCCTGTAAAGGTGAAACCCAGATCCTGCAAGTGATTGTACTCTACACGCACAATCACTTGCAGGATCTAGGTGAAATTTTATTAATTCAATATTCATTATATTTCAATAAACAATCTATATGCTTCCCCGGTGTCCGGCGTTATTCTCTCCTCCCCCTCCCTACAGATTGCGCCGGGTATTTCAGGCCCCGGCCCCCGCCGGGGCCTTTTTTTATCCAACCGATAGGATCATCCATTAGCCCACATGCTTTATAAATGCCCCGATCCATGATTACCTGTTCTTTTGTTCGCAACAGATCCCTTGTCGGCCGTCCGTGCGCTCCTTCCCTGGAACCCGTTGCGAGAAAAACTTCTGCGCAATCATCACGACGAGTTATGAATAGTTCGTGTGAGTAGAACAATACACGGGGGCCTCTTAGGAGCTGTAAATGAATAACATGGCCGTTTATACGCCTGAATATGTGCCAGATTGTCGTGATGCGATTGAACAAAATATGAGTTGTAGTTTCCACTACATCGAATATTTTGTGAT
>VAOZ01014536.1_pt1 | contig 10106 bp, 21 predicted proteins | sample 3394041 | NCBI WGS metagenome assembly VAOZ01 (sample SAMN08290431, study PRJNA428436) | hydrothermal vent metagenome | isolation source: Deep-sea hydrothermal vent chimney | place: Indian Ocean: Southwest Indian Ridge | reverse complement strand
TGTATGGCCAGCATTGGCGTGGTGGCCAATGGCGATCATGCCAACCGTAAAGTGGGAAAGGCCGGACGTACCCGCTGGCTGGGTGTTCGTCCGACGGTGCGCGGCGTGGTTATGAATCCCGTGGACCATCCACATGGCGGTGGCGAAGGCCGTACGTCCGGAGGGCGCCACCCGGTTACACCGTGGGGCGTGCCGACCAAGGGGCACAAGACACGCAACAAGAACAAGGCGTCGAATCGCGATATCATTCGCCGCCGCAAGCAGAAGTGAGGGGCTACTCATGGCGCGTTCGTTGAAAAAAGGAGCCTATATTGAGGCTCCATTGCAGAAAAAGGTTGATGCCGCGCAAGGGGGCAAGCAGAAAGGTGTGATCAAGACATGGTCTCGCCGTTCGACCATTGCCCCGGATTTTGTTGGGTTGAACTTTGCCGTTCACAATGGCAATAAGTTTATTCCGGTGTTTGTATCCGAGAACATGGTAGGACATAAGCTGGGCGAGTTTGCGCCGACCCGAACCTATTATGGTCATGGTGCGGACAGGAAATCGAAGAGGTAACAGGTCATGACGAAAGAAGTACGTGCATTGGCGAAAGAAAGCCAGATTAGTCCGCAGAAGGCGCGGTTGGTCGCGAATGAAATTCGCGGTCTCGCCGTGGGGCGTGCCCTGGCCACGTTGGCCTTATCGCCAAAAAAAGGTGCTCGCCTGATGGAAAAGGTATTGAAATCGGCGATTGCCAATGCTGAACAGAATCACGGTCTGGATGTGGATGATCTGATGGTTTCGACGGTTCGCGTAGACGAGGGGCAGGTGCTGAAGCGTTGGAGACCGAAAGGTATGGGCCGAACCCGCAAGCGCTACAAGCGCCGTAGCCATCTGATGGTGGCCGTGAGCGAACGCGGCTAATGCGCTTAAGCAAGTTTTAGAAACGGAGTTAATGCATGGGACAAAAAGTTAATCCAATCGGTTTTCGCGTAGGCATAAGCCGCGGCTGGGAATCACAGTGGTATGCCGAAAAGAATTTCGGAGCCTTGCTGCTGGAGGATATCCGCCTTCGGGAATACGTTAAAAAACGTTTGAAACATGCCTACGTGTCCCGTATTATGATTGAGCGACCGGCGGGTAAGTTAAAGCTAACGGTGCATACCGCCCGTCCCGGCGTTGTGATTGGCAAGAAAGGCTCGGATATTGAGGCTTTGCGTAAGGATCTCCATCGTATGACGGGGCAGAGCGTGGAAGTTTATATCATGGAAGTGCGTCAGGCTGAGGCCGAGGCACAACTGGTAGCCGAAAACATTGCATTTCAACTGGAGCGCCGTGTGGCATTTCGGCGGGCCATGAAGCGTGCGCTGCAGGGCGCGCTGCGTATGGGAGCCAAGGGCGTGCGTGTAAAATGCTCAGGTCGTTTGGGTGGCGCCGAGATTGCGCGTACGGAAGGCTACCGCGAGGGGCGTGTACCGCTGCATACGCTACGGGCGGATGTGGATTACGGGTTTGCCGAGGCGCATACCACCTATGGCATCATTGGTGTCAAGGTGTGGGTATTTAAGGGCGAAAAAATCGGCGAAACCGAACAAAAAAACACCTAATCGAAGAGGTCTGTTAAGTTATGTTGCAACCGAAGAAAATCCGTTGGCGTAAGCACCACAAGGAATTGCAACGGCTGCGTGGGATTACGCCGCGTGGTGCCAGTCTGAATTTTGGGACGTTTGGTCTGAAAGCCATGGAGCCGGGGCGTATTACAGCGCGCCAGATTGAAGCTGCGCGTGTTGCCATGACCCGCCACATTAAACGCCAGGGCCGTATCTGGATTCGTATGTTCCCGGATTTGCCCGTGTCTTCCAAGCCAGCCGAAGTTCGTATGGGTAAAGGTAAGGGTGCGCCTGAATTCTGGGTGGCTGCCGTTCGTAGGGGTCGAATTTTATATGAAATGGATGGCGTGGAGGAGGATACTGCGCGCGAGGCGTTAACTCTGGCGGCAGCTAAATTGCCGGTCCGCACCAAGATTGTCATGCGCGGGGTAGGCCGATGAGTGATGTGAAGAACACAAAGGATTTGCGCGGCATGTCTGGAAACGACTTGAGGGAACGCATGGATGAATTGGCTGCCGAGGCCATGAAACTGCGTTTTCAGCAGGCCACCATGCAGTTAACCCATACCGCGCGCCCGGCACAGTTGCGACGCGAGCTGGCCCGGATTAAAACCATTCTGGCGGAGCATTCGCGCTAGTGTCCCATTCCGTAAATTCGTGCGCCATCAGCGAGTTCTGGCGGGATGTGCGGCAAGGCGGGCGAGTGCGGAACTGGCTAGCCAATTCAAACGAGCGCAACGCAGCCGCACGCCCGCCAGTACTCGCCCGAAGGGAGCCGCCCCAAGGAACCAATGCGGCGTTGCGTCCCTCGTCAAGGGCGCGCCATTGCCTTCGGGACGCGCCTTGCCTTGGCTCCTTGGGGTGGCTCTGATGGCGCACGAATTTACGGAATGGGACACTAGGGAGTTGACGCATGAATGAACATAGAAGTAATAAGCGCGTGCTGGAAGGCGTTGTGCTGAGCAACAAGACGGAAAAGACGATTGTGGTGCAGGTGGAACGCAAATTTTTGCATCCGCAATACCGCAAAACGATTCGTGCCCACAAAAAATACATGGCGCATGATGAATCCAATGACTGCAATATTGGAGATACCGTGCGTATCATCGAATCCAGACCGTTGTCGCACCGCAAGCGCTGGGCGCTGGATTCCATTGTGACGCGTGCCGAGCAATGAATAAGCGATACTATAGAGGACGCAGACCATGATTCAGACTGAAACCATACTTGAAGTCGCGGATAATTCCGGCGCAAAGAGAATCGCCTGCATTAAAGTGCTGGGTGGGTCCAAGCGACGCTATGCGCGTGTTGGCGATGTGATCGTCGTGGCGGTGAAGGATGCCATGCCCGGCGGTAAAGTGAAAAAAGGGCAGGTAGCGAAAGCCGTGGTGGTGCGTACGGCCAAGGAATTCCGTCGCTCTGATGGCAGTTCGATCCGTTTTGATCAGAATGCGGCTGTCATGCTGACCAGTCAGGGCGAGCCGGTTGGGACCCGTATTTTTGGGCCGGTCACACGCGAATTGCGTGGTAAAGGATATATGAAGATTATTTCCCTGGCACCGGAAGTACTGTAGGTCATGGGCTTCAGGAGATGACGATGAGCATCATAACAAAAACTCGCATCCACCGTGACGATGAAGTCATCGTGATGGCCGGGCGTGATAAAGGCGTGCGTGGTAAAGTGATTCGCACATTGCCGGTCGATGGCAAGGTATTGGTGGCCAGGGTCAGTATGGTCAAGCGTCATACGCGGCCATCGCAAAACAGTAAAGGTGGCATCATTGAAAAGGAAATGCCGATTGCGCTTTCCAATGTGAATTATTATTGTCCGAGTTGCAAGAAGGGTGTTCGTCTTGGTGTCAAGACGCTGGAAGACGGGCGTAAGGTACGCACATGCAAGAAGTGCGGCGAAGTGCTGGATCGTTAGGAGTAATCAGGAAATGAGCCGTTTGAGAGAAACATATAAAGCCGATATCAAGCCCGCCTTGCGTAAGGAACTGAATATTGACAATGTCATGGCTGTACCGTCAATCAGCAAGATCGTGGTCAATATGGGCGTGGGTGAAGCAGCACAGAATTCCAAGTTGATTGCAGGTGCGCTTACCGATATGACGGCTATTACCGGTCAGAAACCGGTGGTGACAAAAGCGCGTAAGTCCGTAGCCAACTTCAAGCTGCGCGAGGGTATGGGTGTGGGTTGCCGGGTCACGTTGCGCGGGACGCGGATGTGGGAGTTTCTGGATCGCTTGGTCAATATCGCTCTGCCGCGCATTCGTGATTTTAAGGGTATCAGCCCCAAAGCATTTGACGGGCACGGCAATTACACGCTGGGGATCAAAGAGCAGATTATTTTCCCGGAAATTGAATATGATAAGGTGGATAAGATTCGTGGTATGGACATCACGATTTGTACTACCGCTAAAACAAATGCGGAAGGCTTGGCGCTGCTCAAACATTTCCGTATGCCGTTCAGAAATTAAGGAGCGCGTTTCATGGCAAGTAAGGCAATGATTGCGAAATGCAATCGCAAACCAAAATTTAAGGTGCGCGGCTATACCCGCTGTCAGTTGTGCGGTCGACCTCATTCGGTCTATCGCAAGTTTGGCATGTGTCGTATCTGTCTGCGCAAGCGTGCCCTGTTCGGTGAGATTCCGGGCATGGTTAAATCAAGCTGGTAGGAGCATTGTCATGATGATGGATCGAATTGCAGACATGTTGACCCGCATTCGTAATGCGCAATCCGCTGGACTGGAGAGGGTGGAAATGCCTGCCAGTCATGTGTTGGATGCATTGGCCGGGATATTGAAGGAAGAGGGCTACTTGCAGTCGGTTAAGGCCTTTAATCGCAAGGGGAACAAGTGTTTGCGCCTGACCCTTCGCTATGATGACGAAGGTAAGCCGGTGATCCGCGAGATCAAGCGGGTGTCCAAGTCGGGGCGCCGCGTCTATGCGGGCGCCGATAAATTGCCGCGTGTTAAAAGCGGTTACGGCCTAGCGATTGTCAGTACATCGCATGGCATGATGACCGACAAACGTGCACGCGCCGCTCATATTGGCGGCGAAATTCTATGCACGGTATTTTGAGGTAAATGAATGTCTCGTATTGGAAAACAGCCGATCATTATTCCCGATGGCGTAGAAATCAGCATTCAGGCCGATTCCGTTATTGTCAAAGGTCCCGGGGGCGAATTGGCCTCGCCGCTGTTTGACGGAATCACAGCGACACGGGAGGGTAATCTCCTGGCCCTGCAATGTGCTGATCTAAACAGCAAGCCTATGAAGTCCAAATATGGTCTGGCGCGTGCGCTTCTGGCGAATGTCATCACGGGGGTCTGCAAGGGTTTTGAACGTGTGCTGGAATTGCGTGGTGTGGGTTACCGCGCCCAACTCCAGGGGAAGAATCTGAATCTTTCACTGGGCTTTTCGCACCCGGTGATTTACGCCATACCGGAAGGCGTGGAAGCAAAAATTGAACAAAGCCGCATTACACTGAGTGGTATCGATAAGCAGAAGGTGGGGCAGACTGCGGCCGAGATTCGCGCATTCCGTCCGCCGGAGCCTTACAAGGGTAAAGGCGTCCGTTATGCGGATGAGCGTGTCATGATGAAAGAAGGCAAGAAGGCTTAGGCTTATGGTACGGAACACGAGGAGAATTCAATGTCTGTAAAGCGTTATGAATATGATGCCGCCGTGCGCCGGGCAACGCGGGTACGTACGCGTGTCAAGGCATCCGGGCATCTGCGTTTGAGCGTATTCCGCTCTGCCCGCCATATCTATGCGCAGGTTGTCGACGATGCGGCAGGCAAAACCCTGGTGGCTGCATCCAGTCTTGATTCAACCATCAAGAGGGGCGGCAATATAAAAGCAGCGGAAGCTGTAGGCCAATTGCTGGGTGAGCGCGCCATGAAGGTCGGCATTAAGGAAGTGGCTTTTGATCGCGGGCGTTTTCCCTATCATGGGCGGGTGCAGGCGCTGGCTGAAGGCGCTCGCGGCGCCGGACTGAAGTTTTAGCCCATATGGAGATTGAGGAGAAGTTGGATGATTAATACGGAAGAACTGGATCTGACCGAAAAACTCGTGTACATCAATCGCGTGGCCAAGACAGTGGCTGGCGGTCGTCGCATGGGTTTCTCGGCTCTGATGGTGGTTGGCGATGGCAACGGACATGTCGGTTTCGGGCATGCCAAGGCCAAGGAAGTACCCGAGGCCATTCGTAAAGCCAATGAAATCGCACGCCGCACGCTGGTCAGCGTGCCGCGCAAGGATGGCACCATCCATTATGAGGTCATCGGTCGCCAGGATGCATCGCGTGTGATGCTTAAGCCCGCCAGTGAAGGTACCGGCGTCATTGCCAGTAGCAGTGTACGTGCGGTGATGGATGCGGCTGGTATTCGTGACGTGTTGACCAAGTGCCTCGGATCCCGCAATCCGCTGAATCTTGTGCGTGCCACATTCAATGGCTTGCGCATGCTGGAAACGCCGGAGCAGGTGGCTGAGCGGCGCGGAAAGCGTAAACAGGGAGGCGCGACATGAGTAAGAAGAGTGCCATTCGCGCGCGCCAGGTTAAAAGTGGTATCGGCTATGCCATGGATCAGAAGGCTACTTTGCGGGGTTTGGGTTTTCGCCGCTTGAATCAAGTCGTGGAACTGGAAGATACGCCTGCGATTCGCGGTATGATTTACAAGGTGCGTCACCTTGTGAATATTGAAATCGAGGGGCTGAAGGTATGAAGCTGAATGATCTTAAACCGGCCAGTGGCGCCCGCCGTGGGCGGAAACGTTTGGGTTGCGGTGTGGGTTCCGGCCATGGCAAAACCGGTGGACGTGGACATAAGGGACAAAAGTCGCGCACTGGCGGTAAGATTGCCCGTGGTTTTGAAGGCGGACAAATGCCATTGATCCGGCGTGTGCCAAAGCGCGGATTTACACCATTGAGCAGAAATTCATACCAACTGGTGAATGTCAACCAACTGGAACGATTCGATGCTGGCGCGCATCTGGATGCGGCTTCGTTATTCGAGGCAGGGCTTATCCGCAACGCCGTTTCACCCGTCAAATTGCTTGGTAAAGGTGATTTATCCAAGACGTTGGATATTGTCGTGACAGCCGCATCAGCGCAGGCTGCAAAAAAGGTGGAAGCAGCAGGCGGAAGTCTGAAGCTGACCGCTTTGATGACTTGATGAGAAGTCATCATGTTTGAACGCACGGGCCAGATGGCCGGACTGGCCGACATGGGTAAGATCCCCGAGCTAAAGAGTAGAATTCTGTTTACCTTGGCGATGTTGGTTGTTTACCGTCTCGGTGCTCATATTCCGGTACCGGGGATTGATGCCGGCGTGCTGGCTCAGATATTCAAACAGGCGCAAGGTACGATGCTGGGCATGTTTGATATGTTCTCCGGCGGCGCCTTGCGCAGGCTTACGATCTTCGCTTTGGGTATTATGCCATACATTTCCGCGGCTATTATTATTCAATTGATGACCGTGGTGTCGCCCAAGCTGGAAGAATTGAAGAAAGAGGGTGAGGCTGGGCGGCGTCAGATTACCCAATACACGCGTTATGGCACGGTTCTCCTGGCCCTGTTTCAGTCCGTGGGCATTGCGATTGGTATGGAATCGTTTTCCGTCAATGGTATGCCAGCGGTGATTGATCCCGGTTGGGCCTTCCGTCTGATGACCGTTCTGACCCTGACTTCAGGGACCATCTTCCTGATGTGGGTCGGTGAACAGATTACGGAACGGGGTATTGGCAACGGTATTTCCCTGATTATTTTTGCCGGTATTGTCGCCGGCCTTCCGCGGGCCATTGGGGGAACGTTGGAACTGGCGAGAACAGGGGAATATTCCGCATTCACGGTGCTCTTCCTCTTTGCAACCGCCGTTGTGGTGACGGGTGTCGTCGTCTGGTTCGAGCGGGCGCAGCGCCGCATTCCCATTCAGTACGCCAAACGCCAGGTTGGCAATCGTTTATATGGTGGAAAATCCTCTTTTCTGCCGCTTAAAGTGAATACTGCCGGTGTAATTCCGCCAATTTTTGCCTCCAGCCTGATTCTGCTACCTGCTACATTTGCCCAGTTTACGAAAAACTCGAAAGGATTTGGCTGGCTGGGCGATGTCTCGGCCTTGCTTAGTCCCGGAAGCTGGTTGTACATGGCGCTGTTTTCGGGATTGATCGTCTTTTTCTGTTTCTTCTATACGGCCATTGTTTTCAATCCCAAGGAAACTGCGGATAATTTGAAGAAACACGGGGGATTTATTCCAGGTATCCGGCCCGGACAGAAGACGGCGGCGTATATTGATTCCGTGTTGACACGCCTGACGGTGACCGGTGCCGTTTACGTTACGCTGGTTTGCCTGCTGCCGCAGTATTTGATCTCCGAGTTGTCCGTACCCTTCTACTTTGGCGGCACCAGTTTGTTAATTGTGGTGGTGGTGACCATGGATACGATGTCCCAGATTCAGGCGCATCTGCTCTCGCACCAGTACGAGGGCATGATGAAACAGGCTCGATTGAAAACAGGGCGTTGATGAATTTGGTTCTTTTTGGACCCCCGGGCGTAGGTAAAGGTACTCAGGGCGAGCGGTTTTCCTCCGAACATGGAATGAGCCACCTGGCCATGGGCGATATTCTTCGTGCTGCCGTACGTGACGAAACTGGGGCCGGAAAACAGGCCAGAGCATATATGGACGCAGGCAAGCTTGTTCCCGATGCGCTGGTGGTGTCCATGATTGAGGATCGCATGGCCGCAGATGCCGCCGCGGGCTTCCTGCTGGATGGCTTTCCCCGCAACGTCGCACAGGCCGAAGCGCTGGATGCTATGCTCGCACGCCACGGTCTTACGCTGGACAAGGTCGTGTTCATGGATGCGCCCGAGAGTCATTTGCTTGAGCGTCTGAGTGGGCGGCTTGTTTGCAGAGCTTGCGGTTTCGGATTTCATCGGCATTATTCGCCCCCCCGCGAGGCCGGGCGCTGTGACCGTTGTGGCGGTGAGCTATCCCAGCGAGAGGATGATCGCGAGGATGTGGTTGTCCATCGTCTGCACGTCTATAATGAGCAAACCGAGCCTTTGGTCGCCTACTATAGAGGTAAGGCGGGTTTCATCAAACTTGATGCTTCAGGGGAAATGCAGGCGGTTTACACCGCACTGAAAGAGGCGGTTGAAGGCTAGGGTATGGCAAAAGAAGATATTATTGAAATGTCGGGAGAAGTGAGCGAGAAACTCCCCAATGCCATGTTTAAGGTTAAACTGGAGAATGGGCACGAGGTTCTGGCTACGATTTCGGGTAAAATGCGTAAGTATTACATCCGTATTCTTCCCGGTGACAAGGTTACAGTGGAAATCTCACCGTATGACCTTTCCCGCGGTCGCATCAGTTATCGCGAGAAGTAAAAAGGCCATGAATGGCCTTTTTAGCAGGATCTAGGTAAAATAAGTCCGCTGTCGGCGGACGGGAGTCAACATGAAGGTTCGAGCATCCGTGAAGAAAATGTGCAGCAAATGCCGCGTTATCAAGCGCCGCGGCGTGATCCGTATTATCTGTGAGAATCCACGCCACAAACAGCGGCAAGGTTAGTTTTTCTTTATGCAATGCAATGTAAGAATGAACTTGCGAAAAGCCGGTTTCGCGGCTATCATCGCGCGCCCTTCGCAGGTGTGTCCGTCGATGTTGCATCGAAAGGATAATGCGCTGGTATTTTACGGACAGGAGGCATAAGTGGCACGTATTGCCGGAGTAAATATTCCGACCCAGAAGCGCGTGGAAGTTGCGCTGACCTATATCTTTGGTATTGGCCGCTCCACTTCCCGCAAGATTTTGGTCAAGACCAAAATCAGCCCCGAGGTGCGCGTCAAGGATTTGACAGAGGCGGAAGTCGGCAAGATTCGCGCCGTGATTGATAAGGATTATGTCGTTGAGGGCGATTGCCGCCGTGAAGTGTCCATGAACATCAAGCGATTAACGGATTTAGGCTGCTATCGCGGTTTACGGCACCGCAAGGGTCTGCCGGTTCGCGGCCAGCGTTCCAAGACCAATGCACGTACACGCAAAGGGCCGCGCCGTACCGTGGCTGGCAAGAAGAAGTAAGGAGGCAATTCATTTATGGCAGGTCCAAAAAGCGGAAAGACCGGCGCGAAGCGCCGCGTACGCAAGAATATCGCGAACGCTGTTGCGCATATCAAAGCGTCATTCAATAACACCCTCATCGGTTTTACCGATGAGGCCGGAAATGCAATTTGTTGGTCAAGCAGCGGTGCATCTGGATTCAATGGTTCGCGCAAGAGTACGCCATTTGCCGCTCAGGTTGCGGCGGAAGAAGCCTGTCGCAAGGCCATGGATCATGGTGTTAAAAATGTATCCGTACTGGTCAAGGGTCCGGGTTCGGGCCGTGAGTCCGCCATCCGGGCCATTGCCGCTTCCGGTTTAAATGTGACCTTCATTCGTGATGTTACGCCGATCCCGCATAACGGCTGCCGCCCACCAAAGCGGCGCCGCGTTTAGGAGTACCGACATGGCCCGTT
>VAOZ01011107.1_pt1 | contig 10123 bp, 5 predicted proteins | sample 3394041 | NCBI WGS metagenome assembly VAOZ01 (sample SAMN08290431, study PRJNA428436) | hydrothermal vent metagenome | isolation source: Deep-sea hydrothermal vent chimney | place: Indian Ocean: Southwest Indian Ridge | reverse complement strand
TTATTGGCGAGGGCTTCATTATGCTGTGCAAGGAGTATTGCAGCAAGCACAAGCGAGCCTATTGCAGCAAGCACAGGGTAACGTGTATCTATCCGATATATGAGTGCAGCTAAAAAGTAAAAGGCGAAGACTATTACAACTCTCACATTTTCACTGCCTCGATACATGAAAAGAAGTGCTAAAAATGAGACCACAACCAGTCCCTTCACCATCTGCTGTTTTTCTATAAGTCCTCTGACCTTAACACCCTTAGCTATTTTAAGGTTGGGCATTGCCAAGTCGAAATTTATTACAATTACTCTCTTTTTCAGCTTTGCAAGGGCGACAGCGAAATTGCTCGTCAGTGTGGTTTTGCCTATACCACCCTTGCCAGAGATTATGGCAAGAACTTTATTTTTAAGCTCTCGCTGATGTACGAACTTCTCCTCTTTACCCACCCTCACATAGTCAACCAGAACTAAAAGTACGCCAACAATAATGAAGTAATAGGCATAGATTGCAATTTTATTGGCGAGAGTTTCATTATGCTCTGCAAGGAGTATTACAAGAAGCACAAGCGAGCCTATTGCAGCAAGCACAGGGTAACGTGTATCTATTCTGTATATGAGCGCAGCTAAAAAGTAAAAGGCGAAGATTATTAAAACTCTCACATTTTCACTGCCTCGATACATGAAAAGAAGTATTAAAAATAATACCACAACCAGTCCCTTCACAATCTGCTGTCTTTCTATCATAGCTTAAGATAGAACCCAATAAATATATATAATTGCACATCTTTATTATAGATATTCAGTTTATATGCATATCAGGTGGTACAGCCGTGAATGAATTAGAGGAGAGGAGAAAGAAAATAAGGGAAAAGGTGGCGAGACGAAGCAGCCCTGAAATCTTTGGCATTGCACTTGTAATCCTGATATTCGCTTTTCTGCTATTTTCTTCATTATCTTCATTCCACGGAGAACAGGGAAATGCAAACCATATAACTTCCAAGGTGAACCAGAAAACAGGCACACCTGAGAAGGGTGCTGTGGCAAAACCTGTTGTAACAACAAAAACAAATGTATCCGGGAATGTGCCATTTCCAAAAATCGTGCTTTCTGAGCCCAACAACACCACTTACACAACCTCTCTACCACCTCTGAGATTCAGGGTTTACGGCCCTTATCTTGACACTGTGCTTCTCAGTATTGACGGAAATAAAAACATTTCCATACCACATAACAGTTACATTGCAGATGTGGATAGCAATGTTGCACCGGTTCTGATTGGAAACATACCCGGAACATTAAAACAATGGACAAAATCCGGTAACTTTTCCCTCAACTATATATACACTGCAGAATTTACATTTTTGAATAGCTCAGCTTCCAGCCCATATTTTGGCATATATCTATATAACGGAGGAAATGCCTTAAAATTTCAGATTTTCCCCTACGATTCCAGATATGCACCTTCAGGAGGTTACATAGGGCAGGTTGAAAAAGGCAAATGGAGATGGACCCAGATAAAAGCTCCAGTCAGAATAACATACAATCAGCCATATAAAATTGAAATATACTTTGAAAACGGAAATGCAAAAGTAAAGATTAATGGTATTAGCTGGCTAACCTATTCTCTGCAAAATAAAAACATAACCTATAATAAACTTGTATTTAGAGCTGCTGGCGCTTCCATATCTGTTAATAAAATAGCTGTAGTAAAGAAGCTGAGTAACGGCATACATAATCTCACAATCTTTGCCAGCAACAGTCAGGGAAACAGCACCTCAAAGCTTGTGTACTTCACTGTCAACGCTACCCCACAAAAGGTCTATACAATCGGTGATACTATAACAGCCGGCAATCTGGAGGTTACTCTAAAGAAATTTTATGGGACGAAGCAGGTTAAAATTACCAACAATTTACAGAAAAACTATGCCGGTGTGTATATAGAGGTAAAGAATATAGGTAAAAACGAGCTCAAACTCAAGTTTACACCTTATAACCCGGTAATGGTAGATAATCTTGGCGATACCTATTCCTATACTTCTGTTATAATTAATAATGGCAGATGGGTTCCACAGCCAGACCAGCTAAAGCTGGATGTGATTTATCCAGGTGCCATCAGAAAGGGTATGATTTTCTTCACTCCGGCAGTAAACATTAATGTGAAGAGTCTTACTCTTGCCATGTATCTTAATGGCGGAAAGTATGTGTTTGAGTTTAAGAGATGGTGATATTCAGGTATTTTTATTCTTTTACTCAACTTTCACTCCCCTTTTCTTTCTTCTGTCGTAGAAGAGATAGCCAATGTAACTAATGAAGGTTATAAGAGATATTAGATAGGATGGGAGATAAATATTGTAAAATCTCTCGTATTTTAAGACCCCACCATTTAGAGAGGATTTAAATACAGGGATGAAGCCCAGCATAAAATACTCTGGCTTCTCTTTATTCAGCGTCCAGTAAGGATAGGAATTATCCTGCCTCTGTGTGAAGACAGTAAGAGAGCGAGCAGTACCTTCGATGCTATACCTGGCAGGGTTTATTTCCTTAATGTTCAGCAGAGCCTCTCCGCCTTCCCCCATCTTTATAACCTCTCCTTCTCTCTTCTTATTTATCACATAAACCGCTTCAGATATATTTTCAACTCTGCTAAGATTCAGAAAGTCATTCCAGTTAGAGATATAAACCAGTTTGTCAATGGCATAACTTCGGGAAACTCTGTGTTTGTTTTCAAATACTAAGAATAACCTGTTTTCATATACCGGTTTCAGGTCTTTCTGTCTCTTTAAAAACCTGCTGTAGTGCCTCCAGTCCACCTCTTTTGTCAGAACTATGTATTTCACATCCAGAGGTACTAAAAGCTCACCGAGATTTGTAATGTTTTTCTTTTTATACGGGCCAAGACCAAATAGAAACTCGACATATTTACTGACATGGTTACCTGATTGTGAGTAGATTCCACCTATTTCAGCGTTGTCTCCGGCTATTACAGGTGCTGAGAAAAAATTGTGTGCAGGGTTGGCTATGTCCTTACCGCTATTGGGAATCCATGAAAAATCCATGTAGAGATGCCAGGGCAGAAAGAGAATCTGAGAGCCATCTTGATTATTTTCAAGAAAGGTATTCACCTGATACCATTCGTTCGGGTAGTCTGTGGGCTTTATCTGCCCTGCAAAGCCGGTAAGCATGGGAAAGGTGTAGATAAAGGGGCTTATAAGTGCGAGGGCAACTATAGCTATTGAGATATATTTTCGCCTTTTATCCGGTGATTTCAACCCTCTGCCGAATTCTCTTACACCAAGACTGCCAAGATAGGCGTAAGATAATACCAGAAGTCCCACGAATTTCTGGGAGTCTCTCATACCTTTGAAAAAGGGCACATTATCAAATGCCCACTTAAATAGATGGGCTGCCGGTCCACTTGTTCCCGCACCCAGCAATAATGCAATAACTGCTGTAACTCCAAGTGCCTTTACAACATAGCCTATTTTCTTATCTCTATAGTATGAGATGAAGCCGTGAACCGCAAAGAATAGAATGATGATGTAGAAATACTCTGTGAACGGTGCGATATCTCTGGCATAAACTATGCCGCCACGCCAGAAACCATGCATTGAGGCAATAGAATATAAGGCGCTGAACATGTTAATTTTAGGGGCGAAGGCCATTATATCTGGCGAAGAAATATGTGAAATTGCATTTCCTTTAGAGAGAAGCAGGGGTAAAAGCCAGTAAACATTCAGAGGGATAAAAACCAGCAGGGGAGTTATACCTCTCTTAATTGTGGAAATATCTTTTGTTTCCATGTACCTGAAGAATACAAGTGACAAAAGCAGGATTCCTGACATAAACAGGAAGTGGAGGTCAAAGCTGAGCAGTGTCAGACTCAAAACAGTGAGAAGGAGCTTTTCATAGCCACCTTTATCCAGATAATCCTTAAAGCTCTTTAAAACCAGAGGGAGCATTGCTAAACCCCAGAGTACCCCCCACTGTCCCACGAGAAACCTTGTATAAACAAACGGATTAAAGAGGAATAAAATGGAGGCATAAAGCCTTATGTACCAGTTCTTTGAAAACAGAATATAGGGGGTAAGGGCACAGAGAACCAACACACTGATAAGCAATACTTTCTGAACTGCCGAAGCCCCAGCTATACCTGCCAATCCAGACAGCAAAGCAGATAAAGGAAGGCCACCTCCTAAAGGAGCCACAAAACCGAAAAAGCTATGTAAGAGGGGGTTCCATGCCGGGCCAAAGACCTGGTCAAGGAAGAAAACATATCTGCCGGTTAAGAATGGATGCACCACCCACAATGCGAGTAATGACGATATTATAAAAATGAAACTCGCTTTAAAGCCTCTATGCATCACAAGTTTTACCTCTTATCTCTTACCTCTTACTTCTTACCTTTTACCTCTTAAATCTTTTTTCCAGCCTTTTCGCCCACCTGTCTTCTTTATCCCTTTTCCAGTCATAGAAGAGATAGCTAATGGATAAAATTAAGGTTATCATACTTATAAACAGGCCTAGATAGAAATAGCTCTGAGGCCTGAAATAAATTGTAAGTGTAAAATTTCCACTGCCATCTTTATTTATCTTCTCCGGATTTATATACCAGGCATTTGCATAGCCATTTGCCTTGAAGTGATAAGATTCATTTACAGCAGGCTTCCTGAGAAGGTACACCACATCCTGGGGAGTAAACTTATACCATGAATTCTTAGCCTCTTCGACATTAACATCAGGATATTTAGCAATAACCTTCCCAAGAGCTGTATTTTTGTTCATGTAGTAGATTTTCCATCCAGGGTTATAAGACTCTGAAAACACAAGGAAGAATGGCTTTGTGGCATTTTCCACATTAACAATGTATTTTGTGGGATTTACTCTTTTAAATATGATTAATGGCCTGTTATTTTCTTTCATATTTCTTAATTTAGACAGATTTTCTAATCCTATTGTGGCGATTGAAAGGTTTTCGGCTTTGTGGTTGAGCTGTATTATTGCCTTTTGATGTGGTGGAATTACTACAGGAAATTCCACAGGCTTTGTTCCCATGCCTACCCACCCAGTTTCCCACCATATCCCAGTAATCCTTTCTACGGATTTGCCATTTTCAAGAATAGAATCTATTTTCAGAGGTTTATTGCCTGTTTTGATATAAACTAACGTTGAATTAAAAGCACTCCAATCGGTTTTACTAAAAGATGGAAATTTGTATGGTGCAGCTTTTATTGAAGGAAAGCTTAGAGTATCCTCTGTTTCTTTTCCATCTGTTCTTATGACAGATTTCCATTTTGGATAATATTTTGTCTTAATAGAGTTGCCTAGCAAAGTTGACCAGCTAAATTGCTTTTCTGACCTGTTATAAGCAGGCACATTATAACTCTTTTGGCCTACAAAGATTGAATTATTGTAATTTTTAAGAAATTGCCATTGTTCCTCGTTAATTTGATCAAAACTAAAGAAAATATCTCTACTAATATTGTAATCAGGGTAAGTGATTACTTGATATACATTATACATGGTACCATTAACAATTACAGGATGTGTGATAGAAGTAGTATAAATATGCGGTAGAAAGTATTTGCTTTGGGTTCGGTAAAGTTCCAACTGTCCAAATTTCTTAATATATTGTACGTTATTCTTATCAACCATCTTTTCCAACTCTTTGGGTGAATTTAATGTTTTCCCGCCATAATTACCGTGAACAATATCAACATCATTCTGTAAAACGATGTATTTGATTCCAAAAAGACGGGTTATCACTTTCAAGTTGTCGAAATTATTCTTTTTAAATTCAGATAAAATCTTTGCACTTGAATAATAGTTATTGCCTAAACTGGATATAGTATCATGTTGATATAGCAACCAAGTGAAATCTGGCCCATCATATCCGTATTTCCACTTAAATCCAACATAGCCAGACGGCCTTAACGGTAAGGAAAGAACCCTATAATCTACTGGGTCCTTGTTGAAGTACTCTGATATATTGCCATAATACCCAGGCACCTCGACGAAAGACGATATTTCATTACCTCGAATAGTTATGGGTGTATCCACAATACTGCCTGTCCACATGGGGAAAACATAGACACCAGATATCAATAGTAGAAGAATAACTATTGTAACTATGTCAAAATGCTTAATTTTTATATTGTGTTTAATCCATTTGTGTAGGGTGCTTACACCTACACTAAATAGAACTGTATACGAGACCAAAAGGATTGGTATAAATTTATTAGGAGACCGGAAAGCACCAGAAAAAGGAATATTTTTAAACATGAATTCATAGATAAATCCAAATGGTGGATTAAGACCAATACATAAAGGAAATCCTACAATTAATAAGAGTCCAAAAAACAATATATTTTTGTCTTTTTTATTTGTTATCAAAGAAAGTAAAACTAAAGCTAATGTTGAAATGCTTAAAAAGACAAAATATGGTGTGTCGTACAGAAATCTCCAAGCAGGGTCTTTATAAAGCCATATTGCAGATCCTGTTTTAAATATGATTAGCTTAATTAGTGAAATTAGATTCATAGAACTCCTACTACCGATAAGAGTTAGCCATGGATTTTCTACAATGGTTGCCATGTGATAATAATTGGAAGCAAAAGAAATAAGCGGTAAAAGAAACCATGCATTAATTAAAATAAATAAAATTGTTAAGATAATTATAATTGTGACATTCTTCTTGATTTTAGAAGTGTTTTTATTTATTAAATCTATTATACTATTGTATACGAAGTATAATAATAACAAAATTATTACAGGAGCCACAAAAGCAGGATTGAGAAACACTACCGAAAAAATAGAAATAGTTAAAGAAAAGAGTAAAATATAAGTTAAATTTTTTCTTTTTAAGAGCATTAAAAAGAGATACAATACTAAAGATATAAAGGGCAATAAATATTTACTAAAATTTGCAGTATACCAATAATTTACCATTGTTAGCGGGTTATATATGTAGAAAATTGCTGCAATTGTACCTATTAATTTTTTATCTTTCCTATAATTAAAAAGCTCAATTATAAATAAGTACATAAACAGCATTGATAAAAACATTATAAGAGAGAACACAAAAGCTTGTTGAATATTTAATTTAATATTAAAAAAGGATAAAATATTAAAAATAATAACAATAGGAATCATCGTTGCTACATTGCCAGAAGAATATCCAGTAAGCGAATGAGATGCCCAAGTATATTTATATATATTAGAAAGAAATTCCGAATTGTAAAAAAATGCAAGCAAGCCTGTATCTCCCCATCCAACAGGATGTTTGGATAACCAGTAAAATGGGATTAAAGAAAGCAAAAGAAAAATGATTATTTCGTATTTATGGTGTTTTAGTCCACCTACAAAATTATTCGCCATTTTTACACCTATTTCTTGCTTTAACTATTAAGCTACCTCCAAATGTAGGGGCTAAATCAGCTAGCAATTTGCTTGCTATCTTTCCCGATGGTGTGAAGTTTACAACATTTGATGTGAACTTAATTATCTCAAAACCTCTATGTTCTAAATAACCAAGTAGGAGATCTTTTGTAAAAAACCTTATATGTCCTGCATGTGCTCCAGCAGGATAACCAAAGGAAGCTTCAAAGTATGGATTCTTCCCAAAAAGTAATAAGAATCTTCTGCCAAGAGATGCAACATTTGGCGTAGATAAAATAAGAAAACCATTTGGTTTTAAAACTTTTTTTATTTCATCAATGAAGAAATCAGTATCCAATACATGTTCAACAATCTCTCCTGCGACAACTACATCAAAAAAGTTATTTTCAAAACAAAAGCTTGATTCTACATCTTTTATTTTTACTTCTAACCCCTTTTGTTTCGCAATTTCGGCAACCTCTTTATTAATTTCAATACCATAAACTTCGTTTTCTTTATCTATTAGTAGCTTTCCAAGAGTTCCATCATAACATCCAATATCTAAAACTCTATTTCCCTTACCTACCAATTCCACTATTTTTCTAATTCTTATCTTTTCACATTTATTGACATAATTTAATTCTCCTAACCCATAAAGAGACTTTGCATAATCACAACTTTTTTTCTTTTTTTCCATTTTGCAACCTCCAAAAACTAAAATTCTCTAACATTTATTCTTTAAACCATGTAAAAGCTATTAATGATATCAAAAAAATATTTATTATCCCAATATTTTTCTTGCTAATTGCCATAATAAACCCACAACTTTGTTGTAACTTTAATTACAAGAAGAAAAAATAGAGGTTTTATAGTGATAAAAACCTCAGAGATATAACTGGTGATATAATTCAAAGATTCAAAAGGTTTTCTTAGTAGTATCCCTAAATTTAATGTTGAATCCTCTTTTAACCCTGAAGAAAAGGCGGTTTCATATACACACCTTCCAGTGCAAACTAGTAATACTAACAATCTATCTCTATTCATGGTCTAACCCTATCAAGTTGCTTCTATTGTTCATTTACCTGAGAGTTAAATTTTTCCTATTAGTTTTAGGTTTTTGATTGTCCGTCTGATTTCTTCTTTTTTGTTTTTTGTAAATCTCTCCTTAATTTTAGTTAATTCTTGCTCAACATCTTTTGAAAATTCCTTTTCTTCTGGTTCTACTATAAGCCAAGGAACTTTAATTAAAGCCGGAATTCTTATCCCCGACATATGCCCATAAACCCTTATTGGTATTAAAGGATGTATTTTTTCACCAAAAGCCTCTCCATGATCAGCTGTAACAACAGTCCTCCCAGGTAAGATATCTATTAACTTTTCAACATAAGGCATTGCTAATTTAAGGTTTTCTTTATAACCATCTTTAAGTTTATCTACTTTTAAAAATTTTACACCGATATAAGGCCAATCAGCATAACAATTCTCATCTAATTTGTATTTTATTTCAAATACTTTATTTTTTATTATGGCCTCTAACTCTTCGTCAAAATCACGCTCCCCAGTTCCATTAGGATAGGGGCTATGAGGTTGTAAAAAATGTATTATAAATCTTTTATCGGAATATCTAGACATTATATCTAACGTATGCTCATATACACTGTTGGGTGGAACAGTTTGAGACTTTTCATCCCATCCTTTATCCCAAACAGGTATTATTTTATAAAATTTACCTTTAAGTAATATATCTACAAACGGGTTTGCAGTAATATAAACTATGTCATCATGCTTAGATTTACTGAAATTTTCAAGAAGAAATGATGGTGTTTCAGTCCCTCGTGAAATTCTATATTCTAACTTTCCTTTAATTCCTCTTTCTTTAATCACTTTTTTAAAAGAATCATATCTACAAGCATCTAAGATAATTAGGTTATTCCACGGTTCTTTTAAGATATAAATGCCCTTATTGCTCCTGAACGAGAAAGGAAACGTTATTCTAAAAAATCTATTTTCCCACCATGTTAGAGTTTTCCAATTTTTAAGAATTATGGAGATATATTTTTTTATTTCCATTTTTTCACCTCTCTTTCCCACTAGATATCTTTTGCATAATCTGCAGTTTTTAGTGTGCTCATATCTCAACCTTCCGGTTCTTAGACAATGTTTTTACATAAAACACCTCAAATGCAAGTTTTTAACCGCTCATTTTGCTTCCTCACCAGATTATGTCTACACAACTGAATTTAATACTTCTGGAAATCTTTACATTACAATAACTTTCTTACTTATAATCTTCAAAATATATGGCTCGACTTTCTCCGTTATAGTAGCTCGAAAGGCTTTTATCATGTACTCACAATTGGAAGAGAAGATAACCTGAAAGATTAACCTGCCCTGCTATAACACCAATCCACCATATCCCGCATCGTTTTCTCTAGGGGAATCTTCAGTTCCCATCCAAATTCTTTTTTTGCCTTTGTATAATCACACTGTAGAAGTGGGACTTCCAGAGGCCTCAGGCGAGATTTATCTAATTCAATCGGAATATCTTTTAAATTGTACATATCAAGACACATCTGGGTAAGCTCTTTAACACTTCTTGGTGTACCGCTTCCAAGATTATATACTTCTCCTGATTTGCCCTTCTCTATTGCTAACCTGTACCCTCTAACAGCATCCCTGACATCCATCCAATCGCGTTCTGCCTCAAGATTCCCAAGGACAATTTTGTTTGCTTTTCCTTTTAAGATATCAGCCACCTG
>VAOZ01279807.1_pt1 | contig 10131 bp, 10 predicted proteins | sample 3394041 | NCBI WGS metagenome assembly VAOZ01 (sample SAMN08290431, study PRJNA428436) | hydrothermal vent metagenome | isolation source: Deep-sea hydrothermal vent chimney | place: Indian Ocean: Southwest Indian Ridge | reverse complement strand
TTGAATTTCGCTCCATGGAACCACCATGCAGCTCATTCAATCCCGGAAATAGTCTCAAAGTGGGATTGCCGCTCATCCACCCAGAGTTTTGCAAGAGGCTCATACTTATCGCAAACATCGCATCGCACAACAGCATTTCGCGATTCCATCATGGAGAACTCTTTCGTAAATAAAAGGGCCGGTGATGCACCGGCCCTCCGCTCATACGGCGTTATATCTTGAGAAGATGAAACAATAGGTTAAATAGCCGTAAATATTTGTTGCTTACTTCCAGATCGCACGTCCGGAACGATCATGCAGAACCCTTTTCCAGGTTGCGCGAACCATGCTGGACACGGCCGCCGGCATCGGCACGTAGTCCAGCGCCTCTGCTGCCTTGGCTCCATGCCTGTAGCTCCAGTCGAAGAACTTCAGCACTTGCTTGCCCTGGGCCGGATTATTCTGGGTCTTGTACATCAGAATAAAGGAAGCTCCGGTAATTGGCCATGAATGTGCGCCCGGCTGATTGGTCAGCACCATGTAGTAGCCCTTGGCATGCGCCCAGTCCGCACCTGCGGCGGCTGACTGAAAATTAGCGGCCGTCGGTGCAACGAAATTACCATAGTGATTCTGCAACAGGACGGAAGCCATATGGTTCTGCAACGCATAGGCGTATTCGACATAGCCGATGGAACCCTTCACCTTTCCCACGAAAGCCGCTACGCCCTGATTGCCTTTGCCACCGAGGCCTGTCGGCCACGAAATAGCCTTGGCATTGCCCAGCTTGTTGGCCCACTCACCACTGACCTTGGTCAGATAATTGGTGAAAATCCAGGTCGTGCCGGAGCCGTCGGCGCGGTGTACCACGGTGATGGCCTCATGTGGCAGTGAAAGGCCCGTGTTGTTGGCTGTGATACGCGGATCATTCCACTTGGTAATCTTACCCAGATAAATGTCGGCGATATTGCGTGCCGTCAATTTCAGTTGACCGGCCTTGACGCCGGCAATATTCACGACCGGCACCACGCCGCCCATGATCATCGGGTACTGCATCAAACCGAACTTGTCCAGCTCTGCGGGCTTCAACGGCGCATCGGAAGCACCGAAATCCACAGTTTTAGCCTTGATCTGCCTGATACCGCCGCCGGAACCGATGGCCTGATAGTTCAGCTTTACGCCGGTCTTCTTGTGATAGCTATACGCCCACTTGGAATAAACGGGGTAGGGGAAGGTGGCCCCCGCACCGTTCAGTGTGACTGTTGCCTGAGCGACAGGTGCGGCGCTCATGGCACCCACCGCGATCAATGCTGCTACAAAAATCATTTTTTTCATGTGATCTCCTTTGTTGTGTACGTCTAAATATTGGGGGCGGAAGCCCACCTCCAAACCGGGCTTACTAGAACGCGAGCAGCGAATACAAGCCGATGCTGTAGTTCTTGATATCCTGGCCTGCCGCCACGCTTGCACTGGTCGCACCTGCGCCGCCGATCCGGTTCTTCGTCTTCTTGTAATCATAGACCAGAGACAAAGCCAGGCCCTTGGCAGGTTTCAATTCAAATCCAATCAGGTAGCGATTGCTGGTTTCATCACTATTGATGAGTGCGCCCAGATCATTGTAGGGGTTGATCTTGGCATGATCATAGCGGCCGAAAACGGCCAACTTGCCCGCAGATGTTTCCATCAGATTGGCACGACCCCATATATCCCATGCCTTGTTACGTACTGCTTTTTTACTGCCCTTGGTCGCGCCGGCGAAGGAGAACGCCTTGTCCTTGTCAAACACATAGCCCGCAGCTACGCGCCAGTCATCGGCATGACCGTATGTCACCATCCCCTGATAAAAGTTCTGCCGCGATACGGGTTGTTTCTGAGTGCCGCCGGAGAACGTTTTCTGCCCGCGGTAGCCATCGCGATACTGGAAGTCAACGGTCAGCCCCTTGATGGGATCCACACCGATGCGGCCGCTGAAATCCACCGCCTTGGATGCGGTGATGTTGGTATAGCCACCCCCGTTGAATGCGCCAAACTGATAGTGAACCAGACCACCCAGCACCTTGCCGACCACGCCGAGACCGGCATCAGCCGAGGATTCAATGCCAAGCCCGTCAATCAGAACCGTTGAAATATAACGATGTTCCCAAAGTCCTTCCTCGTAATCGATCCATGGCGTATGAATCACACCCAGACGCAGACTGGCGGCAGGCAAAAGATCCCCCTGAATATACGCGTATTTCAGAAAAATATTGGACTTCTTGCCTGTTAGTGCGTTTTCCTGATGGACATCGGTGGTGACGCGTACTTTCCATGTATCATTGATATAGTAACGCGCGGTCAGATAAGCACGCGTGAGATGTGCACCGCTGCTTTGTTTCTGATCACCCTGTTTGAGAACAGGCCAGCCGCTGCCGGTATTCCGACTCACCTTGTGGCTGGCATCAATAAAGAACGTGCCACCAAATTTGAATTTGCCTTCATTATTGTGCTTGATGACCTTGACTTCATCCCTGGTCAATATGCCCTTGGCCACCAGCACGTCGGTCAGGCTCTTGTTGTCCAGCTGCGCACCCGCGAATGCCGCCGGAGCCATGCCCGCCAGCAACGCAATCGCCATTACCGCAGTTCTTATCTTATGAAACTTATGAAACTTATGAAACATTCACTTCCTCCTTGTGAATTGAGATGCGGCGAACCATAGGCGACGAATATGACATCCGTGTGACATATACGTTGTGTCACATACATGTCACATGAATGACATCCCTGTGTCATGCGTGGGCATTACTTTGCGGTCAGCACATCGCATGGGCCTCTCACCCGCGTCATTCATGAATCACTGTGATGATTACGCCGGTATTTATGAACCATGCGGGCTCATTGGAATAAGCCGGGTTAACGGGGGTATTTGATATGGCACAGTCCGGAACGGCAGCATTGATCGCGTCCATTTCCGCCAATCCGTGGTTTGCCCGTTTTCGCGGCATGCCTGTGGGACAAGAACTGGACGTCAATGACGCCATGGCATTGTTTTCCTGCTTTGAAGAACAATATATCCAGAAGGGTGAAATTCTTTACGAGGTCGGCACGCAGTCCGAACGAACGATGTACCTGCTGCTTGCCGGTCAAGTTTCCGTGCGCGATGCATCCGGCAATATTTATTCTACACTGAAAGCCGGCGATGTTTTCGGGTTATTCTCATTTCTGGAAAACAGACCGCATTCGGCGACGGTGACGACGCAGGATGACCTGATAGCGCTAACCTTGAAACGGGCGTATTTCAACCTGATTACCCTGGAAGATCCTGTATTGGGCCATCAGCTGTTGCGTTTTATGTTTCGTCTGCTCTCCCGTATGTCGCTTGCCCTGGAGGTTGAATATGCGGCACTCAGGGATTATGCCCTGGGCATGCATGCTTGAGTACTTGTCATCCATCACGGTTACCTCCATGATAAGGCATGAGGATTTATCCCGCATGATTCACCCATGCTGCCGTGACGGTTGCGCAGGGCCTTTGTTCACAACGGATTACAGGGAAGGAGGCCGTAGCCATGCATACGCACAGCCGACGATGGATTCGGTGCGGAAAAAGGAACAAGCCGGGGGCCTGGCTGCATGGGTGAATCATGCGGGGGGTGAATCCTCACGTCTATCTGGCAATGGCAGGTAAAACGGCGACATGGACCGGGAAGACCGGAGAATTTTAATTGTGGAAGACGATGCGCCAATCGCACGTTTGATGCAGATGCATATCCAGGCGGCCGGACACAAAACGCGCTGTTGCGCGGATGGCAACAAAGCCATTGAACTGCTACAGGAAGAGCCGTGGAAGCTGGTGGTGCTGGATCGTATGCTACCCGGTGCCGATGGTATGCGGGTGCTTCGCTTTATTCGCCGCACGGGTCAGGAGGACATGATTCCTGTCCTTATGGTGACAGCGCTGGGGCAGACGGCGGAACGGGTACAGGGCCTGAATGAAGGCGCGGATGACTATCTGGCCAAGCCCTTTGAACCGGATGAACTGGTGGCGCGCGTACAGGCATTGTTGCGCAGGAGCGCGCCGGTTGAGGGGGTACCTCTGAGCGAAGGTGGTATTGCGATGAATCCTGATGCTTATGAGATTGTCGTTCACGGATGCAGCGTCACCTTGCGTCCGCTGGAGTATCGCCTGTTACAGCTGATGATGAAAAAACCCGGCAAGACACGTGGCCGCGACTATCTGCTGGATCATGTCTGGGGCCAGGACACCTTTGTTGAACCAAGAACGGTGGATGTTACCGTCAAGCGTTTGCGTAAGGCGCTGAAAAAATGTGGTGCCGGTGACTGCGTGGAAACCATTCGCGGCATGGGTTATCGCTTTAACCCGAATGATGGATAATTTGTACTCATGAGTTGCAAGAGGCTCTCCAGTCTCTGTGATATGCTTTCATCACTAAAGGCTATATGATTTCCACATGGTGGCTGGCGCTGCCGTTCATCGGTTGGTGGACGCATGCATTGTGGCAACGTCGGCAAATGAACAGTCTCCGGGATGATTTGTGGCGTTTACGATCGGAGCATGAGGAACTTTCCGGGCGTTTGCAACGACGCAGTGATCGCATGGATGCGTTGTTTGCCACCATGAATGAAACCGTCTTTCGGTTGGATATGCAGGGTAATGTTGTGGCATTGAATGATCGAGCACGGCGGGTATTTCGATTACCCAGGCGTCTCCCCTTACCTCAGCCGATGACGGCCCTGTATCGGCAACCCATGTGGAACAAGGCCATTCAAGAGGCATTGAGCCGGCTTCCCGAGCCCTCTGATTTGCCTGATATTCACATGCGAAACTGCACGCTTGCGGTGCGCCTGGCGCCGCTGGGCAATGAACAGGCCTTGCTTTTTTGTCTGGATGTGAGCAGGCAGCGGCAGTTGGAAACACAGCGCGAGCGGCTGGTACGCGATTTGATGCACGATCTGAAAACGCCGCTGACCTCCATTTTGGGCTATGCCCGCAGTATCGAAACCTTTGACAAGGATAAAGATTTGCGTAGGGAGGCGACGGAAATCATTGTACGGGAAGCGAAACGTCTGAATCAGTTGCTGGAATCCATGCTGACATTTGACCGCTTAGCCGGTAAGCAACCGGGAGCGGACAGCCACTGCAATCTACCACGGGTGATCCATGAATTCCGCGCGTTGATCAAGCCGATCGCGAAAGCTGCCAACGTACAGTTTGAAGCGGATGCGAATACGGATATTCAGTCCTTTCCCATGGATGCTGACGATCTTCACCGGGTACTAACCAATCTGGTGGACAATGCCATTCGTTATTCTCCGAAGAACGGCAAGGTACGTTTGATGATGACGCGGCGAAACGGTCACGTGGAGTTGCGTGTGACGGATGAAGGGCGGGGCATCACGCCAAAACACCTGCCGCATGTGACCGAACGTTTTTACCGTGCCGATACCAGCCGCGCCATCGGTAGTGGCGGGCATGGCGTCGGGCTTGCGATTGTAGCCGAGACAACGGCACGCTATGGAGGGGAGTTAACGCTGGCCAATCGCACAACAGGGGGGTTGGAGGTTCGCATACGAATGGTTGCGCCCAAGGCTTCCGAAGCGGAGGCATCATTGGTGAAGTATACAGCTTAACGTTTGTTGATCCATGTGTCCCGAATATTCAGTCTGCTCGCCAGCACTTTGCGTTGCCGGTTTGCTTCTTCAGCGCTTGGGAATCCGGGCAAGCTGATGCGATACCACGTTTTCCCATGAATATCCACTTTCGTGCTTTCGGCGTGGATACCCAGCCGTCCCAGGCGCTTCAGTTCATGGTTGGCGGATGTGGCATTGCCAAGCGAAATGAGGTTGATTACCCATACGCCTTGATGGTGTCCTGAAGGTATTTGCATGTCGGTCGTGTTCGGTTTTATCGGGGGTGCCGTAAGGGCTCGTACATTGAGGGGGCTACCCTGGCTTTCCTGTTTTAGGGTCTTTGATTTTTTTACTGCGATGGTGGACGAACCGGAGGATCCTGCTTTGGTAATCATGGCTGGCGCCGGTTTTGAGGTGGCGGCCATAAGGGATGAAACTGTTGTCTCAAGTGTACCCATCCGCTGGTTTAACGATGTTATTTCCTTACGCTGATCGAAAACTGTTGTAATTTTCTGACTGCTGGACAGTTGTGTTGCCAATCGGTCAATACGATCAGATAGCGTGAAGTTCATCCACAAAGCCGCAACCGCTCCGGCCACGCCGATCAAGCCAAATGTCATTGCCATGCCCGTGTGTGTTTGTGATGTGGAATGAGCAGCCGATACGTCGCCGAATTCGTTATAACTTTTTGTTGATTCCAGCCCATTCTCCAGGCTCGGTGCGCCCGCATAATCAGCTTCTGTTAATTCTATTTTTTTGTTCGGGGTTGTGAACATACCGCTTTCATTGTTCAGGCTATATCCAGGATTATCCGGTTGTTCAGAATGATCTGTCATATTCCCTCCGTATACCCCATCTACTCACGCGGGAACCCTGAGCCTATTCAATACGCCACCGTTGTAAATCATTTACACAGGGATACAGGCGCATTGAACCCGATCAGAGTGGTTTTTCAGGCTTTCCTCGCCAGGGGCGGGTGTTATGGAGGCTTCTTCTCCAAATTGCAGGTGCGATACCGCCAACCGGGATAGGAGTAACCAGCCTGCATGATTCACAAATACTGCCGCACCTCTTTGTTCCTATTGTTTGGCAACGGATTGCCGGGGAAAGAGGCCGTAGCCATGCATACGGTCGACTGACGAGGGATTCGGTGCGGACAAAGGAACAAAGGGCATGGCAGTATTTATGAATAGTTCAGGCTAGAGCCAGTAAGTGACTTGCGCCGTACAGGTCTCGCCAATAACAATGCGGGAAACATGCAGACGCTTATTATTCAAGCCTTTCGCCATGGTTTCATACAAAATGCGTGCGATATTTTCACTGCTTGGATTGATGGCATCAAACGGCGCAATATCGTTCAGATTGTAGTGATCCCATCCCGCAAGGGCGCTCTTTAATGCGCGCTTCAGTACTTGGTAATCCACGGCTAAGCCGAGTTCATCCAGTTCATTGCACGTTACACAGAGTTCCACCCGCCAGTTATGCCCATGCAGACGGGCGCAATCGCCTGGATAACCGCGCAGGCTGTGCGCCGCGGCGAAATGTGTCTCAATGCAAAGTTCGAAGGTTGCCATGCGGGTGTATGTTACCTCCCTTGCCCGCTTCGGTCATACCCATGGCCGAATAACCACATGTCGAATATCATCAGCCCCGTGCCGCGAGCCAATGCTCGGCATCAAGAGCGGCCTTGCAACCCTCGCCCGCGCTGGTCACGGCCTGGCGATAAACGGGATCAGCCACATCACCTGCGGCGAACACGCCTGCCACATTGGTTGCCGTGCCTGTCCCATGCGTCCGCAAATAGCCCACCTCATCCCTTTCCAGCTGATCGCCGATAAAGTCCGTGTTCGGCTTGTGTCCAATGGCAATGAACACGCCGCTCACCCCGAGTTCTTCCACCGCATCATCCACAGTGGATTTCATACGTATGCCCGTGACACCGGAGTCATCGCCCAGAATCTCATCGGTTACGCAGTTCCATTTGATCTCTACGTTTTCCATGGCCAGCAGGCGCTTCTGCATAATTTTTTCGGCCCGCAGTTCGTTACGGCGATGAATGAGCATTACCTTGCTGCAAAGTTTGGCCAGATAAAGCGCTTCTTTCACGGCAGTATCACCACCGCCGACCACAGCAACCTCCTGACCCTTGAAAAAGAACCCGTCGCAGGTTGCGCAGGCTGATACGCCGCGTCCGGCAAACGTCTGTTCGGATTCCAGTCCCAGATATCGGGCTGAAGCGCCTGTAGCGATAATCAGGGCGTCGCAGGTGTATTCGCCTCCCTCGCCCTTCAAGTGAAACGGAGAAGTGGTCAGATCGGCATGATCAATGTGATCCCGGATCATTTTCGTGCCAAAACGTTCCGCCTGTTCGCGGAAATCCTCCATCATGGTCGGACCAGGCACCCCATCCTTGTAACCAGGGTAATTATCCACATCCGTCGTCGTCGTCAGTTGGCCGCCGGGCTCGTGGCCCTGAATCACCACCGGATGCAGATTGGCGCGAGCAGCGTAAATCGCAGCCGTATAACCGGCTGGGCCGGAACCGAGAATTATCAGGCGATGGTGCTGGATATCAAACATGGAATAACCTCCAAAATTGCTTGGGCAGCCGAACATCGGCCTTTAGCCTGGACTATTCATAAGTGCTGCCATGCCCTTGCTGGTTCCTTTGCCCACAACGAATCCCTCGTCGGTCGGCCGTATGAATGGCTACGGCTTCCTTCCTCTGAATCCGTTGCGGACAAAGGCCCGGCGCAATCATCATGGCGATTCATGAATAGTTCAGGCTAGCCTTTGCGTCAAATTGATGCGCTGCTCAATCACAAAAAACTCAATGTGGAACAACCACATTTTGTATTTTGCTCAATCGCATCTCCGTACGTGAGTTTTGCAAGATGTTCGCGCCGATCAAAGCAGAAACACCGTGGCCAGCTCCAGAAAAGCAAAGAATCCAACCACATCAGTGACTGTTGTGAGGACCGTGCCGGAAGCGAGTGCCGGATCGATATGAATGCGCTGTAATGTTAAAGGAATCAACGCTCCCGAGAGCCCTGCCGCCAGCAGGTTGATCATCATTGCAGCGGCAATCACCATGCCCAGTTTGGCGCCCAGCACCGGAAACCAGAACGTGGCAATCAATCCCATTACCGCGGCAAAGCTCAACCCCGTAACAATACTGACCATCACCTCTTTTATCAGGGCGCGCCGTTCCGTTTCAAAGGTCACGCGTCCCAGAGCAATACCACGCACAATGACGGTTAGCGTCTGGGTTCCGGCAATGCCGCCCATGCTGGCGACAATCGGCATCAACACCGCCAGTGCGATAATCCGTGAGAGGGTCACTTCAAACTGAGCGATGACTGCGGAGGCGAGAATAGCTGTTCCCAGGTTGACAGCTAACCATACGCCTCGCCGCCATGCGGTGATGCCCACCGGTTCGGCCAGATCGTCATGGTCGGACAAGGCTGCCAGACGGAACATATCCTCGGTTGCTTCTTCCTGTACTACATCCAGAATATCATCAGCGGTAATACGACCGACGAGCGTTCCGTCATCATTGACAACAGGCAAGGCCAGCACGTCATATTTCTCAAAAATGTGTGCCACTTCTTCCTGGTCCTGATCGGCATGGACCTGTGGAAAATTCTGTTGCAGGAGCCGTGAAACCGAATCATCAGGGCTACAGAACAACAGCTTGTGTAAGGGAATGACCCCGGTCAACCGGTCATCATCATCTACGACATAGACGTAATTCAGATTTTCAATTTCATGGCCGAAACGGCGTAGTACTTCCAGAACCTTTTGAACCTTCCAGTCATCCCGTACCTTGAACAGTTCCACCTGCATGAGGCCGCCGGCGGACTCCTCATCATGTTCCAGCAGAGGCTCAATTTCACGGCGATCCTCCGGTTCAAGCCGATCGATAACTTCATCGGCCACTTCCTTATTAACAGCCTGAAGAATATCGGCGGCATCATCCGAATCCAGGTGCTCCACTACCTCCTCGATCTCGCTGGGTGCCAGTGAAGCCAGCAGATCTTCCTGCATACCTTCGGGCAATTCAAGCAGTACATCGCCGCGCAACGCCTCCGGAATATATCCAAGCAGCGTGAGCCGTTCATCATCATCCTTGCAGGCAAGAAGTAGTGCCTCCAGCCCACTGGCATGCATTTTGGCCAGGCGGTCGCGTAGCGCGCGTGGATACTCCGTCGCCATTCTCAGAGCTTCTCGTGGTGCGAACTCGCCATGCTTCGGATGTTTCGTCTTTGCCATGGTTCCGCAAGCTACACGACGGTGGGCGCGTGTGGAATCAGTGTGTCAATGGCCAAAAATTATCGGGGGTCTACCATTGGATTTTGCATGGTAGCGGAGGCTAAGTCCCCTTGCTAAAGTAGTACCTTGGCGGGGGTGTGGCTCTTGGGGTCGGCAGGTCTGTCACAGGCTCTGCTCAGCTTCTGAAATGCCGCCCCCGCCATCCATGCGTCATCCGAACAAGTCTTCCGGGATGATGCCGATTCACACGTG
>VAOZ01000206.1_pt1 | contig 10145 bp, 9 predicted proteins | sample 3394041 | NCBI WGS metagenome assembly VAOZ01 (sample SAMN08290431, study PRJNA428436) | hydrothermal vent metagenome | isolation source: Deep-sea hydrothermal vent chimney | place: Indian Ocean: Southwest Indian Ridge | reverse complement strand
TTTCGTAGGATTGGACATGCGCTTTTATCGCGATGCATTGGTGCGGATCGAGGCCGAAGCCTTGGCAGGTTACGCGGCCCGCTCGAGCCAGACTCGTGGGCGGGTCTACCCGGAGGAGGAATCGCTCTACCGCACTCCTTTCCAAAAGGACCGCGACCGGGTAATTCATACCACTGCGTTCAGACGGCTGGAGTACAAAACCCAGGTCTTCGTCAACTACGAGGGCGACTATTACCGCACCCGGCTCACCCATACCTTGGAGGTGGCGCAGCTGGCCCGTTCGCTGGCCCGGGCTTTGGGCCTTAACGAGGATTTATCGGAGACCGTGGCTTTGGCGCATGACCTCGGCCACCCGCCCTTTGGTCATGCCGGGGAGCGCACCCTGGCCGAGTTGATGGAAGACCACGGCGGGTTCGACCACAACAAGCAGTCGTTGCGCATCGTGAATTACCTGGAGCGGCGCTACGCGTCGTTTCGCGGTCTGAACCTCACCTTCGAGACCCTCGAAGGGATGATGAAGCACGAGACCGCCTACGACCTTCCCGGTGTCGGTGAATTCGGCGGAGCCGACCTGCGACCCACGCTTGAGGCGCAGATTGTTAACCTGGCGGACGAGATTGCCTACAATGCTCACGACCTCGACGATGGTTTACGCAGCGGTTTGCTGCATCCCGCGAGCTTGGTGGAGGTGCAGCTGGTACGTGAGCTGGCGGGGGAGCTAGGCTTCGAGCTGCCCCGCCTAAGTGAATTTGAGCGCAGGGTATTGGTCCGCGAAATGCTGGGCCTGATCGTGAACGATGTAATCGAGGCCACCCAGCAGGCTATTACCGACGCAGAAGTGTACACCCTTGACGATGTACGTAAGCAACCGCAGCCGCTGGCCAGTTATTCTCCCGCACTATCGGAAGCACTTTTGGAGCTGAAGGCCTTCCTAGCCGAGCGTCTCTACCAGAATTACCATATCGTCAGGCAGGTAGGGAAGGCAAAAAATACCCTAACCAAACTCTTCGAGAGCTATATAGAGATGCCGGCAACACTCCCGTCCGCGGTACAGCAGGCCACAGACAAAGATGGCCTATACCGTGCGGCCTGCGATTACTTGGCAGGCATGACCGACCGCTTTGCTCTGGAGGAGTATGTTCGGCTGTTCGACCCTTTCAGCCGCTAGGAGGTGCTAGCCGTCCTCATTGCGGCTGGCGGATAGTACTGCCAGGAAAGCCTCCTGCGGTACCGATACCTTACCGATGGCTTTGAGCCTTTTCTTGCCCTTCTTTTGCTTTTCCAACAGTTTTCTCTTGCGGCTGATATCACCGCCGTAGCACTTGGAGAGCACGTCCTTACGCAGCGCTTTTACCGTGGAGCGGGCAATGACCTTGCCGCCGATAGCCGCTTGCACCGGCACCGCGAACTGCTGGCGGGGGATGACCTCAGCCATCTTGTTAACGATGGCTCGCCCCAATGTCTGCGCCTTATCACGGTGGGCGATGAAGGATAGGGCATCCACCGGCTCCTCGTTAACCAAAATGCTGATTTTCACCAGGTCCCCGACTCGTTCGCCAATTTGCTCGTAGTCCATGGAGGCATAACCGCGGGTAATGCTCTTGAGGCGATCGTGAAAGTCATAGATAATTTCGTTAAAGGGTATCTCGTAAGCTATCTCTACACGGGCCTCTAGGTAACTCATATCGCTCATGCGGCCGCGCTTCTCCTGCACCAATTGCATAACCGGTCCCACGTATTCCTCGGGCGTAAAGACGGTGAGGTGTACGTAGGGCTCGAGCACCTCGATGATCCGGCTGGGGTCGGGCAGGGCGCTGGGGTTGTGCACCTCCAGGGTGCGGCCGCCCTGCATGCTGGCCAGGTAGATAACTGAGGGCGCGGTGGCGATCAACTCCAGCGTAAACTCCCGCTCGAGCCTCTCCTGAACGATCTCCGCGTGTAGAAGACCCAAAAAGCCACAGCGAAAGCCGTGGCCCAGGGCCTGCGAGCTCTCGGGTGCGAAAGAGAGTGCCGCGTCGTTCAATTTGAGCTTCTCCAGCGCGTCGCGTAGCCGGGTAAAGTCTTGTGAGTCCAGTGGGAACAAACCGGCGAAGACCACCGGCTTGGCGGGTTTAAAGCCGGGGCAGGGAGCCTCGGTAGACTTGTCCGCCAGGGTAATGGTATCGCCCACTTGGGCTTCCTTGACATTGTAGATGGCGGCGGTCAGCCAGCCTACTTCACCGGCGCTCAGTACCTCGCTGGTTTCCAGCTTCCCGGGGCTGAATAACCCTACCTTGTCTACTTCGAAGACCTGCCCGGTGGACCAGAAGCGGATCCGGTTGCCTTTTGATACCTGGCCCTCAAAGATGCGTAGGTGCGGTATTACGCCCTGGTAGGCGTCGAACAACGAATCGAAGACCAGAGCTTTCAAGGGTATCTCGGACTGTCCCGAGGGCGCTGGGATACGATCGATGATAGCTTCCAGCACCTCGTCCACGCCCTGACCGGTCTTACCGGAGGCGAAAATAGCTTCGTCCGCCGGTAACCCAAGAATTTCCTCGACCTCCAGCGCTACCTCTTCAGGGCGGGCACTGGGTAGGTCGATCTTGTTAATTACCGGGATGATGACGTGATGGTGCTCCTTGGCCAGATAGTAGTTGGCGACGGTTTGCGCTTCCACTCCTTGACTGGCGTCAATCACCAGTAGCACTCCCTCGACCGCCGCAAGCGCGCGGCTCACCTCGTAGCTGAAATCTACGTGGCCGGGGGTATCGATGAGATTCAGATGGTAGATCTCTCCGCCTTGAGCCTGGTAAGCGAAGCGTACCGCGGCGGCCTTGATGGTGATGCCGCGTTCGCGCTCGAGGTCCAGCGAATCCAGGTACTGCGCGCGCATGGCCCGCTCGCTCACTGCATGGGTACGCATGAGCAATTGGTCCGCAAGAGTGGACTTACCGTGGTCTATATGGGCGATGATAGAGAAGTTTCGAGTGTGCGACTGCACCCGACTATTCTACGGGTATGCGGAGGTGGAGGGCCGGTGTAGCATGGGCAAGATGAATTCGCCGATCATCCTGCTCTATGCGCTCTCCTATGCGGGCCGCCCGGCCGGCACCCAGACGATTCGTTTCGAGCGCCGGAGGGAGGGGTATCTGTTGCAGCTTATGGCGGAGGTTTCGTTGCCCCTGCCGGCTACTCGCCAGATCTGGACCTCCGAAACCGACACAGAGGGTTTTCCCCTGCGTTTTACGGAGCGTGTAGAGGGGCGTGACACACGAGTCTTCGAAGTAGAGTTTCTTCGTGAGGAAGGCGTGGTTATAAGCCGTGGGGCAGAGAACCTGGTATTACCTTACATAGTGGACTACCATGATCCCCTGAGCCTGCTCTTTGCGCTGCCCAAGCAGACCGAGACTTGGGGTATGTACCCTATGGTCGGTGGACGGGCCTATGCCGAGCGGCTGCCTGATGAGCGTATTTCTGGAGAAGAGTCCCCGGCCCATGTTTTTCGGCTGCGTCCTGGCCTGAGCCTCTTGTACTACACTCCCGAAGGTATGCCGCTCAAGCTTACCCAACAGGTGGGCGGCCACGTTTTCGAGGCCCGTTGGACGCGCAGTAAAACCGTACCGTCCGAGCCACAGGCACCAACTAAGAGCCGCAGTGCCCGCAGGCGCCGGCGGCACCGTAGCCGGGGGGTATCACCGTGACAGAAGCCAACTCCAGACCGAAGACCTTTTTTCGCGGGCCGAGCGACCACGGGGAACTCCCGTGCAGAGAAACTCGGTGAAGGGATGCCATACCCATGATTTACCGGTTCCATGAAGTAAGCGAGCAGTTTGGGAAGCGACGCTTCGGCTTTGCGGATGACCAGGCTCTGGAGAGGGTGCGTCACATTGTACACCAGGTGGCTGCCGAGGGCGATGTGGCTTTGGATCGTTGGAGCTTGGAGCTGGATGGCCAGGTGCCCTACGAGGTGCCACGCCGCGAGTGGCGCGAGGCCTATGAGGGGCTTTCAGCGGAGCTTCGCCAGGCCCTCGATCTTTCGGCGAAGCGTGTGGAAACGTTCTACAGGCGCGAACCTGTGGGAGGGTTCATCAGCGTGGATCAGGACGGATTGCTGGGCCAGTTGGTGCGTCCGCTGACCCGGGTGGGTGTATACGTACCCGGCGGCACCGCACCGCTCTCGTCCAGCGTAATAATGGGCGTGATTCCCGCGCAGGTTGCCGGAGTGGGGGAGATCGTGCTGGCTACTCCGCCGGTGCCGCACCCGCTGACCTTGGCGGCGGCCTGGGTGGCGGGTGCCGATCGTTTACTGGCTATGGGCGGCGCGCAGGCGGTGGCAGCCCTAGCCTACGGAACCTCCAAGGTACCCAGGGTGGACAAGGTGGTGGGACCGGGGAATATGTACGTGACCTTGGCCAAGCGTGAGGTATATGGCGTGGTGGGGCTGGATGGCCTAGCTGGGCCGACAGAGACACTGATTATTGCAGATGACAGTGCCTCTCCGGCGTTACTGGCCGCCGACCTGCTGGCCCAGGCTGAGCACGATTTCCTGGCCGAACCTTGGCTGGTCGCCGATAACTTGTCTCTACTCGAGTCGGTGGAAAGGGAATTGGAGCTTGCTCTGCACGATCTTCCGCGAGAGGAAATTGCCCGCGCCGCTTTGGCGAACGGTGGGCTGGTGCTGGTCTCCTCGCTGGAGGAGGCGCTCGAGCTGGCCAATTTGTACGCTCCCGAGCATCTGTGCCTCTCGGTCCGCGAGCCTATCGCTTGGTTAGGTAAGGTACAAAACGCGGGCGGAGTGTTTCTGGGTGAGTACTCGAATGAGGCCTTGGGTGATTACATCGCCGGGCCCAGCCACGTGATGCCCACTGCCGGAACTGCACGTTTCTCGGGGGCGCTGGCGGTGCGGGACTTCCTGAAGGTCATTCCGCTCATCGGTCTTGCGCGGGAGCCCGCTGCCGAACTCGCCGGCTTCGGCGCTCTTCTGGCTCATGAGGAACAGCTTGAAGCACATGCTCGGGCTTTGCTTGCGCGGCGCGGGAAGCCCTAGCTGCGGGCTGCGTACAAGTCAAAGATGAAGGGGAGTGCACCTAATATGCCGAACCACAGCCAAGCCGCTTCCCGGCCCAGTGCCGCAGCTGCTAGGGGCATCAGGAGCGCGGTAGTTAACCCCGCTTGAGCTGGAGCCTTACGGATTAGGTAAATCAGTATGTACACCGCCAGACCGATTGCCGCCAGCCATGGCTGCACCGCGAGCAACACTCCCACGGCTACGCTGGCCCCCTTGCCTCCCCGGAAACCCAGCCATAGCGGCCAGCGGTGGCCCCATACCGCGGCCACCCCGGCCAGCAGCCCTCCGAGTACGAAGTGACCTCCGGCAGCATGCCCGGCAAGCTCCCCGGCTGCCACGGCCAGCAGGCCCTGCGCCAGCTCAAGCATTAGGGCCAGCAACCCTCCGACTACGCCTAAGGCACTGACTAATCTAGTTCCGTCGACCAGCCCGGCACCGGGCTTTAGTAGGTCCTTGCGCTGCAATAGGCCGAACCAGTAACCCATCGGGAAGCTGCCCAACAGGTAGCCGACAACCCCGGCAATTAGTAGGCTCACGAACGAACCCTGCAGACTACCGGCCACTTAGTGAAATGCATGCCAGGCAAGAACAACTGCAGACTGGGGTTGGGGCGCGTCAGGACATATAAAGTAGCTGCAGACATACTAGCCGCTGTGCTCCGGGCGGTGGTTCTTTAGATAGTTAACGATCTCCGGGGTCGGTGTACCGGGCCCAAATACCATTCCAACGCCCATCTCCTCCAACTTAGGCCGGTCCTCATCAGGCACAATGCCTCCACCAAACAGTAAAATATCACCAGCATCCTGCTTATTGAGAAGTTGCTTAACCTCGTGGAAGTAGTGCAGGTGAGCACCCGAGAGTATCGAAAGACCGATAGCGTCTACGTCCTCCTGCAAGGCTGCCGACACGATCATCTCGGGAGTTTGTCGTAAACCGGTGTACACCACTTCCATGCCCGCGTCCCGCAAGGCCCTGGCAACGACCTTTGCGCCGCGATCATGGCCATCCAAGCCTGGCTTAGCAATCAGTACGCGAATTCTATGCGCCATAGATCCCATTCTAGACCAGCGCCTGTTCCTGGTAGACCCCGTGTACTTCGCGTAATACATCCATCATCTCGCCCAGGGTGGTATAGGCCAGAGCGGCTTCCACAAAGTGCGGCATGGTGTTCCGCCCTTCCTTGGCCGCTTGACGCAGTTCTCCCAAGGCTTCTGATGCCCGCTGAGGATCCCGCTCTTGGCGGACATGTGCTAAGCGCTGCGCCTGGGTGCGCTCGACCGTGGGATCGACCTGTAGAATAGGCACCCCGGGGCTTTTCTGTTCCGTAAAAGCGTTGACCCCCACTACTTTGCGCTCATCCCGTTCGAGCTCAAGTTGGTAAGTGTAGCTGGCATCGGCGATCTCTTGTTGAAAGTAACCGGACTCGATGCCCGGAATCACCCCGCCCATCTCACGTATCTTATTGATGTAGGCCATACTGCGTGCCTCGATATCATCGGTTAGTCGCTCTAGGTAGTAACTGCCGGCAAGCGGGTCTATGGTGTGTGTAACCCCCGATTCGAAAGCGATGATCTGCTGTTGCCTGAGTGCCAACGTAGCGGCCTCTTCGGTAGGGAGGGCCATAGCCTCATCGTAGGCATCGGTGTGCAGGCTGTTGGTCCCGCCGAGGACCGCAGCCAAGGCCTGGATAGCTACGCGGGTAAGGTTATTCAGCGGCTGTTGTGCAGTCAAGCTGACCCCGGCGGTTTGCGCGTGAGTGCGCAACATCCAACTGGATGGGTTTTTTGCCCCGTAGTGCTCGCGCATCTGATATGCCCAGATACGCCGGGCCGCGCGGAACTTAGCGATTTCTTCAAAGAAGTCGTTGTGTACGTCAAAAAAGAATGATATACGAGGTGCGAATTCATCGATATCCAAGCCCCGGGCCAGGGTTTGTTCTACGTACTCAAATCCATCAGCCAAGGTGAAAGCCAGCTCCTGAACCGCGGTGGCACCGGCTTCGCGGATATGATATCCAGACACCGAAACGAAATTCCAGCGCGGCACGTTCCTCGGCCCCCACTCGAAGGTATCGATAACCAGCTGCGTACTGGGTCCCGGCGGGAAGATATACTCCTTTTGGGCGATGAACTCTTTAAGAATATCGTTTTGAATAGTTCCGCCAAGCTTGTCCCAGCTGTGGCCCCGCTTTTTACCTACCGCCAGATACATAGCCCAAATGGCATTAGCGGGTGAGTTGATGGTCATGGAGGTGGTTACTCGCTCGAGATCGATCCCCTGGAACAACACTTCCATATCAGCCAGGCTGGCCACTGCCACCCCGCATTTACCCACCTCTCCACGGGCCATAGCCTGATCGGAGTCGTAGCCCATCAGTGTGGGTAAATCGAAAGCGACGGAAAGTCCGGTCTGGCCGGCTTCGAGTAACTTCTTAAAACGCTTATTGGTTTCCTCGGCGGTACCGAAACCCGCAAACATGCGCATAGTCCACAATTTCGAACGGTACATAGAGCCGTAGACGCCTCGGGTGAACGGATACTCTCCGGGGTAACCCAATTTGGCGCCATAGTCGAAATCATTCAGATCTTCGGGAGTATACAGGGGCTCAGGTTCAATCTCGGAGAGCGTGCGGTGAGCAACCGGGCGAAGCGATTTATGCTCCAAGCTTTTTTCATAGATTTCACGCATCCAGGCGTGCTTCGGGCGCATCATTTACCTCCTCGGCTACAGTGGTCATTATAACGCTTATTCGTAGGACCGGGCGAAAAGTGCAACAGGCGGACTATACCCTAGATAGGGACAAATGCACCTAACATGATATGCTGAGAAGCATATATGATAAGATCGTGAGGCAGGGGAGCATTAGTCGGACTGAGTGAAGGCGCTCCTGTAGTTCAAGTGAGGAGGTGTTGGGATGTTTATTGATTACTTATCGGTTCAGCTAGCGGCAGCCGCGGCGGGATTATTTTTTGCCGCGGTATACGGGGTGTTCTACATAGACAGCCCTCTGGAGACTAAGCGCTCGTGGGCGACGTTCTTTTGGGTTATCGGTGCGGTGCTTATGGTGACCGGACTGGATACCGTAACACACTGGCCGCTACCCGGGGGATATAACATCGTCTTTGGTGAACCCGCTCTGTTCTTCGGCGCGGTCCTTTTCGGCGCGGGTTTCGGTATCCGCTGGGGTGACAACCTGGTGCCCATCTCCTTCGCGGCCTTGGTGGGCGGCGTGATCAACATCCTCATTTCGATCGATATGCTGAAGTACAGCATGACCCGGGAACCGGTTCTTGCGTTTTGGGCCTACCTGACTAGTGGTGTGGGTGCGGTCTTGGTTCCACCTGCAATTGGTCTGAAGGGATGGGCGTGGTTGCGCTGGATCGTCGGGATCCTCCTAGTTATTTCTGCAATATTATTTGCTATTACTGGTATCGGTGCCTATCTCCAGCACCCGCATAATTTTGCCAAGTGGAAACCATAGTAGATGAATTGACCAATAAACCTGTCCCTGCACTAAGGGCCCGTTCTAGCGGGCCCTTAGTGCTTCCCGGTAACCTATAATCCCACTTAGCGCTTGTCGCCGCTGCCGTGTAAGGCACCGCGTGCCAGGCGATCTTGCAGTTTATTGAGGTTTTCTTTGGCGATCTCCTCCAGTGAAAGGCCTAGATCGGCGGATAGGTTAGCCAGGTACCAGAGCACATCCCCCAACTCCTTGCTGATCAATTGCAAGAAGTTGGGGTCCAGCATTCCCTTTTGATCGCGTAGCAGTTTCTTTACCTTTTCGGCTACCTCGCCTGCTTCTCCGTTCAGGCCGAGGGTGGGATAGATGATGGGTTGTTGGTACAAGGCGGTGCTGCGAGCTTTTTCCTGGTAGGTGCTGAAGTCCATGGTGGATTGATCATACCAACCGATAATGCATCCACCGACTGTTTTATCCTAGGTGGACCCTTGTTAATTGAATGGCTTGATATACCTAAATTACTTAAAGCTCCTCCGACGCGTTTCCTTATATCCAAGCTGAATTTTAGGTTTAGTCGATAAAGTGCGAACAGATGAAGCGCCTGGGTTTAGCGCTTTAGCGAGACCACTTTATCTTAAATACATGACATTACCAGCAGCAGGAGGAGGGGCGAGAAGTGAACAATACCTTTTTTGCTGTTTGAGCTTAGCGTCTAAGCTTATATGGCTATTATACTAATCTCTCAGATTTTAGTCAATTTATGACGCTCTTTTTATCTATGAGAATCGTATCAACTCAGGTGGGGTAGGCCAACAACATAAACCGGGTGGATTATTTATCTCGGCTTCAAACCCCTCTATCCCCAGCTACCATGCAGAGAGTGTATATATTCCTCAGGGCCGTCAAGCGTAGTATGTAAATACCTAATAGGGTAATACAGTTGAATTACCGAATATTAATAGTAGTTCAGGTTTTACTATTTCCATGATGGCTTTATGTACGGGCCGGCATCTCTTAGCCACACTAAAAGTTAATATCGTTTATTCTCCTACTCTGTAGGAATATTAAGTTACTTGCACAAATCTATCGTGGTTTAAAGCCAAGGTTTTCGAGGAGCAAGCGCAATCTTCTTTATAATGGGGAATTCCCCCTACCCATGACCTATTTCGATTCTCCCAATATTCGTCTAAATAGGCGTTATTCTTTTATTTTTATGATAGCCGATTAATATCGCTCAATAATGAACCGCAGCCTGTACCCCCTGGATTTAAACCAATGAGATACACACTATTTAGCTTTAGTATCTCATTGGCTACTGTAAATAATTCTACCCGGTTCATTTAGCAGATCGGTAAAATTCCCTCTTGCAATTTATAGTGCTTTGGCCTTGTCCACAGCCTTGCTTAATAAATATAGCAGAGCGGCGATATGCGGTCCATCGGGGTGGTCTCGATATCCGGCTACCGTTGGACCTGTCATTACCGGCTCACCGATGGTGCACACCTCGTTGCGATTGAGCAAAGGGGCGGGCGCTGATTGAGGACTTGATGGGCAGCTGGCCGACTTCATGACCTCAGTGTATTTCCCCTTGGTCGCACATCGTCACCCTGTTCGCTGGCGCACAGTGCCAGCGAA
>VAOZ01085383.1_pt1 | contig 10148 bp, 9 predicted proteins | sample 3394041 | NCBI WGS metagenome assembly VAOZ01 (sample SAMN08290431, study PRJNA428436) | hydrothermal vent metagenome | isolation source: Deep-sea hydrothermal vent chimney | place: Indian Ocean: Southwest Indian Ridge | reverse complement strand
TATTCGCAACCCTTTCCTGCAAGCTGGCTCGTTCGCTAAAAATGTTTACTAAACATTTTTTAACGCTCCGCCCTGCCTTGAAAACCCCCAAAATTACTTCGTCGATTCCCGTCACTTTATTTCGTCACAAACCCTAAGAGTTGTTCCATCCAGGTAGACAGGCATTCAATTAGAGAATTGTTCAGACTATTTAGAAAGAGAATTGACATTGAAATTCCCATTTTCTGCATTAATTCAAGAATCGGAAAATCCGGAATTACAATGGGGAAATGTTATACAAGAAAAAAAATAGAATATTGACTATTTGTGAAGAAAATATAAATTGTTGAATATCAACAATAAAATTTGACCTGAAGAATAGAATTACTTCAAGATTATAACATGGCAAATGGCAGAATCATCCGGATTGGACAGGCGTATTGACAATTTAACGGTAGAAAGAGAAGTTGGTTTTTATAGTTGGGATTTGGATTGTTTAGAAAGTGTTATTGATATCTTTTGCACGACGGCGTTCTTCAATATTGACCAGCACCTGTAGCTTTTGCTCATCGGTCATGGTGTGCCAGCCCCTAATCTCTTCTGCACTACGATAGCATCCGATACAAATCTTTTCATCGTCCAGTGTACAAACCTGAATACAAGGATTCTTTATGATATATCTCTTTTTCAGCATAATTTGAAAATTGGATCACTAAAAAGGCAGGTAATTTTTGGTGCGACAAAGATAGAAAAAATGGGGAAAAGGTTATTGGGTAATGTGCAGTACTGATAGTCCTTTATTGACGGAAGCAAACCAGATATCACCGTTATCAGCTTTCAGGATAGCCGTAGTCCAGTTTGCAATAAGCCCGTTAGTTGTGTTATAGGTTTTTATGGACGACCCATCATATTTTGAGACTCCAAACTGTGTTCCAAACCACATGGAACCATTGTTATCCCCGGCCATACACTCAACCTGATCGTATATCAGCCCGTTTTCTGTGGTCAGGGCAAACTGATTACCCGATTCGCCTAAGCGAAGTGCCCCGGCCATGGTGCCAAACCACACATTATTTTTAGAATCCTGAAAAACAGTAAAAATGTAGTTTGCCAGAGCTTTCGGAGAGAGATATGTTGTCCATATTCCGTTATAAAATTCTGAAACACCGTACTCCGTACCAAACCATTTGTGATTTTGATTGTCAATCATAACTGACCGCACATAATCGTTCACCAGTGCTGAACCTCCGGTTTTCTTGTAATAGGTCCATTTTTGACCATCAAAAGAACAGACCCCTTTACCGGATCCTATCCAAACAATGTTTTGGTCATCAATGGCAATGGCATAAACGTTATTGGAACTTAATCCGTTTGCAGTAGTATAATTGGTAAAATTCTGACCATCAAATTTTGAAACACCAAAGGGAGTTCCAATCCAGATATTTCCCTGCTTATCCACGGCAATAGCGGAAATTTCATGGTAAATCAGGCCGCTATTTTCCTGCCAGTTTATGAAACCGGTACCGTTAAACTCAGAGAAACCGTACTTTGTACCAATCCAGATATTTCCGTTACCATCTTTTGTCAGGCAGGTTATTTCATTATTGCTCAAGCTGGAATTTGAAGAAGTATAATAAATCCATTTTTCGGCAGGTACTGGCTCCGGGCTTTTATTACAGGAAGCCACAATCAAAAGTATTGCCAGAAAGGCAACCAAACCGATAGGGTATGATTTATTTTTCATCTTCCAGCGCTTTCAGATTAAGTTTTATCTGCGAGACAACCATATCAATGGCCACTTTATTTTTTCCGCCCTGAGGGATGATAACATCGGCAAAAAGCTTGGTAGGCTCAATAAATTGTTGATGCATAGGCTTTACGAAAGTGGAATAATGAGATAATGCATCATCATAATTCCGGCCTCTTTCCTGTATGTCACGCCGGATGATCCGCATCAGCCTTTCGTCGCTGTCAGTGGATACAAAAAGTTTTACATCAAGTAGTCTGCGAAGTTTCAGGTTGGTCAAAATCAAAATTCCCTCTACAATAATAACCTCTTTAGGTTTTACTTTCTGTGTGTCCTTTGCGCGGGCACAGGTCACGTAAGAATAGATGGGCATTTCAATATCCCTGCCCCCCTGTAGCATTTGAATATGTTTAATCAACAAAGGCCATTCAATAGAGTTGGGGTGATCAAAGTTGATCTTCAGTTTCTCCTCCAGACTTAGACCGCCATTATCATAATAGTAAGAATCCTGCGAAATAACAGCTACGGAATCTTTGGGTAGCGACGCAACAATCTTATTGACTACCGTGGTCTTTCCCGATCCGCTTCCTCCTGCAATACCAATTATCAGCATGTAATTGTTGTTTTTATGTAATCAAAAATATAAAAATTAAACCAACTCTCTGTGGAAAAGATAAAAAGTTATGCTCACCCCTCTTTTCCGGTTATATCTTCGCAAAATTCGGTAAGTACACCAAAAGTTGATTTGGGATGTAGAAAAGCGATGTCCAGCCCTTCGGCACCTTTGCGAGGTTTCCGGTCAACAAGGCGTACGCCTTTGTCTTCAGCCTCTTTCAGCGCCTGTTCAATATTACTGACAGCAAACGCCATGTGATGAATTCCTTCACCTTTTTTTTCGATAAACTTCCCCACGGGGCCTTCGGGATCAGTACTCTCCAACAATTCAATTTTGGTCTGTCCAACTTTGAAAAAGGCCGTTTTCACCTTCTGGTCTTTCACATCTTCAATGGCATAACACCGTACGCCGAGAACCTTTTCATAATAATTGATGGCTTTATTTAGATCTTTTACGGCAATACCAATATGTTCTATATGAGTTAGTTCCATAGGTTAAATACTATTAGTTGAAAAAAATAAACTGTAACATAATTGATGATTCAAAGATATTGAAAAAGAGAGACCGTTGAATCATGTATTAAAAAATATCCGGTTTACCTTTTCCATAGAAATATCCAGACAGTCCTCGAAACGAATCAAGGCATTGATGAGCCGGACTTTGGTGAAATAATGCAAATCATCAGCACCAATGACTGCTGTTTCTATCTGCTCCCTTTCGAGCAAGGTGGCGCGACAGGTGCCTTTGAGCAGTGGTTGCTCCGGCGTAAGCCACGCTCTTCCATTAAAAAACAAAACATTACAAAATGAGGTGTCGGTGATAAGCCCGTTTTTCACTATCAAAATATCATCGGCAGAACCACGCCTGGCAAACAACCGATTCAACGCGTTACGGTCTTCATACTTAAAGAGGTAGTTGATATCGTCATCTTCCACCAGTTGCAGTGACCGGATTTGTGGGCGAAGGTAAGGGTGGAATTGAATGTCACGTATTTGCCTATCGTAAACTACACGACATTTGAAAATGCCCTTGTCCGAATCGGTTAGCTGCTCTTTCGCCACCTGTTGTAATACTTTTCCCAGGTCAATTTCATTTTCCAGGCCAAAAAGTGATTTCCGGGCATAATTCATCCGTTGCCGGTGCATTTTCAGGTTATGACACCGGCCGTTTTCATAACAAATGGTTTCGAGCAAACGGTACATATATCTTTTCTATCAGTTCTTTGTATTCCTCTTCGCAGCAACTTTGAGCAGTAATGCCGCCACCGCTTTTGTAAACCAGACCATCGGCGGTTTTTTCAATAAAACGAATCATCACACCGCTATCCGTATTTTGACCATCAAAAATCCCGAAAACTCCTGTATAAAAACCACGGTCGTATCCCTCAGCTTCACGGATTATCTCCAGTGTTTTCTTTTTAGGTGCACCAGAGATGGAGCCGGCAGGCAACATTTTCACCAACATATCACCCGGGGCATGCAAAAATTCAGGCAGGAGACTGCCGCAAATTTCAGAGCTCATTTGCAGAATTTCGTTTTTGTTTGTCTTGATGCGTTCAATATAACGAAAACGGGGGACATTCACCTCTTGGGCAACCATACTCAAATCGTTACGGATAAGATCGACAATGGTAAAATGTTCAGCCAGTTCTTTCTTGTTGGAAAGTAGTTTTTCGCGGGCATTCTCAACACAGGTATCCAAGGTACCTTTCATAGGAAAAGAGCGGATGAGGCTACCTTGGGTCTGTACGAAAATTTCCGGTGAGAAGCAGATAAACCGGTCTTTGTAATAAACCTTAAACTTCGCTTTGCTACGGAAAAAGAGTCGTTTCAAACTCAGGTTACTTTCGACCCGGCTGGGAAACGTAAGGTTCAGCAAGAAAGTGTCACCACGACGGATATACCGCTGCACGAGTGAAAAAGCACGGGAATAATGTTCCCGCGAAACAGGAATTACTGTGAAAGAAACCGGAGAGCTCTCAACAGTATCCTCTACGAAATTTCTGGTTTCATTGATATCGAAAAGTATCTCTTCCGGGTCGATTTCATCAAGAGGCACTACCACGGGCTGCTGCATGTCAAAATCCAGCAAAAACAGAAACGGACGCCCTTCTCTGCCCCAGCAGTTCATCTTCTCCCTGAAATTTCCGGGGACTTTGCCCATAGTTTCTTTTTTTGTCTGGCAAAAATAAGTATTTCGCGTCTCGGCAGCAGGAAGTTTTGTCGCCCCCAGAACAATTATTCCATAGCATGAATTTCTCGTTCCTTTTCTATCTTTGCAAAAAAGAGGCCGGGTAATTGGAAGTTGGAGAGTATATTATCAGGTTGGTCTTCACGATTTTGGTTATGAAACACTCCGTTTGGAAATTAGTTGCTATCTTCCGGAAGGTTTTTTAAAACACAACAAGAACGAGAAATAAGATCATGAAACGGCAACAAGAAAGAGAAAAAATAGTTGAAGCCGGACTCAGACTGGCAAAAGAGGGGCTGGTAACGCGTAGTTGGGGGAACATCAGCATGAGGGTTGACGACCAAAATATGCTCATCACGCCGAGCGGTAGAACTTATGAAAGCCTGAAACCCGAAGAAGTTGTGCTAATGAACTACAAAACGCTATCCTACGTAGGAAAAATCAAACCATCTTCGGAATACCACCTTCATGCCCTGATTTATAAGCAGCGCAAGAAAATTAATGCCGTTATTCACACCCATCAAATGAACGCTACCACAGTAGCAACAGCACGGCGGGAGGTGCCACCGATTATCGATGACATGGTGCAGATCATTGGGCCTTCGGTAAGGGTTTCAAAATACACTATGGCAGGAACCCGAAAGTTTGCAAAAAATGCCATCAAAGCATTACGGGGCAGACAGGCTGCGCTGTTGGCCAACCATGGCGCTGTCTGCATCGGTCGCAGCCTGAAAGAGGCATTTGCCGTTTCCGAAGTGCTCGAAAAAGCATGCAAAGCCTTTATTGAAGCTGAATTTTTGGGTGGAGCCAAAACTATTTCAAAATTTTCAGCAACCATCATGCATCAGGTTTACCTGAAAAAATATTCCAGACAGGAAGATAAAAACAGATAATAAAGGTATGGGAAAATGCACGTACCATTCAAAATACAAAACAAAAAAGGGATGCCTGTACAGCATCCCTTTTTTTCGTATTTATGAAGAAATTATTTACATTTCAACACATGTACTCTTTGGTATTTGGCAGCAGCTACATTGGGCCCTTTCACCACACTTTTGAAAGCTTTACAAGCATCTGCTTTGTCACGTTTGCCCTGATAGGCCTGTCCCAGAGTAAAGTAAATATCAGATTTTTCGTTGGTTTGCAAGCTCAACGCTTTTTTAGCGGAAGCTATAGCCGCATCCCATTTTTTCAGGCTTACATTTGCAAGAGCCGTGTAATAATACACATCGGCATTGGCAGCATGATATTTTTTGGCATCAGCCAAATATTCAAGTGCCTTTTGAGCATGCGTTTTTTGTAACTCTTCCGCACCAGTATTTAGTAATGTATTGAATGTTATGTATTTAGCTTTCTCGTAAACTTTGGCTGCTTTGGAGCTGGAAGCAGCAAGTTCACCAAGTTTATCAACATTGGCCATCATGGCAGGAATATCTTTTTTAGCCTTTGCCACGAGACTTTTACCATAATATGCATTATAACTGGTAGCATCTTCCGCTAAAGCATTTTGGTACTGTGCCGAGGCTTCAGCCAGTTTCTTCTGTGCCAGAAACATGTTTCCTTTGGAGGCATAAACGCGAGCAATATAGATATGTGCGTAATTTTTTATTTTCGCATTATTGGTTGTTGTAGCCATGGCCTTGGCCTTTTTCAGCTGAGCGATAGCCTGGTCAAATTCTCTTTTTTTATAAAAAGAAATCCCATTCCAGAAATAGGAAGGAGTGAGTTGCGATTCTATCTGCGACTGAAGATCAGCAGCATCAGGGCCAACAGTTTTGGTCATCTTCAGCGCCTTTTCGTACAAATTTACAGCCTTTGCGAAGGCTTTTGCCTTAAATTGGGTGTTTCCCTGGTTAAATATTTCTCCGGCATCGGTCACCGATTGAGCATACAGCCCCATTCCAAACATCATGAGCCCCACAAGAAGAGCCGACTTAACAACTGATTTCATCTTTTTTAGTAGTTTTTAATATTAAAAATAAAAAGTGCCGCAAGATAATAAAATCCTGCACTTGGCAAATGTTAAATAATTTTAAACCAATATTTTTGTGTTTGTAAAATAGCAGTCGGGATATTTGCATCTTTCTTTTATCTTTGCCCCGCGAATAATTATTCGCAACGATTATAGGAAAAAAAGCCTCCTTAGCTCAGCTGGTAGAGCAGCTCACTCGTAATGAGCAGGTCGTGGGTTCGAGTCCCATGGGAGGCTCAGAAGAAGCCCCGGACAGAACGCCCGGGGTTTCTTTTTGAGAATCATTTTCTTTATCCTGTCTTCCCGGCTTTTTTGAATACACGTTTTATGGCCAGCTTTCCTGTGTAAAGGGCATGATACATGGAAGGTACCACTATCAGCGTCAGGAAAGTGGCAAAGGTCAGACCGAAAATTACCGTCCACGACATGGGTCCCCAGAAAGCGGTGTTGTCGCCTCCGAAAAACAGTTGTGGGTTAAAGTTTTTCAGCAGTGTGATAAAGTTAATGTTTAGTCCCACAGCGAGAGGAATCAAACCCAGCACGGTTGTAATAGCAGTAAGAAGAACAGGGCGCAGCCTTGTTTTTCCGGCCACCACAATGCACTCCATGGCAATATCCATAGGAAGTTCATCGTCCTCAGCAATACCCATTTCTTTTTTCTTGCGAAGTTTTACCAACCCGATGTAATCAATCAGGACAATGGCATTGTTCACCACCACTCCGGCCAGTGACACCAGTCCTATGCCTGTCATCAGCACCACAAAATCCATGTGGAAGGTCGCCAGCCCGCCAAATACGCCAATGGTACTCAGAATAACACTGAACATGATAATGGAAGGTTTCACAAAAGAGTTAAACTGGCTAACCAGAATAATCATAATGAGTGCCAGCGCTATCAGCATAGCTTTGGAAAGAAATTTAGCGGCATCAGCCTGCGACTGCTGTTCTCCGGTAAAACTAATTTTATAGCCGGCAGGCACGGGATAACCGGCCAGCATCTTTTTCAGTTTCGCATTAATTTCATTAGCATTATATCCCTTTATCACATTGGAATGCAAGGTAATCACTCTTTTCCGGTTAATCCGCGTAATAGCTCCATACGTAGAGCCATATTTATAATTGGCAACAGCCGAAATAGGCACCTGGATAATTTTCCCGGAAGATTGCGAACGGAAGGTTATGCGCTGGTTCATCAAGTCGGAGATGTTATAGCGATATCTGTCGGCCAGCATCATCCGTATTTTATATTCATCTTCTCCCTGTTTAAAATCGGAGATATCTTTTCCGAACAGGGCCGTTCGGATGGCATCGCCTATTTGTCCTGTGGAGAGGCCAAAACGGCGGGCTTTGTCACGGTTAATCTTCACCAAAAGTTCCGGTTTCCCCACATTCAAATTCATGTCAAGGCCTTCGATGCCGGGAATATTTTTTCTGTTAATCAGTGTTTTAATGCTGTCTGTGACCCAGAGCAGAGTGGAAAATCCTTTTCCGCTGATTTCGATATTGATAGGATAGCCCACCGGAGGCCCTTCCCGCTGTTTTTCAAGAGAAATGTTAACCCCTGGATATTTCCCAATCAAAGTATCGGCCAGGCGGCGCATAATGGTAAAGGTGTTGATGCCGTGCCTTTTCTGAAATTCCACAAAGTTAATGGTGATAATACCTTTGTTGGGCGCACCGCCACGACTGGTAAAACCTTCGTTCTGTCCCACGGCACCCTTTCCGGTAACGGTCAAAACTGATTTTACTATGTTCATATCAGGCTGGATGAGCTGGTAAACTTTTGTCTGTATCACCTGCATTATGGAGTCGGAGACCTTGATATCGGTACTGATAGGCATTTCAGCAATCACATTGATGAGCTTAGGCTCGGAAGTAGGGAAAAAGTCCACTTTGGGTTTGCTGGCAAAATAAAACCAGATCGTTAAAAACATCAAAGCAAAAGTGCCCGCAATGATCCAATAGGAGTTGTTTTTACGAATGGCAAAACGGGCAAACTGCAGATAAGTCTCCTCTAACCACACAAGGAAAACTTTCTGAAACCAAATGGCAAGTCGCGTGAGAAAAGCCAGGTTCAGTAAACCTAAAATAACCGCCCCCACGAGCAAAGAGCCTAAAATATTCCATTTGGCTACAAAAGCCACAACGGCCAAAGCAGCAAATATTGCGGCAAAACGAAGACTTCTTTTCGTGTTGGGCAAAGTGTTGTTGTCATCCGGCTTGTAGAAGTCCACAAAAATAACCGGAACAATCACCAGCGCATTAAACAGCGAAGCTGTGAGTACAATAATCAGCGTAATGGGAAGAAATTTCATAAACTCACCAATGATGCTGTGCCAGAAAACCAGTGGAAGAAAAGCCGCCAGCGTAGTGGCCGTGGAAGAAATAATGGGCATGGCCACTTCGCCCACACCTTGCCGGGCAGCCTCTTTTACAGGATAGCCCCGCTGCACAAACCGGTAGATGTTTTCGGTAACCACAATGGCATTATCCACCAACATGCCGAGGGCAAGAATCAGTGCAAAAAGAACCATCATGTTGATTTTGAAGTGGGCAATGCCCATCACCATAAAAGCCATAAGCATGGACATAGGAATAGAGAAGCCCACAATAAGCGAGTTGCGTGTACCCAAAAACAGGAAAAGAATGGCTACAACAAAAATTATCCCCATGATAATACTATTCTCCAGATTGTTAATCTGTTTTTTCACCTGATTAGACTGGTCGTTGGTGATGGTAATTTTCAGGTTGTCGGGGATAAGTTTTGATTTCCGTGCATCCTTCAGAATCTGAAAAACCTGGGAAGTAGTGGAGAGAAGGTTTTCACCGCTTTTTTTTACAATCTGCAAAGTCACCACCGGTTGTTTGTCGAGATGCGAATAACTGTCGCGTTCCTTAAAACCATATTTTACGGTGGCGATATCGCGCATATAGACTATGTGACCCTTATCACGTTTTACAATAATATTGGCAATTTGTTTGGGGTCTTTAAATTCGCCGATAATCCGGACAGCACGATCTATTTTTCCGATTTTGGCTTCCCCGCCTGAGATGGACATATTCTCAAATTTCACGGCATTTTCCACATCGGTAAAACTCACCTGCATGGCTGCCATTTTGAAAGGGTTCAGAAAAATTTTCACCTCCCTGTCGGTAATACCGGTGATGTTTACTTTGGAAACTTCGTAAATGGACTCAAACTCATCTTTTAAATCGTTGGCAAATCCTTTCAGCTCGCTCAGGCTGAAATTTCCCGAAAGGTTCACGTTGATAACCGGAAACTCAGAGATGTCAATATCGGTTACCTGCGGATCGGTTGGCAGGTCGTCGGGCAGGTCTTTTTTCGCTTTATCAACCGCATCTTTTATGTCATCAAGGGCTTTGCGTATGTCCACGTTGGTATGAAATTCCACAAAAATGCTGGAGGCATCCTGAGAGGAGATAGAAGTCATTTTTTTGATACCTTTTACCGACTCGAGTTGTTTTTCCAACGGACGGGTAACCAAATTTTCCATGTCAACGGGCGGGTTGCCGGGGTAGATAGTCTGCACCATCACCGTAGGGATTTTAATGTCCGGAAACAGCTCCTTGGGCAACGCCACATACGCAACAAATCCGAAAATTATGGTAATTATGGTAAAAAG
>VAOZ01198302.1_pt1 | contig 10159 bp, 8 predicted proteins | sample 3394041 | NCBI WGS metagenome assembly VAOZ01 (sample SAMN08290431, study PRJNA428436) | hydrothermal vent metagenome | isolation source: Deep-sea hydrothermal vent chimney | place: Indian Ocean: Southwest Indian Ridge | reverse complement strand
TGGTATTAAGCACCTCAAACTTTTATGGCAACCTGCCAAATGACTTACTCTCAGGCTGTCTATTTTTTTCGTACAGGAACTTTCCGTCTTACTTTCTGCTACCGGTTATCCAGATAAATGGTAAAAAGCATTTTTATATTTTTAAAAAACGATTGATTCCAATGAATGGGATGTGTTAAGAGGCAAATGGTTTGTTTTTTATTATCTATCATTTTGCAGGGCGATCCGGCGTATTTCCATTCAAAACTTGAATAGATTGAACTGTCGGAGATATAGGCATCAAAAGCTGACAAAATGTTTGCGTCGTAAGTTTCAAAAAGGATTTTATGCTTTGCTTTAAATTCCTGATCCACAAGAACATGATTTGGCATATCCAGAACTCTGTTTCGTTTATCGCCATGTGAACAGATGCTGTTGATTTTAAAATATGTTTGTTCAAAACGTTTTATTTCATTAGATAAAATCAATTGGCAGGTTTCAATAATTTTGTCATTAATATCACTTTTTTTGAAGAGGTGATGTTTTTTGGCATACGTGGCCAAAGTTTCAAAATGGAGCGAGACTTCAAAATTATTCTGGTGCATTTCTTCCATGATTGCAGCGTTCATGGTTTTCCACCTAAAAAAGAAACTGGAAGTCGCACCGAGTCGTTTTTCCAGCTTAAAAAAGCGGTATGCGCCATCGGAATCGTAATCAACATCGTGGCGGAGAATCAACACCTTTTCTTCCGAACCTTTATATTTAACATACCAATCGTTTAACGAACACAAAAAATAACCTTCCTTTATGGCATGTTGTAATACTTTTTCGTATTCGTCTATCCTGCTGGTTTGCAATATTTTTCTTATAACCTGTTTAATCATTTTGCAAAAGAATTACCACAGTTACCGGGATTTTAAATAGCCTAACAATCATATATTTAGAGAATATACTCAATAATAAAGAGAGGTATCTCAAACTTGCGTTGACATACACTCAAAACTTTGTGTAATTCCGTTAGACTTTGTCAGAAGCCTTTTTGTAAAAGCTCTTGCAATTCTTCCGTTTCCAGATAAAACATTAATTCCGTGTCCACTAAAAATAAATAATGGTCAACCTTTTCGTTGATATAATAAACGCTGCTCTTTTTTTTTAAAATTCACAGCAAATATACAGCCTATTCTCCGCAAATTCAAATTAGTTATGTTTTGCCAACCTCCGGTAACTTCAGTCGTTCCGGTTTTCCATAAGTACGTTAATAATGGCATAAATGAGCACAGCTACCAGTTTTGCCGTCCGGTTGTCGTGGTCAAACCGTGGGGATACTTCAGCAATATCCATGCCGATAACTTTCTTAGATTTTAATATCTTTTTTAAGAATCTCAGCACAATTTCCGGATCCATACCAAAAGGCTGTGTAGCCGAGACACCGGGAGCAAAAGCAGCGTTGAACACATCGCTACATATTGTCAGGTAAACCGACTTATTTTCATCAATAAACCCGTCTATTCCGGCTTCTATCTTATCAAAGTTTTGCTCGACAAAATCTTTGGCCAAAACATGCTTCACACCCAACGAGTCAGCTCTTTTAAAGAGGCTAATCGTGTTGGCATAAGTCTGAACACCCAAAACGAGATAAGAGAATTTTCGATTTTCTTGATGGCAACGGTTGGCAATCTGCGAAAACATAGTTCCGGAGGAGCCTTTGTCGATGTACGGTCTTAAATCAAAGTGCGCATCAAAATTGATAATTCCCACATCCGAAGTACCCGTCTTTTGCTCCAAATGGGCAACAATCCCGTTGTAATGTCCCAAAGCTATTCCATGGTCACCTCCCAAAAGTACCGGAAACATTTTGTTGTCAAGAATTACCTTCACGGCAACAGATAATTGCTCCTGAGCATCTTCCATATCATGAAGGGCACAAGAGATGTCGCCTGCATCATAAATTCTAATCGTCTCATCAAAAGACACAGGCATATTGGCCAGCTCTTTGCGGATATATTCCGGTCCTTTTTCGGCTCCGCTACGGCCTTTGTTCCGGCGCGTTCCTTCATCGCAACGGAACCCAAGCAAGCAGATATTTAATTTGGAGTTGTCCAGCTCTCCGGGCTTAATATCCAGCAGGTTCAGAAGCCGTACAACCTGATGAATCCTATACGAATCGCGCTCCTCCGGATCATCCACCCTTCCTGTCCAGAACGCTTTGCAGGTTACAGTATAATTTTTCAATAATGCGCTTTTGAGATTCTTATTTTCAGAAAACGAGTCCATTTATCCCTTAGCTTTTCTACCTAACGAAAAAAACCTTTGAAAATTTCTTTCCAAAGGTTTTCTTTCCAAGTGATCCCGGAGGGACTCGAACCCACAACCTCCTGATCCGTAGTCAGGTGCACTATCCAATTATGCTACGGGACCTTCATTTTTCCGAAGTACGTAATACCGCAATGCGGAATTCCTTCGGAAGAGGCAGCGAAGATACAAACTTTTTGAAATCAACAAATCATAGCCTCGTATTTATTTTACTTTTCTATGTGTTATTTCGTAACGGCATTAAAACGAGAAGCCAACAGAGCTATACAGAAAAACCCGGCGTCAGGTGAGTTCTACCCTGTCCCATAAATTCCTCAAAAAAATATATGAAGAAACTGTTTTTATTGACAAAATTTTTTTTCTGTTTTTCACATCAAAACTATTTTGTCCTATCTTTGCAGCGCATTTTATTAAGACATTTTATAATTAATATGAGACGAATCATTCCAATAGTACTATTGCTTATGAGCTTTGCAATATACAGTTGCACAAGCATCAAAGGAAATCAGGAGAATGCGGGTACTAACATTGTTGAGAAAGTTAAAGCAGTAAATAATGTCGTTCCCGAACAGCTTACTTATGCCGGCTTCCTGAAAAACGTTTGGAATTTTGAAAAGCATCCGCAGCAATGGGTTTATGAAGGTAACGAACCTTCTGTTATTGACTTTTATGCCGTTTGGTGTGGCCCTTGCAAGCGCCTTGCACCTATCATGGTTGAAATGGCAAAAAAATATGATGGCAAAGTAAAGTTTTACAGAGTAGATGTGGATAAAGAAAAGGAACTTGCTTCTGCTTTCAGAATCAGGAGTATTCCTACCGTACTCTTTATTCCTAAAAAAGGAAAGCCTTTTAAGCAGGTCGGTTTGCTACCTCATAGTACTTATGTAAAGATTATTGATGAGCAGCTGCTACACAAGAAACCGCAAACAAAAAAATAGTAAATTTTTAAAATAACAGATATCAAAAATTAATGGAACATTTAACGAAACAAACTTTTTCAGAAAAAGTGTTTGACTACGAAGCAAACAAAGAGTGGAAATTTGAAGGCAAATTACCCTGTGTTATTGATTTTTACGCCGACTGGTGTCAGCCCTGTAAAATTGTAGCTCCCATCCTCGAAGAACTCGCTGTTGAGTTTGACGGGAAAATTAATATCTACAAGGTAAATACCGAACAGGAAGTGGAGCTGGCCTCTGCATTCGGAATCCGCAGTATTCCTTCCATGTTGTTCTGCCCTGCCGAAGGTCAGCCTCAAATGGCAGTGGGTGCTTTACCAAAAGAAACGCTTATTCAGGCCATTAACGACGTTCTGCTAAAAAAGCAGGAAGTGGAAAAATAAGTCTGCCAATAGTTTAAGAAGGCCGCAACTCCTCAGGGTTTTGTGGCCTTTTTTATTGTAACACATTGTATTATGAGGAGTGAAAAAACCATACTACTATCCATCGCTTATCTTCCACCTGTCAGTTGGTTCTCGCTGTTGTTGAAAGGCTCTGTACAAATTGAACAGCACGAGACCTATCAGCGGCAAAGCTACCGGAACCGCTGTGTGATTTATTCGGAGCGGGGCGTACTTCCCTTATCCATTCCGGTGAGCAAACCAAACGGAAACCACACCCGTATTTCAGAAGTCGTTATTTATAATGGGGAAAAGTGGTACCAGAACCATTGGCGGGCACTTCAACCGGCATACGAAGCCTCTCCTTACTACCTTTATTATAAAGATGAATTGCAGGATTATTATACCGGCAGTTATGATAAACTGTTTGATTTTGACAAACAACTGATACTAAAAATCTGTGATTTACTAGAGATTCAGCCACAGCTAAACTTTACAAAAAAATTTGAAAAGAGTCCGGCGGATATCTACGACCTGCGTAATTTCTTCACCCCAAAAAAACCGGTTCGCAGCTCTTTTCCAAAATACATACAAGTATTTTCAAGCCGTCACGGTTTTCTGCCCGACCTGAGTATCCTCGACCTGCTTTTCAATTTAGGCCCGGATAGCAAAAGTTATCTTAACAAAATCAACATGGACTATTAATCCGGATAAGCAATCCGTACGTGGTGGATATTCAACAGCTTTTTCTTCAGTATTTTCTTGGCTATGGTGATCTCTTTCAGGGTAATGGGTGCATTGTTGAACTGCTCAGATTCCATCATTGAATTGACGATAAGTTCTACCAAATCATTGATTTTTTGTTCCGTAGGGCTTACCAAACTACGCGATGCCGCTTCCACCGAATCGGCCATCATCACGGCTGCGGTTTCTCTCGAAAATGGCACCGGGCCATGATAAAGGAATTCCGTTTCATTCACTTCCATACCGGGATTTAATTTTCGTTCGAGCCGGTAAAAATACTCCACCCGTCGTGTTCCGTGGTGTGTCCGGATAAAATCGATAATTTGCTCCGGAATGTGCCCTTTCCTTGCCATTTCAATTCCGGTGAGCACATGTCCCACAATGATACGGGCACTCTCTTCATGACTAAGTTCATCATGGGGATTATAACCTGCCGGCTGATTTTCAACAAAGAAGAGCGGATGTTTCATTTTCCCAATATCATGATAAAGCGATCCGGTACGCACCAGCAGCGCATCACCACCAATCACATACAGTATTTCAGAAGCGAGGTTGGCAACCTGCATGGAATGCTGAAAAGTACCCGGGGCTTTTTCCGCCAGCTCGCGTAGCAACGAATTGTTTGTATTAGAAAGCTCCAGCAGGGTAAGTTGCGTAACCAGACCAAACAACTTCTCGTAAACAAAAATAATTGGGAAAGCAAGTAAAATTAACAACGAACTGCCGGCCAGCATCATAATGAAACGGAAGGAAATATTCGCAAAAGAGGCTTCCTGCACAAGTAACATACTGAAATACACCAACATATAAGTGATAAAGACCAAGATGGAAATTCGAACAAGATGCCACCGTTTCGAAAGCTGCCCCACGGAGAAGATAGCAACAAATCCGGCAGTAAACTGGGTATAGAAGAACTCAAAACTGTTGGGCGCATAAAACCCGAGTAACATTAGTGTTATGAGATAGACCACCAGCGCACCCCTGCGATCAAGAAAAACAGCACCGATGACCGGCAAGATAGTGTAAGGAATCAGATAACTCCAGGAGGGATGATAGGAAAAAATGTAAAATGAAATAACCAACAGCAACACCTGCGTACCCACCAGCAAATGCAATTTCCGAAGCTCTTTGTAGATAGACGGCATAAATGTCATCAGAAACAGCAACTCTATAAAAAACAGCAGCGAAATTAATATTATCCTCCCGGTATAAACAAATTTCCATGCTCTGGAATTACCAACCTCCTGTTCGTATTCACGCTTTAAGGAAGTCAGTTGCTGATATTTTTGTAGCGTAACCAACTCGCCCTGCGAGATAATCAATTCCCCTTTTTGTACCAGCCCTATTGTAGGAGAAATTTTTGAAGTGAGTTCCTGTCGCATCATGCCGGTTTTATTCTGATCGTAAATCACATTCTGCACCAGTGCATTATCAATCAGTTTAAACAGCATCACGCTATCCGGGCTGTTCAGCTGCCTGAGATAGTTGATGGCATAATCGTCTGCCTCTTTTATCGTGTAAAGTTGTGACAGATTATAGTCTTTCACTTCATTATTTCTAATGAGCTTTATCTGAAAAGTTTTGCTTTTCCCTTCCAAAACAGGGTCGAGGCGGACAATTCCACGTTCAACCTGATCGTAAACCGACAGCAAAGCGTCGAGGTAGGTCATGGATTCCTCATGGTTCACCACAGAATCCTTCTTTCCGCTAATAAAATGCCAGTTCTCGTCGAAGCCTTTGATTAGCAGAGCTCTTCCGGTTTTTGTGGACTGTTCATCATACTGAAAGTAAGGTTTCAGATTCTTCAGCACCTCCAGCCGTTCTTTCGACAATTGTTTTACCGTTTTCAAGACCGAAAAGTCAAAAGGAGCATACAAATCCTTGTGCTTCCATGGTTTACCAAGACTAAATTCATACTTAAAAATCCGTTCCCGGGGGCTCACAGCCACCACAATAACAACAGCCAACACAAAAGTCAAAATCTTAAACAGACCGTATGAATATTGTTGTAATTTCGGAAAAAGAGACTTCATTGTATTTTATCTTAGTACAAAAGTACGAAATCCTGAATTCCTTCCATTCACTAAAATTTAGTATTTAAAAAGAGAAAGATTTTCTTCTTTCTCTTTTGACTTGAAAAACAGTAATCATTTCTCCTCCGCAAAAAGTTGTATTTAGGTTTTATGAAAAACCTCCATCTAAAATATGGCTAATTTATATGTTCTGTTTTCTAATCAAATTCAGTGCACTCCCAGCTTTGAACCATTCTATCTGGTTTTCGTTGTAGGAATGGTGGACAATTATCTCATCGGTAGTACCAGCAGTATGATGGATAACCACTGTCAGGTCTTTGCCTGGAACAAAGTCAGTTAGCCCTTTTACATCAAAAATGTCGTCTTCCTGAATCTTTTCGTAACCGGCCTTATCGGCAAAAGTCAATGCCAGGACGCCCTGCTTTTTCAGGTTGGTTTCGTGGATGCGGGCAAAGGAACGTACCAAAACAACTTTTACACCAAGAAAACGAGGTTCCATAGCGGCATGTTCGCGTGAGGAACCTTCGCCATAGTTTTCGTCACCGATAATGATAGAACCTACGCTGTTGTCCCGGTAATCCTGTGCAGCAGTGGGAACGGCTTTGTATTGGCCATCGAGTTGGTCTTTCACCGAATTTGTCTTTTCGTTGAAATAGTTCACGCCACCGATAAGCATGTTTTGGGAGATATTTTCCAGATGACCGCGGAAACGCAACCAAGGGCCGGCCATTGAGATGTGGTCGGTGGTGCATTTTCCTTTGGCTTTGATGAGAAGATGCAATCCTTCAAAATCTTTGCCATCCCATTCCGGGAAAGGGGTAAGCAGTTGCAGACGTTTTGACCCGGAGCTAACATTAATTTCTATTTTACTACCATCTTCTGCCGGCGACTGGTATCCGGGATCATCCACTTCAAATCCTTTGGCCGGAAAAACCATGCCTTCGGGGATTTCCAGTTTTATTTTTTCGCCATCAGTATTCACAAGGTAGTCGGTTAGCGGGTCAAAATCAAGCCGGCCGGCCAATGCGTAGCACATCACCATTTCGGGCGAAGCCACAAAAGCGAAAGTGTTGGGACTACCATCATTACGTTTGGCAAAGTTACGGTTGAAGGAGGTTACGATGGAGTTACGGTGACCGTCTTTTATACTTTCGCGATCCCACTGTCCGATGCATGGTCCGCAGGCATTGGCAAGAACGGTGGCGCCCATTTTTTCAAATTCGGCAATTAGCCCATCGCGTTCGATGGTGAAGCGTACCTGTTCGGAGCCGGGGGTAATGAGCAACTCGGCTTTTGCCGTAAGCTTTTTCTCCACAGCCTGCCGTGCGATGTTAGCAGCACGGGTAATATCTTCGTAAGAAGAGTTGGTGCAGGAACCTATCAGTGCAGCTTCCATGTTCAGCGGCCAGTCGTTTTTCCTCGCGGTTTCGGCCATTCTGGAAACAGGTGTCCGCAGGTCGGGAGTGAACGGGCCATTCAGGGCAGGCTGCAGTTCCGAAAGGTCGATTTCAATAACCTGATCGAAATATTCTTCGGGATGAGCGTAAACCTCTTCATCACCGGTAAGGTAGCTGTTGATTTTTTCAGCCAGCTCTGCCACATCGGCACGGCCGGTCTGGCGCAGGTATTCAGCCGTATTTTCATCAAAACCGAAAGTGGAAGTGGTTGCGCCGATTTCAGCGCCCATGTTACAGATGGTAGCGCGACCGGTAGCAGACATGGTGCGGGCACCTTCGCCGAAATACTCAACAATGGCATCAGTACCGCCTTTTACAGTGAGAATGTCTGCCACACGCAGGATAACATCTTTGGGTGCCGGCCAACCGCTAAGTTTTCCGGTAAGCTTCACGCCAATGAGTTTGGGAAATTTCAATTCCCATGGTGTGTCGGCCATTACATCAACGGCATCGGCACCACCTACGCCAATGGCCACCATGCCCAGCCCGCCGGCATTAGGTGTATGCGAGTCGGTTCCAATCATCATGCCACCGGGAAAAGCATAATTTTCGAGTACTACCTGATGGATAATTCCGGCGCCCGGTTTCCAGAAATCAATACCGTATTTGTTGGAAACGGTGGAGAGGAAATCATAAACTTCCTGATTGGTATAAATGGCTCTGTCGAGGTCTTTGTCTGCACCTTCTTTGGCTTGTATAAGGTGATCGCAATGTACGCTGGAAGGAACAGCAGTTTTGCTTTTACCGGCCTGCATAAACTGTAAGAGTGCCATTTGGGCTGTGGCATCCTGCATGGCCACACGGTCGGGGCGGAAATCCACATAAGATTCACCACGTGTATAAGTCTGCATGGCAACACCTTCATCAAGGTGTGCATATAGAATTTTCTCGGTCAGCGTCATGGGGCGGTTCAACAACTTTTTGGCTGCCTCAACACGTTCCGGAAAACGGGCGTAAAGATCTTTAATCATTTCAATATCGAAAGCCATAATATTTTTACTTTAAAGTTAGTATCCAGTTATTTTGCATCTGTACACTGCTTTTGCAGCGGTTGGCAAAAATAAGGAAATTACAGAGAAATAACGAGCACGTAACCGGGAACAGGTTTATTCAAATTGTTTCTAATTTGAAAAACTATTCGATAAGCCCGCGGCCGGTTTTCTTGATAGTACCCGCTGCTTTGAATTCTCCAATAAGCTTGTCCAGAACCCCGTTGATAAAGGTTTTACTTTTGGGTGTGCTGAAATATTTAGCCAGTTCGATATATTCGTTGAGGCTAACTTTTATGGGAATAGTGCGCATTTCTTTTAGCTCCACAATAGCCATTTTCAACAGTATCACATCCAGCATAGGAATCCGGTCATAGTCCCAGCTTTTTGATTTTTCACGGATAATCTCACTCAGCTCTTCGTCGTTTAGAATGACCTTGCGGTAAAGCTTCTGCACGAAGAGCTTGTCATCGTTCACTTTCTGCCCCTCTGTCGAGTAAATGCCGGGCATGGGGAAATCGGTTTTGAATTTGCCGGAGAGGTTGTCGATAAACTTCACCAGAAGCACACCGCACAAGTCGTAACCTTCTGTATAGTAAACGCTTTTCTCATCATAAAGGGACATCAATAAATCGAAGTCCTGCATAAGCCTGTCCACCACTTTAATAAGAAACTTTTTGTCATCTTCGAGTGAGGTGTATTCGTCAGCCAAATATTTCTTGTAAAAATCGGCCTCCCGCAGCAATTTATAAAATATCAAAATCATGTTCTCTTCCGGTTTCCAGTTGATTTTCAACTTCTCCACCTCTTTTTGAAAGCTTTTGTTCTCTTTTAGCAGGTTTAAGGCCTTATTCTCCACAAATTTCTGTCCGGGATGAAGATCATCTTCCGTGGGAAAATATTTCTTTTTGTTTTTCTCCATACGTAAAAGCGCAAAATCCTTTACTTCCAACAGAAATGAAAGCTGATAAATAAAAAGCTCGTATAACTTGTCAATACTTTGAAATAGTTGCTTTTCACCAGAGGGAAGGTTATTGCTACTTCCTGAATACCATGAGTATAGGGCTTGAAGAACTTTAATACGGAGGTGTCTGCGGTATAACATGCTTGCGGTAATATTTTATGAACGCTGTTTTGGCGGCAAATTTAGAAAAAATAGTTTGCTTCCGGCGATTTTTATGCAAATCCACAGCATTTTGTATTCTTCCTTTAGGGCTTGTTAAGAAATAACTACTCCGTTTATACTCATTCTTTTGCCCGCTAACTTCGTTAAAAAGCCTCGCCGTAGCTTTGCTATGCCTGCATTTT
>VAOZ01182857.1_pt1 | contig 10164 bp, 6 predicted proteins | sample 3394041 | NCBI WGS metagenome assembly VAOZ01 (sample SAMN08290431, study PRJNA428436) | hydrothermal vent metagenome | isolation source: Deep-sea hydrothermal vent chimney | place: Indian Ocean: Southwest Indian Ridge | reverse complement strand
TTAGCAGAGGGGTGGGGCGGTTGTCTGCCGGTGCTTGGATCAATCCTGGGGGAGTTGTGCAGAACTGTGGAAAATCAGGGAATTGCGATCTTTTCCGAGGCTACTCTCAGTTGGGGGATAAGGTCGACTCCCCTTGGGGACGCCATACTTAGCCTGTCATCCACTGCAGACCGGTAGTGGATACAGCAATCCAGCGTCTCTGGATCGAGCACAATCTGCTCGACCAGGGGTCTTATAGATTCTTTCCAGCGTTCTTTCGGTACCGACCGGAAATTTTCTGTGAAATTGTGCAAGATGCCAGATACTTGTGTCTCGGTGATGTTGGCGAGAGCTGATTGCATTGAATGCTCAAGCTCCAAACGGGCAACGTGATCCTCCAGGGGTTTCCGCTGTATCTCTAATTCATTGATTTTCTTCAGCGCTGGGTCGGGATTGCGGCGGTGGCGGCGGCCTGAGTTGTATACTTAAATATTTACGTTTACACAATGGCACTATCTGGCGATGGGTGCATTCTTAAATTCAAAGTGGCTGTTTATGATGATGAACAATTGCTTGATGGGAAAGGTGCAAAGAAAAAGCTTGAGACGCTCATTAAACAAATGCGTTTCGAGTCTTGCATGAGAGCCTTGAGGCAATTGGTTAAGGAAGAGGGGAATGACATTTTGAGTAACGCCCTAGATTACTATCAAAAGAATAAATATCTCACGCCCAAGTTCGCGTATGTAATATTTTGGCGGCTTAATGCAAACAAGATAGATCACAGTCCTTCGTTCTTTAAGATCAGTCTGAAAAGAGATAAATATAAAAGGGATCTTCGCGAAATGGAGACTCGGCGCATTCACGTTATATGGCCCGCTCTAACGAGCGCACAGAGAAAAATGGCCTTGAGCATGGGGCATGTTGCGCCTGCGTAATCAACAAACTGAAAGGCGATCCGGATACGTGCTTGCCTTGCACTGGAAGGCAATCGGGAGCCTTCCTAAACGCAATGGCATTAGCGTGATATCATCTATGATCAATAAGTTACGATATGTTATTGTGTGATTCTAGGCACGACGAGTACGATTTCAATATAACCAGGAGCAAGACATCAAAATCGATGAAAAGAGTAATCCGAACAGTCGATCCCGATGATTCTGCGGTCTTGGCATTCCAAGGTGATGCTTGTGCATCTTGGTTGATTTGCTGCTGGAATTGTTTGAGATGCATGGAGGACTAAGTTGTATGGTAAACCCTATTGGCAGGAGAGAGGAATAATGGCTATTCATACGAGTGTGCAACAGCCGCTTTTCCCTGCTATTTGTCCCGTCAAAGAAGCAGTTTCCCGTGCAGCGTTTGCCAACCCGGAAGATCGTGGTGCAATTTTCACGCGCCGGGAGGTCGTGGATTTCATACTTGACCTTGCTGGGTATAGGCCGGAGCTTCGGCTATTTGAACACCGTCTTCTTGAGCCGTCTTTCGGGGAAGGAGATTTCCTGCTCGCTATTATCGAGCGCTTGCTGGAAAGTTGGAATAATCACGCTTCTAAAACTAACCAGATTGATGTTTTGTCGAACGCCTTGCGCGCCGTTGAGCTCCATCAATCATCTTTTGAAGCTACCTATGAGCGCGTTATAGCTCTTTTATCTAGTAACGGGTTTAGCGAAAAAACAGCCAGACAGCTTGCTGATAGCTGGCTCATCAGGGGGGATTTTCTTCTATATGAGGATCAGGGGTATTTTGATTATGTGATCGGCAATCCTCCTTATGTGCGCCAGGAGCTAATCCCTGATGTCCTGATTGCAGAATATCGCAGCCGTTATAAGACGATTTATGACCGCGCTGATCTATATGTCCCCTTTATAGAAAACTCTTTGCGGCTCCTCGCTAAGGGTGGGACTTTGGGGTTCATATGTTCGGACCGCTGGATGAAGAACCGATATGGCGGCCCTTTGCGTCAAATGATTTCGCAAGAGTTTCATCTAAAAGCCTATGTAGACATGGTTGATACCGATGCCTTTCATTCTGACGTTATTGCTTATCCGGCAATTACCATCATCACAAGGGAAAAGCCTGGAAAGACACGCATAGCGCACAAACCACAGATCAATCAAGAAGCGCTTTCCTTTTTGGCACAACAATTATCTCGAAACAAGCTTCCCGCTAGTGAAAGCGCTATCAAGGAAATAGGTGGTGTTGCCTCAGGTCCTGAGCCATGGATTCTCGAATCCTCTGATCAGCTTGCATTGATGCGCCGCCTTGAGTGCGAGTTCCCTACGCTTGAGGATGCTGGATGCAAAGTCGGAATCGGCGTTGCCACCGGTGCAGATAAGGCTTTTATCGGACCGTTTGACCAGCTCGATGTTGAGCCGGATCGCAAGCTTCCTCTTGTTATGACGCGGGATATTCTGGAAGGCTCTGTTAATTGGCGTGGGTTTGGAGTCATAAATCCGTTTTCAGACGAGGGAGGGCTGGTTGATTTGAATTGCTATCCCAAGCTTAAACGCTACCTTGAAGATCGAAAGGAACAAATAGCTAGGCGTCATGTGGCAAAAAAATCGCCTACCAAGTGGTATCGAACCATTGACCGAATTTATCCGAAGCTTGCGAGTGAAGAAAAGCTCCTGATTCCGGACATTAAAGGTGATGCTCATATAGTCTACGAGCAAGGCCGACTTTATCCCCACCATAATCTCTATTACATCACCGCTGTTGATTGGGACTTAAGAGCATTGCAAAGCATCCTCATGTCAGGGATTGCCAGGCTTTTTGTTTCAATTTATTCAACGCGGATGCGTGGCGGCTATCTTCGCTTTCAGGCCCAATATCTGCGCCGCATACGGGTGCCTTATTGGAAGGATGTTCCAGAGCGCTTAAGAGAAAAACTCATAGAAGCCAGTTGCGGTGATGACAAAGCATTATGTAATGAGGTTGTTTATGAGCTTTATAACTTTTCTAAAGAAGAGCGAACGGCTCTTGGTGGTAACGGCTTATAAGAACAGGATAAGAAAATATGGCGATTGATTTAGCAGATTATGACATTAAGGCCAAAAAGGCCGTAAAAACGTTCTGGAAAACACGGGAGCAGGCGCGCAAGAAGCAAGCGCAGTCCGGTAAGTCTGATCAAGGGGAACGTGCAGGCGTGACTGCCGGTAAGAATATGGATGGTTTCATTTCTCTGGTAAGAGATGTTGTTCGTGCCAATGGTCTTGGGGATGCGGATATACATCAGGAGCGCCGAGTGCTCACACTGCCAGGATATTTTCGGCCAACCAAGTTGTGGGATTTGCTGGTTATGAATGAAGGTCGGTTGATCGCAGCGCTTGAATTCAAGAGCCAGGTTGGCCCGTCCTTTGGGAATAACTTCAATAACCGAACGGAAGAGGCTATCGGCACAGCGCATGATCTACAGACAGCATACCGTGAAGGCGCCTTTGGCGAGCAAACACGCCCATTCGTGGGCTGGCTTATGTTATTAGAAGATGCACCAAAGTCACGTTCACCAGTTAAGGATAGTTCCCCGCATTTCCCGGTGTTTTCCGAATTTAAGGATGCTTCCTATGCGCAGCGCTATAACATATTGTGCCGAAAACTTATTCAGGAACAACTCTACACAGTTGCATCTATATTGACCTCCCCGCGAGAAGCCATTCGTTCTGGCGCGTATGGAGAACTGTCCGAAATGACGGGTTTGCGCACGTTCATTAGTGAACTGGCAGGACACATCGCAGCCGAGGCAGCGCGGAAGTAAAAAAGACATTGAAGATTGATTTGGTAATCAGATGTACAAGCGCTTCGCCGTTAAAGCACGATTGCCTGAGAAACTGGTGGAAATAGTTCATAGATTTATGGACGTTTGGATAGAGGAAAAAGGTAACCTGCCACTTTCCGCGTATATTATCGAAGTGATTGAAGAATACATGCTGAAAATTGAGCTTGTAAGAAAAGTTACATGCGCCTAATTTAAAATGGATAAAAATGGCAAGCAGCATCAAGCATACTCAGTTAACGAGAGTTGGATATACATATCAGGACTTTATGTGTATCCAGCTTTTAGTGGAATGGTTTCATCAGCCGGATAAATATCAATGGGTATGTATTGAGGGGACAAAAGATAAAGGCCGCTTTAAAGGTCTTGATGATGTTATTGCCTTTAATAAAGATGGCCGTTATGAGATTTTTCAAGTCAAGTTTACAATTGATTCTCAGAGAGATGATTTAAAACTTAGCTTCGATTGGCTATTAGACAAAACTGGGCGTGGTACATCATTGCTGCAAAAATGGGAGGATGCTGCTGCAAAATATAATTCGGAAAACCTTTTATCCATTGCGGCATTAAAAACCAATCGCACCCCTGACGACGAATTCGCCAAATGTATTCATAATAATAAAATTGTTATTGACCAGATTCCAGATGGACATTTGGAAAATATTAAAAAGCAACTTGGAGGATATGAAAAAGCTAAGATATTTTTTGAAATCTTCACATTTGATCATAGTCAGCCAAAAATAGATGACCTAGAAAACAAGCTGCATGATGGTTTAGTACCAGATCATTCTACTACTGAAGGGTGGTTGCAATTATTAAAAGCTGTTGAAAGATGGGCAACAAGAAAAGATGAGCCTGTCCCAGATGGAAAAATCAAGATTGATCATGTGCGAGAGATATTGACAGCTACAACCTTGCGCTCTATTTCACAGTATTTTGAAGTTCCAGAAAGCTACGTACCTCCTTCGGAGGTATTTCACTTGGATATGCTGAAAAAATGCAAATCTTCTGGTTGTTGGGTTGTTTCGGGACTTCCTGGCATGGGAAAAAGCACCTACCTTTCGTATTTAGTTGAAAGTTTGACTGAGCAGGGCAATCCCGTAATTCGGCATCATTATTCCTTGTCTGCCCAAAGCGTAATTGACCGAATTTCTTACCCAAATGCCGCACGTTCATTACAGAGCCAACTACAGTTATTATTTCCGTCATTATTCAATTCTCATGAGTACGACCCAGAAAAACTCGATGAGTGGATTTTACAGGCATCTGATGAAGCCTCTAGATCAGAAAATAAACTAATTGTGGTTATTGATGGGTTGGATCACGTGGCAAGAGAGCGTTCCGAAATAACTCAGCTCGAACATTTGATAAATAGACTAATTCCCCTCCGCGAAAATATCTGCTTAATTCTTGGAACCCAGCCAGTCAGTGACGTGCATCTTCCATCCTTATTGATATCTAGTGTGCCGCGAGATCAGTGTTGGCTGAAGCTACCACCGATGGATTTAAACGCAATCAAATGCTGGGTAGGTGGGTTATTAAGCAGTAAAAAGGTTACCTTGGTTGGGTCTAATGCTTATAAAGCAAGAGAGTTAGTTGATGTGTCGGAATCCTTACTGAAGGCTTCAGGTGGGTATCCACTGCATCTAATTTACTCAATGAAAAGCCTGACATTACACGATAAATGTTTAAACAAGTACGATATAGAAAAATTACCAGCTTGTCCGGACGGAGACATTCATAGTTATTACACCGCTTTGTGGTCTAATTTATCTTCAAGTGCAAGAGAGATACTTTTACTGATTGCCTGTGTAGAGTTTCCTTGGCCCGATGAAAACAGTATGGGTTTTTGTTTTGGGAATAGCCTACAGTTCAAAGAAGCTTTCGATGAAGTTCAGCATCTGGTCGAAAAAAGGCGTAGCGGGATAGTGCCTTTTCATGGAAGTGTTTTGGTTTTCCTCAGAAGCAGGCAAGAGTATAGGGACTCGTCCCATAGGCTATTACTGAAAATAAAGAACTGGCTAACGAAGTCAGCTCCTGAATATTGGCGGTGGGGCTGGGATTGGATAATAGATGCGAGATTGGGGGATATCGAGCCTTTAGTCAATGGAATTACACATGATTGGTCGGTGGAGTCATTTCGCAAAGGATACCCTTTACAGCATATCGAACATATTATTGCAACAGCGGAAGTAACTGCGCTCGACCATGGTGAGTTTGAGAAATTGGTCGGCTTAAGGCTCATAAAAATCAGATTAATAAATGGACCAGAGTTCCAGATTCAGGAATATGAAGAATTTTTAAAATGTGCTCTAAAATGGGATTCTGAGAGCTATGGTTTGTTATGGCGCGCAGATAACATAAGGTTCTTAAACGATAAAGAGTTACCCATAGTATCGTCCCTTTTTGGGGGCTTAGACGAGACTGTAGCGGAAGATTGTTTTGAGGAAGTAATTAGACGATTAACATTCTATGCCAGAATTGAAGATGGATCACAGCACTCTAAGATTGACTCTTTGATTAATGCTGGAATAGATATTTTAACTGATGTACCCAACCCGAATATCGATGAAATTCTTAAATTCTTAGGGCATTTAAGAGATAAAGAAACTTTCTTTGTAAAAATGCTAGATAAATTGATTGCGGCCGGGAATGGATACTTAATACTGGACATTCCATCTACCGCAATTCCCGAAGGGCTTGAAGGTCTTTATTGGAATTACTTTGTATTGCTATGCTGTAGTGAAGGTATAGCACTTATCGACCGCCCTGAGCGAGAACAGGCAAAAATAAGCACTCTGGGTGTGGTGGCGCTTCTGTTAGAAGAACAATCCGTGGATACCAAACAACTAGTAGAACCCTCCCAACCAGGTGCACACGAAAATGCCACTGATGATTATTTTTATAACCTTTTTTTCTTTTCTTTTGCCGCGCAGCTAGAAAAAGGATCGGATATAAAAAGTCCCGCCAATGTAAGGATTCATGACGCAGATTCATTTGTCAGAAAAGCTACATCAACCTTCAAATACATTGCGCATTGTATTGCCGTTAAGATCAAAGAAAAAGACAATATAGATATTTCTGAAATATATAAGTTGATTAAGCAATCAAATCTACCTGATCGCAAAGAGTGTGATTTCGATAGCGCAGGGGTTTGGCATTCCATTTCTAAAGCGCTTACTCGCATATCTCTGGATATGTATCTTTTGCTTTTAAGCATGAAAAAAATTGAAGAAGTAAACTCAAAAGTATTTAAAATATTAGCTGATAATAACTGGTGGTGTTCTACGGCTTGGCTGGAGAAAGCCGCGCTTAAATCAATGCCTATCATTCCAAAAGAGATTGCAGAACAGGAGATTCAGTCCGCTCTGTCCTGTTTATTGGCCAGGAAAGATAGCACGTCAATTCTGGCAAACGATAGCCTTGATCTTGCAAAGCTGTCTCGTCTTCTAGGTTTAAAAGTTGAAACACAACAGTGCCTGAAATTAGCAGCTCAACACATATTAGGATATGGGGAAAGGAAAGATACTACCTTCAGTGAAATATTCGAGGCTATAGAAGCGTGCTCTGAATATGGAGTGGGAAATATTTCTGATTGGCTACGGCGTGTGGCACCTTTTACAAACGATATGTTTGATTATACGGAGCGAGAAATCCGACATATTCCAAGGTGGTATATAGATTTATTGGCCAAGTATTCGCCTGAAAGATTAGTTGATGAATTTGACTACCATTTAACCAATCAGACCTGGTCTATAGCACACGATGTATTAGAAAAATACGTTGAATATTTCCCTCTGAGTGTATGCTCTGAACACGCATTTTTGCGATGCTTAACCTCTTATGAGGTTCTAACCAAGTTGAAGGAGAGGGCGGAAAAAGACTCAATGCTTCTATCGCTTTATAAATCACAGTGCAATTATTTAGGGGGCTTTCCGCCGGCACCAAGGGATTCCTCTTCAAGTTCATCTATTAAAGAAAAAGATATTGATATCCGTCTAGACGCTTATCCTCCGGAGAAACTAAATGATCTGGAAGAGGAGCTTGGTAGAAGAAATATTTACTTGGCAGATGAGTTTATTGAGGGCTGGATATCTTATTGGGCACAAAAAGATCGTGGCCTCGATGTTATTGAGGCATTTGAGGAGACTTGGGATGATGACCGAAAATATCCTACACGTCTAGGATGTGGTCTTGCCGCTGTATTCTCAATTAGCCACAAACTACAAGGTGCCAAAAAGGCCTATCAGTGGGCTGTTAGAGATATTCGTGTAAATAGCCATTGGAACAGGTGGTCTGGATCAAAAGCTGAGAAATATTTAAAGAGATATGCTCGTATATATAAATCAGATTGGAAAAAACTACTGGTAGATACGACAAAAGGAGAGCTGATAAAGCTACGAGGAAATGAATGGGTGGTTGTGCCTACAAGCCAGTTAGTCAAATATTTACTAGCAGCCGAGCAGACAGGTTTAGCCTGTCGTATTACAGAAGTTATGATAAAAAGTTTAGAAAACGAGATTGCACACCTTCCTATTTCCCCTCTTCATTGGTATGAGAAGCCTGTACCATTTGATCAAATCGCTCCCAGGTTGTTGCTCCTATATTATAAATGGCCTGATCGTTTGGTGCGCTTAAGGACAGCGAATGAAATTGCAAAGCTTCTTAATAGTGATCTTGGTTTTAGAAGACTGTATTTAGAGAATTTAAACAAACAGAATTACGAAGTGGAAGTCACAGATTTACTATCAGTGCTCCTTTTAACAGAGTCGCGGATATTTACATTCGAAGAGCTGTCCACTCGTATCAGGTATGGATCAATCCTCTCAGATGAACTATTCCAAAGGCTTGGGTACGAGAATTATAAGATAGGAGAGAACTCGCGCTACTATTCGAAGGTTTCGATTCAACACCATGATGAATCGAAAGGATTCGGAAAATCTAAAAATGGAATGCCCCCTATTTACTTCAATATCATCGAAGAATTAGGTCAGCGTATAGACTACCCTCTGAGTAAGCATATGGCGGCTGAGTGGGAGAAAATATCGACTAGGCAAGAACTTTCATATTTTGACCCTTATGATTTTTGTGGGGATCAGTTTTATCGGCAAGATAGAATATCGTGTAGTTTCTCTTCACAGACAGAGAGTGTAGTGCTGTCAGCGTATTTAAGGACACTGGCTTTTGCGTTTCATGAGCAGGGTGCCTCGAAAGAAGACGTTGCTAATTTAGCTGTTCAATTATGCCCCTTCGGCGGCCTGTATAGTAAAATCGTTCCATCAATTAGGCCAGAAGGTTGGCCGATTTTATCTGAAGTATCTAAGGAGGATGACTTACCGACTGAAGACGATCTATCGGAATATTTAATAGATATTTGCAAAGGTAGGGAAGTAATTGTTTCTGCAAGTGGTCCAGTATTGCGTAAAGCATCAGGTGTTGGCATCGATCTTGATGTAAAAGCGCTGCATATCGAGGATGGTGTTGAGTGGAGCCCTGAAGAAATATACAAATCAATAGCGTACAAAGGTAACGGGCCTGAAGGCGTACACCTTCTTGCTGGCAATAGCTATCCAGGCAGCATGGGAAGGTGGGAAGTGGACTGGCTACTAAGAGGGTTCTATCAATTAAATTTTGCAATAGGGGCTGTTAAAAGGAGCGTTCTTATTGGGGAAGATGATATTGAATACGCTTCGGGAGGGATCGTTAATGCGGTTTGGAAATACTGGACACACAATTGGTATCCTGCTTCTTATAGGCATTTGGGGTGTTCGCTCGGAACTTACCTTACAATCACTAAGGACATATTGGATGTTGTTTCGGATCAATTCGAAGGTTCTATATACTTATTAGGAAAGCTTACCATGATAGACAAGCGTGAATATCATCGAGATGACAATACTATAGAAATATATACTCTTCATGAAATTAAATAGGTAAATCAGCAACAGGAAATCCTCAATGCAAGTTCTCTTTGAATATTATCCAATGAAGCTAGGGCGTTTGTGCGCTGAGGCGTGTTAGGTTCACTTCTAGCAAGTTCATTAAAAGCTTCCCTCAGTAAAGCATAAAGCTCGGTTTTGCTTTTTGCCGCCAGTTCGAATTTTGTAATTAATCTCATTTTTACCTCCTGATGTTGGAGGCCGCACCTTTGCGGCCTTTTGTAAGGCCGGAAGGCGTAAAGGAAGGAAGGGCTGCACCTTCGGTCGCAACGCAAGAGGAGAAGCGCTCTCGCGCTTGCCAGTCACATCATTACTTTTCGCGAAAAACGAGCCTTGAAAGGCCAGCCAAAGTGAGGGTTAAAAAAATCAGTGGTAAGTGTTAACGCCACCGTAAATCCGCAGTTATTTGCCGCAGAATAAAAACATAAGAAAGTAGCCGCAGACTCATTCTGAAAGGGTATTTTAGCTAACCGTTAA
>VAOZ01055841.1_pt1 | contig 10171 bp, 5 predicted proteins | sample 3394041 | NCBI WGS metagenome assembly VAOZ01 (sample SAMN08290431, study PRJNA428436) | hydrothermal vent metagenome | isolation source: Deep-sea hydrothermal vent chimney | place: Indian Ocean: Southwest Indian Ridge | reverse complement strand
TCATACAGCAAGGATTGTGGAGGAAACATAAATGAGCAGCAAGTTTCGGGATGTAGATCGCGGTACGCCGTATCTGTTGCCGTCATCGCTGGATGAATGGTCGCCGGAGGATCGTCTGGCGGCTATCGCCCGTGCCAAGGCGGAGATTGAGGCGCGTGCGGCAGAACGACATGCGCGTGATCAGGCGGAATTTGATGAAAAGATCAAACGGCGGAAAGAACGAGAACGGCAGACAGGCAAGAAGGCGCGGGGCAAGAAACCCAAGCCTCCCGAGACAGGCCCGAAGGTGAGCGATCAGGTCAATCTGACGGATGAAGAGTCCCGTATCATGCCAGTTTCCAGCGGCGGCTTTGAGCAGGCGTATAACGCACAGGCATCGGTGGATTCCTTGAAGTACAATGTTAAAGATGGGTTAGGACGGAATTTGGATATCCAAGGCTCAGCAAATGTGCGAAAAAAGACTACGTTTTCAAACTCTCAAATAAGTCACTTCAAATGCCTTGCAGGAACGATAGCGCTGAACCCTGTTCGTCAGAGAAAATGCATCATTCATGTCATAGTGCTGGAATATATCCAGCCCCCTATCCAGCAGAATCTTCCATCCGTTATCCAGTTCGATATGGCGGGCATGTATAGTATTTGTTCCATCAAACTCCCATGAGAAGTGGATGCCGACGGCTGCACATGTTGTTTCTATCTGCTCGAAGTATTCGACCTGCTGCTCAGCCTTGAAATCATCCATAATGGTAATCAACCGAACTTCGATTTCATCTTCATCAGCTTTCTGACGAGCAATCGTTTCCAGAAACTCCATCAGGTTGCGTGCCTGATAGAACAATCGAATATAGGGGTCGGTAATCACAACCTTCGTGGCACCCTTCAGGTACGGGCCGAACAGAGAATCAAACGTAACGCCTCGCTGATTCTCCTGAAAGGTCAGATGTCCTTCTTTCAGTTCTTCCTGCTTAGAAGCGACTGGAGTGGCTATATCGACGGTAGTTTCAGCCGACGTAACCTCTGGCTCTTCGATTTCGGCACTACTGCTGAAATACTGAGGGTATTGTTCTTCTTCCAGCGTATAAACGGGCACTTCATTTCCAGAAGCCAAATCCACATAACCGAACCGCACCTTCTGATAGGTGGAATCAATCTTCATTAGCTGGTCTTTCACCCGTTTCCTGCCTTCAATGGCAAAACGAAGAATTTCCTCCACCTCCTCTTTAGAGGCTTCACCATGCGGATACAGAATCTTCATCAGACCGGAGAAGGTCTTGTGGATGCCATCTCGGTCACGGGTTGATATATCACTGTGGATCTGAAAATATTCCTGATACTTATCCGAGTAATCATGGTTACGAAGAGAGCGCAAAATCTCGGCCAGATAATCTACCACAAAGCCATAGCCATCGGAGAACATCTCGGCTCGGATATTATCCATCTCCCAACCAGCCAGATAAAAGTGCAAACGGTCAAGAAAAGCAGAGTCATGAAATTGCTCAGGCAGTTCATCAAATAGTTCAGAGTGCTTCAACATATAAGGAAGCGTATGCTGCGTATTACCGACAAACACCATAGATGCTTCTGCGCCAAGGGTCTCAATACCACGAGAGAATGACTTATTAGCCATATAGTTCTTTAGAATATCGACCAGAGCCTTGTCAGACTTTTTCTTCTTACCCGCAAACTCATCAAATGCAACTGTATCCCAATATCCTACAAGCCCAATTTTTCCTGTGGAGTTGTTAACAAAGAGTTTTGGAACAGTCACTTCACCACCAGATAACAATATTCCATGTGGAGAAAATTCTGAGTAAATATGTGATTTTCCTGTTCCTTTAGGGCCAAGCTCAATCAGGTTGTAATTACGTTCACAAAAAGGAATTAAGCGAACAAGCTGCTGTAACTTGCTGCGCTTACCAAATAGCTCCGCATTGAATCCAACACTATGAGTCAACAAGTCAATCCATTCATCAGTGGTAAACTTCTTGCGAGCCTCTACGTATGTAGAAAAATCAAAATGAGAAAGCTGGATAGGCTTAATGCTATTCATCAGCCATGGAGAAACATTGTTGTCCTCTGCATGCTCATACTCAACATCAGCAATACACCATACACCACCAACCAGCAGTTTAGGGTGCTTCTTTATGGTCGCAGAATCAACGAGGACTTTTTTAATGCCCAGATTGGAGAACGTGGCCTCATAAGAGTCTGTCTTTTCATTCAAATCAACACTGATTTTATCTATGACCTTGTAGCGACCTTTCTCTTTGATAGTTGAACGAATCAAGCCAGCTTCATTACGATGCACATAATGTTTGCGGAGAATTTCCTTAACTGTCTCAATGCCAGACTGGATACTGCTCTCATCCGATGTAGCACAGTATTGCCCCAACAGATATTCCAATACATAGGATGGGACAATAGCATTGCCCTTAACCGCTTTTACCAAGTCCTTACGGACAACAAGACCAGCAAAATGCTCATTGATTTTTTGACTCAAATCACTCATTGCCCCTCCTATAAATCAAAGTCACTCGTGAACGAGCGTCGAATAGTGTAACGAACCTGCTTGTACAAGCGAGGTTTCGCAGTGCCCTTCACCTGTTCTTTCAGCTTCAGGTACACATCCTGATTGTTCGACTTCTCAGCATGGCTGGTCATCACAAATCGTACAGTAGTCTCCCGTTCACGCGCATCTTCCGATGTGGAATCAAACACAAGCTCGTGCTTATCCGAAATCAGCTCATCAGCCTCATTGTAGATGCCTGCCGACAACATTCTTGGCTGCACCTTCTCACTGCATGGCTGTTGCTGATAAAAGGCGGCAGAGAACTGACCGGATGTGATAACAGATGAGCTGCCTCCAATGAAGTCCACCTCAACCTGACTCACATCACTCTTGCGCTTCTTGCTAACCTGAATCACCGGCACAACAATTTCCTGCAGTGTGGCACCACCATGGACAAAACGACTACCGGAGCCTTTAAGCCGCAGCCTGTTGATAGACTTCGAAATAAAAGCTTCGACATCACCCGCCAGCCCCAGTTGTTGTGAATCAAATTTCTTAAGTGATGGATTTTCCTTTAACCCTTCACCCAACACAAAACGCCTGTCTCTGAACAGTATCGCATCGCCTTCCGGTTCTGCTGTCGAGAAGTCACTCTCATCCAGTTTTCTGTTCTGATAGATAAATCCATGGTCAGCAGTCACGATGATGTTGCTGGCATTGGCATTATAGAGTTTCTTGATGACTTTGATTAACTCATCAAGCGTATCTTCTGCCGCCTCGAATACCCGACCTTCTGTATCACGGGTATCGCCGGTTTTATCGATTCGGTTGTGATAGATATAGACCACCTCATGGTCGCGGGTAATCGCTCTGCTATCATCCTGCTTTAATGCCAGCCACTCTTCTGCCTGAATCGCCTTGGCACTGGATACACGTTTCTTGAGAATTTTATCCCGATTGGCAGTACCTTGAGAATTCTGACCATCAACCATCACCGTACTGCTCTCATCACCCGCAAATGCCAATTCATCATGCGGCAACAGGGATGCCATCCCTAACTGGGTGTAGCTTGGCAGCATAGAAATCATGAACTCCATCTTGGCATCGTAACGGTCTTCCTGCCGGATTCGACCAAGCAACTCTTCCCCCACTTCATAGCGCATGGCATCTGAAATAACGGCGCACACTTTGTTTCCACGCTCCAGGTACGGGGCAACCCAATGTTTAAAAAACTGGTTCTGCCTTGGTGCAGGCATATCCATCCATGACGACAAGCCGTCAACCAAGCTCTGCCAGTTATCATTCAGTTTGAGCAAAAAGTTGTTGGTGTAGTGGTTTTCAATTTGAATCGCCAACGCATCCATCAAGTGTGACTTGTCATTCCTACGAGCATGGTAAATAAACTTACGATACAACTGGTCAATACGATACAAGCGGCTTTGATATGCCTCCAATCCGGATTCAATCGATTCAATGGTGCAGTTCACCGTATCCATCTGCTGCATAAACTCAGCAGCATAGGCAACAGACTCATAGAGGTCTTGGAATTGCTCATACCAGTATGTATTCCGCCGTGTACGAACAATTTTATCGCATTCATGTACAGGCAATGATTTCTGGGCAAGCCCATGGATTAACTCGCTCAATATTTTCATTTCAACGAGTTTGAAATAGTCCACCTCAAGCAGGTCTTGGATATCTATCTTATCCAGATTTTCTTCAACGCCCAGAATATCGGCACACTCTTCAGAGAGTGTCTCAAATGCATCATGATAGCTTCGGCTATCCTGCCAGCGACGCATAAATACCAAGGCATCCTGATTAAGCACGGCATCATCGCCCAAGGCCATGGCAAAACAGGATTTAAATAGTTCGATAGAGAAATCCTTAATGGATGTTACTTCGGATTCATAACCATAATGGCGGTATAATAACCCCCAGAGGTAAGTATCCAGTTTACAGCGTGAAATCAGCTTGCTTTTTTCTTCCCCATCATTTGCCAGTTCAGTCAGCAGACTTTCCAGAACCGCATCCACCTTCGACTCACTGCTACCACTACAGATAGCCAGCATGTTCAAACGCATATCTCCACGGGTGTCTGTGCTCTTAAGCGCACGCTTAAAGCTGTTTCTGCGTTTGGCAGCCTTGAAGAACTCCTGATGCTCTTCAAACAATTCCATGAACTCGATACCAAGCTCCATCTCCGCCAGCCAGATTGCCACTTGGTTGTCACGGAATTCACCATTAGCCAATTGAACATCCAGCAGCCAATTATCGATATCTTCAGGCGGCTTGCCCTCATGATAGAGCAGAAATTTGGTATCTGGTTCCTGTCGCAGCATCCGATATTTCAGGCTGAATTCATTATTGTTCAGCTCCGCCGTCTCCACACCATCAAGAGCGATGGATTCAAAGTCCTTCCGCAACTCTTTCTTGGTATCGTACCAAAACACAATGCGATGCTTGTCGAACAGCTTGGTTAATGCGCTTTCAATTTTATTCATGAATTTTCCAATAGCCGCCTTTATCTGCGCCAACCCGTTCAATCACGCCCGATTTCTTCATCTTGTTCAAATGGTATTTCACACCATCTTCCGTGATATCACCCAACATCTCGGCAATCTTGCTGCGGCTGATATACGGGGATTCTTTCAGCATCTCTAATATTTTCTGGGTAGTTTTCTGGGTAGTTTTCTGGGTAGTTCGGTTTTCCACATCACGCCAAATCGTTACCTTAAACAGGCAGGCATCTCTATCATCCATAAAATCAATGGCTTCCCATGACTCCAATGCTCGACGAATACCCGAACCCAAGCCACGATAGGGCAACAAACCTTTGGCCACAAATGAACCCAAAATTGGATTACGCAAGTTCGAGTTGCCTGCTCGAATCTTATCGACAGTCAAATGATTGGGTAGCGAGCCGGGGCTGATGATTTCAATACGGTCTTCAAACACAAACACCCGAATAGCAGCACTGATAAAGTAATCCCGGTGCAGCAGCGCATTGACCAGAAGCTCCTCCAACACAATGCGCGGCACTTCTAACTGCCCCAGACTATTAATTCCCTGATTTCCCTGCACTTTTCGCAAGTTACGCATCAAGAAAGCCAAAGTATCTTCAAACATCTTGGGCAAGGCACCAGAAAAATCCTCACTATCCAGATAGTTGCTCACATCAATGCTGTTACCCGGATATGCCACAGACTTCACGATAAAAGCTGGTTTACTCCATTCAGGATGCTCAGAAAAAAGTAACACTCCAGCCAAATTCAAATAGCCAGCATCATGTGCCAAATTCATATTTTGTAGCAGGTGAAGCAGTGCCTCATCGTTGTCAGGCATATCCCTCTTATAGACATCACGCAAAAAATCTCGAAATCGTAGTTTATCCAGTTGCTGCACGCCTGTTTTTGTCGGTATTTCATCGGCATGCATGGCATCCACACTTTGAAACAGTCTGCGCAACTCTTCTTTGGACTGAATCCGCCGTTTATCTGCACCGCTCTTCAGCCAAATGACACCATTCTTATCAAAATAAGGTTTGTCGATACCCACGGGAATCGTCAATACAATCACAACCTGCCCATTCTCCAACAGCACATTTTCTGTTTGCACCGATAAAGGGCTTCGCACATGCTGGCTGGCTGTATTGCTGATGAGTTGATTGATGCGCCCCACATCTTTGGACGATACCCCATGCAGCTCTCCCGCATCACTCACACCAACCAACATCCGCCCACCATCCGTGTTTGCCATGGCGCCCATTTCCGCAGCTAACGCGTCAGCATTGGTGACATCGAGCTTAAATTGTTGCTGACTGTCTTCACCAGCCAGCACAATCTGTTGCAATGATTGTAAGTCCATCAGCTTAACCCCACTACTTTCTTCAACGCCTTGCCAAACTTCGGATAGTTTAATTTCATCCCATCATCCAAATCAATGTCAATCTGCTCGGCTGCCAGTGGATAGAGCACATCCCGCTCCCATGATTCCAGCTCATCAATCATCTTTTTCAGCTTTTCGATTTCTTTGAGTGCTTGGGTTTTATCCCGTTGTGATACCGATGCGCTGATGCTCACCTGTTCAAAATGCTCCTTTCTGGCAATCAGCTTGGTTCGGAACTCCCGCAGATAACCGTTGAGCACGACGCTGGCTGTGGTCGGCTGATAGCGGTGCATATATATCAGCGCATTGAAGCTGCCCCCCCTTCCCGAAGAACCGCTGGAGAACATCCAATAAATGGGGCGTTTCTTGTAACGCTTCACATGGTCAGCATAGAAATCCTTGAGGAAATATTTGCGGATGTCTTTGCCGATGGACTGTTCGATAAAGGCAAGGTTCTCCTGATAATACTCTTCACCAAAGGTCACCTTCACAAAGCGGCGGAAACGCTCGGTCACATCATCGGTAAACCATTCACCGTCGAGGATGGGGATGACATTGTCATCGTCGGGAGCGAAAGACAGTGGGGGATGGGCTTCGCCCAGTGGAGAGTGGGGGGCTTCGCCCAGTGGGAAGTGGGAAGTGGAGAGTGGGGAGGGAGCTTTGCTCAGTGGGAAGTGGGAAGTGGGAAGTGGGGAGGGAGCTTTGCTCAGTGGGAAGTGGGAAGTGGAAAGTGGGGATTTTTCATTACTTTTCACTTCACACTCATCACTTCCCACTGTTTTTCTTCCCACTTCACACTCCACACTTCCCACTTTACGGATGTAATCCGTAATTGTTCCCCCCTGATTGGCAAGAATCAGCCCTTCTTTATCCAGAGAATAGCGACCGAACATGCAGCCCACCGCATAGGAGATGAATTCTTTCATCGTATCCGCCAGCAGTCGCTCTTCGAGCTCCTTGTTCAGTGGAGAGTGGGAAGTGGAAAGTGGAGAGTTATTACTTCCCACTTCACACTCATCACTTTTCACTGCTTTCCCGTATCGGTAAAACGGATTGCAGGTCAGCGTAATTTCTTTCAGCGGCACATCCGGTTCCAGCTCATCCTGCAAACCATAGGCTTCGATAAAGATGCGATTGTTCTCTTCTTCCAGTTGCTGCATCTTCATCGTCATATTGAACCAATGCAGGCGAAGCTTTTGATAGGTCTCTTTCAGTGTTGATTGGCGGAAATGGGATTGTAGCAGTGGTAGGCTGGTGAAATCCCATGAGGTTTCGTAGGAGTTCCAGTCTTTTTCAGCTAGCGCTACTGCGGTTCTTGAACAATCTGGCTTAATATTCTGAAATTTCTCGCTAATTGGTAGGGCTGCAATGTTCTCAACTTGAAAATTTAAAGTTGGATTGAGAGCCTTGAGAAAATATGTGCTTAATTTACTACACATAAAACCAGTGTATACCATGATTTGTATATCATCAGGAAAAATTGACGAACCGCCTACATCAAAAATGAAACCTTTAGGACAATATCTGGCACCAAAATAACTTGAACTTATATACGTCCAAGTTACTGATGGCTTAAAGTAAAACTGCTGGTTTTTGAGAACCCATATTTCAATCAGTTTGTCCCATCTTTCATCACTAAACCCTTTGGCATATTCTTTCTCACGATATTTAGCTTTGACTTCAATCTTCATGTCCATTCCATCATTTTCATAATTAACGACATGATAATTATTGCCATACCACTTACGGTAATCACCCCCCTTATTGTAGCTAAACCATTTTTGCTCGCTTGAGCTTGCTTGTTCAGTAGAAGAATATCCGATACCAACCTTATCGAAAGAGACCTCTTGCCAAAGCCTTAGGAACCGATTGTTATTGGTTGTAGCCATTCCTTGTCGAGGCTCTACGAGTTGACCTAACAATTGACTACGTTCAAAAATATCCAAAGCAGCTTGGGTCGCCCAATAAGCAATCGGACTCCCCGGAATCTTCTTACAATCCGCAGCTGATACCTGAAAGAAATACTCTTCAGACTTTTTACTTTCCACGGCTTGCTGTTCACTACCCACTATCTTCTCACTCATCTCAATTAAACCTTCGGTAATGTTTTGCGTTCATAAGCCATATCAAAGCCATCAGAAAGGAGCATCCTTTTGAACGCCTTCAAAAAGTTTTTCTGCCTCTTCTTCTATGCCCATATATGACTCTGGAATTAATGGCACGCGGAGTCGTGCTGAGTTCTTATCCCACTCAACAGTGCTACCATCTTTATTTTTGCGGATTAACTTATTACCCAAGCCAAGGTTCATGGAAAAGAAATCAAGGAATCGTCTTGCTCCAACGCCAGTAAAAGGTTCAAATGCCACCTGACCATTATCAATGGTCTCATCAAGCTGTGTTCTCAGTTCAATCGAATCCGAGTGAAACTCAAGCGCCTTACTTTTTGGATAAGGCTCCACATAGACTACTCGTTGAACACCTGCAGCAATAATATGCTTCGCACAATTATGGCAGGGGAATGTAGTGCAATAGAGTGTTGAGTCATGACAACGTATGCCTTCCCTGCTACACGAAAGAAGCGCCTCCATTTCAGCATGGACAACTCTTCCAAATTCCATCAAATCACGAATTCTGCTTCTTTCAAGAACGCCTTGAATTTTTTCAACACCCTGCTCGTCTATACCCTCAATTTCCTTGATATTGGCAACGATATTCTGGATAATATTGTTTTGTTCGGCTTTGTTTGAATCTTCATTTCTAGTGAAATCTTTTCCGCCTTCTTTCTCTATAACTTCACCGCTCTCAGGGGCAATCTTAGCCCAATATAACCCACCACCAGAAGATGGGCATTCATTGGCTCCTGTTGCCAATATTTGTTGATTCCTTGCAATAACCGCACCAACTTGACGAGATAAGTCCCCAGACCTGACAGAACTGGAAAACGCCATAAACATAGCAAATTCATCAAATGTAGGGTTGCGATAAGGGTGAGAGAAAATCAACTCAAGGAAGCGTTGAACCGTATTTTTCACATAGTCATCGTTCTTTACAAAGTTGATAAAGAAATCGGATAGATGATAGGTATCTCTTGTCCGCTGACCATGCGGGATATTCTCATCCTCATCAGTGTCCGTTAATTCAGCCGCCTGAGTGGCTGTTAGCCCTTTATCACTGGTTAGATAGTGAAGCCGTCGTTTCTTGTCTGCATGAATTCCAAACAGGTAGAAACCTTGTCCATAGATTTTTCGCAACACATCAACTTCATCAGGATGCTTTAATGAGTTAATGATATAGGCTCTTTTTGAATCAGAAGTATTTTCTTCTCTCTTTTCATTGACTAGCTTTGCAGCGCCATAGGCAAGTATGGCATTGTTTCGCTTATCTTTTCTTAAAGCATCTCCCCGCTCCATTAAATGCTTTATGCGCTCATACTCCGTGCTTGTTGTGGTTCCTGATAATAATGAGGATACCTTTATCTCTATCACTGTATAACCAAAGCCCTGCAAACGGTCTTTCAAAGGGGTTATCACTCTTGTTGTTTCTGTTCCCACGGCACTCACAATTCCAATAACAAGTTCAGAGTCATTAAATTCCCCACTTAGGTACTGGTTCGAGATACTTTGAGGTAATGTGGTATCAGTGCCAACACTCTCACCTATTGCTTCCTGAGAAATTGACGAAATATCATCTTCTGACTCTGGGTATTCATCAGGGTACAAAAGTGATTTCACTTTTGATTCCAAAAAGTTTTTCCCCTGTTCATTTCCTTGAAAC
>VAOZ01181398.1_pt1 | contig 10180 bp, 1 predicted proteins | sample 3394041 | NCBI WGS metagenome assembly VAOZ01 (sample SAMN08290431, study PRJNA428436) | hydrothermal vent metagenome | isolation source: Deep-sea hydrothermal vent chimney | place: Indian Ocean: Southwest Indian Ridge | reverse complement strand
TTGGGGCAACCCGCATAACATGTCTCTCCGGTATCGATCTCATAATTTGAGACCAGAGAACATGATCATTAGTTCCACTAATTATGGTTCAGTACACTAGAATGATTTTGGCGAAAATACGCAAAGGCGAAAATACGCCAAATATTATTGTCTTTATAGAGGGTTAATTGATTAAACTTATACAAGGTGTGAACTTAGATAAGCCCTTTTATTGTGGCTATTACATTTGGAGGAGCAAGTTGATGAACAAGCAACAGTGGTTCGGAGTGGTTGTTGCTGCATTTGCCGTGATAGTTATGTCAGGGGTTGCCTTTGCGCAAGCGTCAACGGGGTTGCGTCCACAGGTTTTCACAGCGAAGCACTTTTATAAAACGGCGCCGCTACGGGAGATGCAGTGGAAGATGCCGGCGGTAATGCGGCGCGTTGTCGGCAGCCGGCACTTGAGTCAGCAGGAATTCACACAGCTTCGAGACAGGCTCATCCACTCGGGCGTCCTCAAGGCACCCGGCCAACCGCAACTCGTGCCGTTGTTGAGGAAGGCGCCGGCACTTACATCCGTCCCCTATGTCAGTGATCCGGCATTGCAGACGAGCAAGCCGTTGGTTACGGCGCACATCTTCACGACGCCGATAGCGAATTTCCAGGGCCTCGGCGAGCCGGACGATACGGATGAGTGTGCGCCACCGGACACCGATATCGCAGTTGGGCAGAACTACGTCGTCGAGTTGGTCAACTGCGCGAGTAATCCGGGCGGCAGCACCTTTGGCGTATTCGACAAGACCGGCAGCCGTGTGCTGGGTCCGGTGCCGCTTGCAAACCTGTGGTCGGACGGAGTGTGTGCAAGCGACGGCCGTGGTGATGGGGTCATCGTTTACGACCAACTGGCGGGCCGCTGGGTGATCAGCCAGTTTGCCGGTATTTCGGCGCCGACCGACGAGTGCATTGCGGTTTCGGAGACGGGTGATCCGACCGGTGCGTATTACGTATACGATTTTTCGGTCTTTCCGAATGAATTCGCCGACTATCCGAAAATCGCGGTCTGGCCGGATGCCTATTACGCGACCTTCAACGTATTCAATGCGACCGGTTCTTCTTTCGACGGCGAGGGTTTCGTTGCATTTAACCGCAGCGAAATGCTCAACGGCAATCCGCAGGCGCAGGTGATCATCTTTACGGGTAATGGTCGTGACCTCGCCTATTCGATGCTGCCCGCCAGCGTTGACGGCTATAGGCCTCCGCCGGCCGGTGCGCCCGGCATTTTCGTCGATTACGTAAGCCCGTACCTGTGGGGGACGAGCTTCTATGCCCTGGAAATGTGGCAGATGCATGTCGACTGGGTGAACCCGGCCAACTCCACGCTCAGTGGCCCGACGCGCATCTCAGTGGACCCGTTCAACGACGGAATCTGCGGCTACGCGCGTGCCTGTATCTCCGAGCCGGGCGGCGCTGCAGTAGATGCGATAGGTGACCGGCTGATGTTCCGGCTTGCCTACCGCAACCTTGGAAGTCACGAGGCGTTGGTGGTGAACCAGACGGTGGGTACGGGCGCGGCACCGTCGAGTGCGCCGGCGGGCATTCGTTGGTATGAACTCGATGCACCGGCCGGGGCGACCAGTGCCACGGCCTGGAGCGTGGCGCAACAGGGTACCTACATGCCCAATGACGGACTCAGCCGCTGGATGGGCTCGGTCGCGATGGATTTTGTGGGCGACATGGCCTTGGGTTTCAGTTCATCCGACACCAGCCAGAACCCGGCGGTTTCCTATACGGGTCGCTTGGTCGGGGATCCGGCGGGCACCATGACGCAGGCGGAGACAACGCTTGTCACCGGTACTGGTTACCAGGTCGGCACCGGCCACCGATGGGGAGATTACTCCTCCATGGTTCCGGACCCGAGCAACGGCTGTACCTTCTGGTACACACAAGAGTATTACGCCACCACCGGTCAGTACCTGTGGTCGACGCAGATCGGTGCATTCAAGTTTGCGAACTGCGCGCGCGCCACAGGCAAGGTGCAGGGGACCGTGACCGATGCGGCGACCGGCGACCCGGTCGCGGATGCGACCGTGCAGTTGGGCACCGGCGTTTCGGCTCGCACGGATAGCTCCGGGAATTATTCGATAACGGACCTGCCGGGTAGCTATACCGCGAGTGCGACGGACTTCGGCTACGTCTCCGGCAACGCTTCAGTGACGATTACGAAGAACCAGGCATCGACACAGGATTTCACGTTGACGCCGGCGCCGAGTGCGACGCTGTCGGGAACGGTGACCGACGGTTCAGGGCACGGCTACCCACTCTATGCGGAAGTCAGAATCTTGGTTCCCGGCATCGGCAGGGTTGCTGATTTGTGGACGAATCCCCAAACAGGCATCTATAGCGCAAGTTTGCCGCAGGGCTACACGTACACGGTGAACGCCCGTGCTTTCTTCGATGGCTACCACAGCAGTTCGGCGAGCGTGACGCTCAACGGAAACAGGACTCAGAACTTGGTCTTGACAGTGTTTTCCGCCTGCGGGGCACCCGGATATTCATTCGTCCAGGGCTTCGGCGAGGACTTCAACGGTGCGACGTTCCCGCCCAGCGGCTGGACGATGACCAATAACGTCAGTGGCTCGCCGGTTTTCTGGAAGTCCAATACCACCTGGCACAGTGGTAACTACACGGGCGGCTCGGGGCAAGCAGCTTTAGCTGCCGGATGGGTTGGCTTTCCAATGTACTTTGGGCACTACGACACGAGACTCGTCACACCGGCGGTGTCCGCCACCAGTCTCGGCGCCGATCCGCTGCTCGAGTTCAAGCTGAATTACCAGGACAACCCGACTGTCAGCGAAGCGCTTGATGTCGACGTGAATGTCGACGACACCGGGTGGATTACGCTGCAGCACATCACGTCGAAGCAGGGCGGCTTCTACACCACGCCGGGAGTCGATTACAAGCTGAACATAGGGCCATACCTATCCGGCGCGACCAGCTTCAAGCTGCGCTGGCGCTACTATAACCTCGTCGGAAGCGGCGGGTGGTACGCAGAGGTCGACGATGTCGTCATCGGTAGCTGTCGGCCGAGTGCGGGAGGGCTCGTCATCGGGTCGGTTTCGGACTTCAACACCGGCCAGGGCTTAGTCGGTGCGACGGTCGGCAACGACACCGGTGCGAGCACAAAGACGATCGAGAATGCCGCCGACCCGAACCTGCCGAAGGGCTATTATTTCCTGTTCTCGCCCGCGGGCACGCACACGGTCAAGGGGTCGCGATTCCATTATTCGAGCGCGAGCGCGTCTGTTTCCGTGGCTGTCAATGGCGTTACGGTAAAGGACTTTGCGCTTGAAGCGGGCCGGTTTTCAGCCGCTCCCGCCGCGTTCGACCTTCAGGCGATGGTGAACACCCAGACGCAGAAGACCCTCACCGTCACCAACACGGGCACCGCCCCGGCGCACTTCCACGTCGTGTCGGTAAATACGCCGCCGCCCACCACTGCGCCCGGTACCGGGGCGCCGCTGAGCCTGATTCATTGCAATGCGCCGCTCTCGCCGCAGAGCATGGCGGCCCAGGGCGCGCCGCCCGATTGTTCGGCACCCGGCGGTGGGTCCGACTCTGCAGTTGGCGGCGCTACGGCCTGGAGTGCGATCTCCGACTATCCGATTCCGGTCGTGGACAACGCCATGGCGACTGACGAGAGCACGGGGCTCGTCTACTCCTTCGGTGGCGACAGTAATGGTGCACCGACGGCCGCGAGCTACGTCTACGATCCTGCATCCGGCACCTGGTCCCCGATCGCAACACTCCCGGTCCCGCTCGAGAAGCCCGCGGCCGCGGTCATCAACGGCAAGGTGTACGTTACCGCAGGGTGGGGCGCTTCGGGCGCCAATTCCCAGGCGCTCTACATTTATGATCCGGCGAACGACACCTGGAGCAGCGGAACAAGCGACCCGGTTGCGCAGGCCGGTGCGGCGGGTGTGGCGGTGCTCAACGATCAGCTATACGTGATCGGCGGCTGCGGCCCCGGTAGCTGTTCTGGCACGACGGCGATCGAGATCTACGATCCGGTAAGTGACTCCTGGAGTGCGGCGGCGCACTATCCGCATCCCGTTGCCTGGGAGGGCTGCGGCGGAACCGAGGGCAAGATCTACTGCGCCGGCGGGATCAGCTACGGGGTGATCTACTCCGCTGGTTACGCCTACGACCCGGGTTCCAACAGGTGGTCGGCCATCGCACCGCTGCCGGTCAACGCCGGTGGTTGTTCGAGCTGGTGGGGCGGCGCCGCCACGGCCACCGCGAGTGGCCAACTGTTGCTGCAGGACGGCGTTACGTGCGGCTTTAGCGCGATCACCAACCAGGGCTTCTCCTACGATGTGGGCAGCGACTCCTGGAGCAGTCTTCCGAATGCGTTGAGTGCCGGTTACCGCATGGGCAGTGCCTGCGGCTTCTACATGGTGGGCGGTAACCCGTTTAACGGCACGGCGGCCGGGGAAGTGCTGTCGGGCTATGACGTGTGCACGATCAAACCCATTCCGTGGCTGACGATGGCACCTGCGAGCGACACGATCGGCACGGGGAATGCGGCGGCGGTGCAGCTAACGTTCGACGGTACGGGTCGGGCGGAGTTCACGACCTCGCGGGCGTATCTGCTGATGCCGAGTACCACGCCGTACGGGCCGAAGATCGTGCCGCTGACGGTGACCTGGACCCCGCAGCCGGTGGCGCTGAGTACCGGCGTGGCGGCCGACCGGAACCCGGTGGCGCCAAACAGGAACATTGCTTTCAACGTTGTTGTCAAGAACCTGACGACGCCGGGTGATGGTGGGGCGACACAGGTTGTGCTGAGTTTCGATTTACCGGCGAGCCTGAGCTATGTCCAAGGTGGGGCGGGCTGTTCGGTTAGTGCGGGGGTGGTTTCCTGCGCTCTGGGTAGCATCGCCCAAGGGGCTGAGCAGGACGTGACCATTGTTCTCGAGGCCGGAGGGGTGGGTTCTTACCGGATGACGTTCACGGCCCATGCGCGTGAGCCGCAGGACAACAATATCGATCAGAACGTTCATACACTCGTTGGCAGAGTCGCTGCGGCGGGTGGCGGAGGGGGGGGCTTTGGCGGGCTGACGCTAATCATCTTGCTGGGCCTCGTCCTGATCGGCATCAGGGCAAGAAGACGCTATTCAGGAGACGACAAGATGATGAAAAGAGGATGGTCTTACGGCGAAGTATTCATGCCTTTGGCTGGATTTCGATTCCGACTGGGGTCAATCCAACGGCTGGTTCGTATGCCTGGTTCTCGATGGGTGTCAAGGAAATGTCGACTGTTCACTGCCGTTGCGGCTGCAGTGATTGGCGTGGGGTTTGCGGGCGCGGTCTCTGCGGCGCCTCCAACGCCAAGCAGTGCCGGGATCAGCCGGCAAAACACTTTTGTGTCGCTACCATTCCAAACGGATGCGCAGTTGCTTACGCAGAAAGCGCAACTGGTTGGTCCACATCCCAAGTCTTCCACCATCAAACTGACGATTGGTCTGAAGCTCCGCAGCGCCGATCGGCTTCAGACTTTTCTGCAAGAGGTGCAGTATCCACCAAGCTCCGAGTATCACCACTTTCTAACGCCTCAGCAGTTCACCAAGCTATACGGTCCGACGACGACCGAGGTGAATGCCGTCGTGAGATTTCTTCGGCAGTACAACATTCAGGTCAGTGACGTTGCGCCAAACCGCATACTCATTCATACGAAGGCGTCAACCGGGGCCTATGAGGCGGCCTTTAAGATAAGGGTTAACGACTACACGCTAAACGGTCGCAGTTTTTTCAGTACGACAGATCGTCCGCAGATTCCGCTTTCCCTTTCCGGGATTGTGTTGAACGTTCTCGGGCTGAACAATTCTCGGCAAATGCGGCCGCATTCCTACGTGGAACCGTTACGTGGACGACAAGGCCCCCTCACTACGGCGCCACCGCCTTCGACTGCGTTTTTCAATCCTGAGCAAATCGCGAAGGCCTATGATTGGCCGGCCATCACGGATTCCAGCAACGGTGCAGGCGTTTCTGTTGCCATCGTGACGGCGGACAGTTCGGGCCTGGCCTCGGCTACTTCGGCCAGTACTTTCTGGAGTTCCTATGGATTGCCGTCCCATACCGTGAATGTGATCCCCGTTGATGGTGACCAGGGTTCGACCCTCGGCATGATCGAAACGCTGCTCGACATGGAATACAGCGGGGCCATGGCCCCCGGGATTACGCAAAATGTTTACGTCGCTTCCAATGCAGGTGTTACGACGTTCACTGACGCATACAATCGGTTCGTCAATGACGACACCTCTCAGGTGATGACCACGAGTTGGGGGATTTATGAATCCGCCGACCCCGCTCAGTTTCAGACCGATGAGCAAATCTTTGCCCAAGCTGCGGCCGAGGGCATCTCGATGTTTGCTGCGGCCGGTGATCATGGGTCGGGTGACGGTGCGCCTTGGGGCAACGATCATGCCGACTTTCCCTCTTCGAGCGAGTACATCACGGCCGCCAACGGCACGGAACTTTCGATCTCGGATATTAGCGGCACCTATGCAAGCGAGCACGCGTGGAGCGACACCGGGGGCGCCATCAGCCAGTTGTTCACTCAGCCACTTTGGCAGACCGGACCGGGCGTTCCCAACAGCGGGTTCCGTATGAACTCCGATATGGCGCTCAATGCCGGCGGTCTCCATCCCTACCTCATGTATATCTCCTCTCGAGGGTTTGTCGGCGTCTACGGGACAAGTGCAGTTGCACCGATTCTGGCGGGCCTTTTCGCTATCGGCGTCTCGCAGCAGCCGGGTGACGCCTCGCTGGGCCAGTCGAACAAGCTGATTTACGGCGATGTCAATGCCGGCAACTATGCAACCGATTTTCATGACGTGACGACCGGTAGCAATGGGGCGTTCAGCGCCGGCCCGGGCTGGGATCATCCCACCGGTTGGGGTAGCCCGCGGGCCACCAGCCTGCTCTCGCACTTGGGGATCCTGGGGCCGGAGGGTGCCCTCATGGGCACGATAACGGATGCTTCAACCGGCCTGCCGATTGCGGGTGCACGGATTACCATTTCACCCGGAAATGCCATTCGGCATACGGCCGGCGATGGGACGTATGCAATTCTTTTAGGGGCTGGGGCACATACTATAACCGTTAGCGATTTTGGTTATGGTAGCCAGTCGCAGCCGGTCAGCATCAGCGACGGGCAGACCGTCACGCAGGATTTCGCGTTGACGCTGAGGCAGACTGCAACGCTGTCGGGAACGGTGAGCGATGACTCCGGACATGGCTATGGCCTCTATTCCGAGGTTACCGTGTCGACGGCCGGCTTTGGTCAGGTTGCCAACATCTGGACCAACCCGGCTACGGGGGGTTACACCGACGCGCTGCCCGTGGGCTACACTTACACCATTGCCGTACATGCCTTTTTGGATGGTTACCTCGATGGCTCTGCAAGCGTCATTTTCGGCGGTGCCACCACCCAGGACTTTGTCCTGAAGGTGCTCTCCGCCTGCACGGCGCCGGGCTATACCTTTGTACAGCAGGGCCTGGGGGAGGATTTCAACGGCACTACGTTCCCGCCAGCCGGCTGGACCGTAAACACGCCCGTTAATAATGGACGCACCATTTGGCAGTTGAATACGGGCTATGGGAATGATAACTACACGAACGGGACCGGCACCGCTGCGGAGGCGGATGATGAGTGCCCTTGGTGGACGTGTGGGCGGTACGATACCCGGCTCATCACGCCACCGATTCCGGTGCCTGCGTCCGGCTACAACCCGATACTGAGGTATACGGCGAATTATCAGTTCTATAGTCAGAGTTCGCTGGATTTAGACATTAGTACGGACGGCGGCAGTACCTGGACCAACATCCTGCGTTGGAACAGCAGAGCCGACGATTGCGGCTGGTTTTACGGGATCCACCACGGCTGTAACGTGTCGGTGCAACTCGGGCCTTACCTCACGGGGGCGACGAGTTTTCAGCTCCGTTGGCGCTATTACGATCCATATTGGGCTGCATGGGACTGGTACGCCCAAATTGACGATGTCTCGGTCGGCATCTGCCATGCAGTTGCGGGTGGGCTCGTCGTCGGGTCGGTCTCGGACGCCAATACCGGCCAGGGTGTGGTCGATGCGACGGTCGGAGACGACACAGGTGCGAGCACGAAGACGATCGAGAATGCCGCCGACCCGAATCTGCCGAAGGGCTATTATTTCCTGTTTTCGCCTGCGGGTACGCGCACGGTCACGGTCTCCAGAATCAACTATGCGAACGCTGGCGCGACCTTTGCGGTAGCCAATAACGCTGTTGTTGGGAAAGACTTCATGCTTGACGCGGGCCGGTTTTCAGCCGCTCCCGCCGCGTTCGACCTCCAGGCGATGGTGAACACCCAGACCCAGAAGACCTTCACCGTCACCAACACGGGCACCGCACCGGTGCATTTTGATATTCAGCAGGTCGATTCTCCGCCGCCTGCTGTTACCGGGCTCGGTACCGGGGCGTCTCTGATCGCGATCCACTGCAACGGCCGGTTATCGCCGGCGAGCATGGCGGCCCAGGGCACGCCGCCCGACTGTTCGGCATCCGGCGGCGGCGGCATGCATAGCGTCGCGGGCGTTAGCGCATGGAGCGCTATCAGTGACTACCCGATACCGATTGGAAACAACACCATGACGACCGATGAGGTCACGGGGCTTGTCTACTCCTTCGGTGGTATCAGCGGCAAGGTGCGAACGGCGGCAAGCTACGTGTACCATCCCGGCACCGACAGCTGGTCCTCCATCGCGGCGTTACCGGTCCCGCTTGCCAACGCGGTGGCCGGGGTCATTGGCGGTAAGGTGTACGTCACCGCAGGCTGGGGCACCTCGGGTGTTCCGTCCCAGGCGCTCTACATCTACGATCCGGCGAGCGATAGCTGGAGCAGCGGAGCAAGCGACCCGGTTGTGCAGGCCGGTGCGCCGGGGGTGGCGGTGCTCAACGATCAGCTATACGTGATCGGTGGCTGCGGTGTCAACCCTTTCTGCTGGAGTCCCACGGCGGTCGAGGTCTACGACCCGGCGAGCGACACCTGGAGCATGGCGGCGAACTACCCGCATCCTGTTGCCTGGGAGGGCTGCGGGGAGATTCTGGGTAGGATCTATTGTGCCGGGGGCACTGATGGCCCTTTCACCACCTACTCTGACGGCTATGTCTACGACCCGGGCTCCAACAGGTGGTCGGCCATTGCCTCGCTGCCGACCAACGCCGAAGGTTGTAATGACTGGTGGGGCGGAGCGGCGACGGCTTCGGCCGGCGGTCAACTGCTGCTCCAGGATGGTGTGACCTGTCGTTCCTCGCTCACTAACCAGGGTTTTGCCTACGACGTAGGGAGCGACTCCTGGAGCAGCCTTCCGGATGCGTTGACCGCCGTTTACCGTACGGGCAGTGCCTGCGGCTTCTACATGGTAGGCGGCGACGGTGCGGCCGGGGAGGTGCTGCCGGGTTATGACGTGTGCACGATCAAACCCATTCCGTGGCTGACGATGGCACCTGCGAGCGGCACGATCGGCACGGGGAATGCGGCGACGGTGCAACTGACGTTCGACGGTACGGGTCAGGCGGAGTTCACGACTTCGCAGGCGTATCTGCTGATGCCGAGTACCACGCCGTACGGGCCGAAAATCGTGCCGCTGATGGTGACCTGGACCCCGCAGCCGGTGGCGCTGAGTACCGGCGTGGCGGTCGATCTGAACCCGGTGGCGCCAAACAGAGACATCACTTTCAACGTTGGTGTCAAGAACCTAATAGTGCAGAGTGATGGCGGGGCGACGCAGGTCGTGCTGAGTTTCGATTTGCCGGCGAGCCTGAGCTATGTCCAAGGCGGGACGGGCTGTTCGGTTGGTGCAGGGGTGGTTTCCTGTGCTCTGGGTAACATCGCCCAAGGGGCTGAGCAGGACGTGACCATTGTTCTTAAGTCCGTATTGACAGGTACATATCGGATAACGTTCACGGCCCATGCGCGTGAGCCGCAGGACAACAATATCGATCAGAACGTTCATACATTTGTTGGCAAGATCACTGCGGCGGGTGGCAGAGGGGGCTTTGGCTGGCTGACGCTGATTATCTTGCTGGGCTTTGCCCTGGCCGGCACCTGGATAAAGGGTGGGCACAAAATATAGATGAATTTCATGGAGTTGATGGACGGAAG
>VAOZ01019121.1_pt1 | contig 10181 bp, 7 predicted proteins | sample 3394041 | NCBI WGS metagenome assembly VAOZ01 (sample SAMN08290431, study PRJNA428436) | hydrothermal vent metagenome | isolation source: Deep-sea hydrothermal vent chimney | place: Indian Ocean: Southwest Indian Ridge | reverse complement strand
TCGCAATAGATCAATTTGTGAATTAATCAGTCCCCCAACAAGCGAACTTGTTCCTATTATGGAAATACACAAAAAGCAGTAAATAAACAATTTACAATTCTATGTATAAGGTAGGTTAAGTACTCCGTGATAAGCCACCAAAAAAAGGCTATCCGCTTTAGCAGACAGCCTTTTTATCCTTTTGATGTTAATTAGTGCTTGCACGAAAACTCTGGTTTTTGAATGTGCTTAGTCAGAAAACTTCAAGTTCGAGGCTTGCGAAACTTTGAGTATTAGGAGTTTACTGATGTAAATGACTAATACTCAAAGTAAGCGTAACAAAGAAATTGACGTTTTCTGGCAAGCACTACTTATCATTAACTTCTTCAAAATCCACATCAGTAACTTCATCGTCGCCACCGTTGCCACTGTTGCCATCATCCCCGGCATTACCGGTACCGGCATCGCCACCGGCATTGGGTGGAGTTTGGCCACCGGGAGCAGCACCCTGTGTATTTTTATACATGTCCTCGCTGGCTTTTTGCCAGGCGGCGTTCAGCTTTTCCATAGCGGCATCAAGGGCAGGAATATCCTGCGACTTGTGCGCATTGCGTAAAGCTTCGAGGCCGCTTTCAATTTCTGATTTTTTATCAGCCGGCAACTTGTCACCATATTCTTTTAGTTGTTTTTCCGTCTGGAAAACCAGCGCGTCGGCAGCGTTCAACTTGTCAATCCGTTCCTTGGCTTTTTTGTCGTCTTCAGCATTGGCTTCTGCTTCCGCTTTCATCTTTTTAATTTCTTCCTCCGATAATCCGGAAGAAGCTTCGATACGGATATTTTGTGATTTGCCGGTAGCCTTATCTTTGGCTGACACATTCAGAATACCGTTACTGTCGATATCAAAAACAACTTCGATTTGCGGTATGCCACGCGGAGCCGGTGGAATTCCGTCAAGATGGAACCTGCCAATACTTTTATTTTGATTAGCCATGGGCCGTTCGCCCTGCAACACATGAATTTCCACCGAAGGTTGGTTATCAGCTGCCGTGGAAAAAGTCTCTGATTTCTTGGTCGGAATGGTTGTGTTGGCTTCAATCAATTTGGTCATCACACCACCGAGGGTTTCAATACCGAGCGAAAGAGGCGTCACATCGAGCAACAACACATCTTTTACCTCTCCGGTGAGCACGCCGCCCTGAATAGCAGCACCAATAGCCACCACTTCATCTGGATTCACCCCTTTGGAAGGTTCTTTACCGAAGAACTCTTTCACAATTTTCTGAATGGCCGGAATACGTGTCGAACCACCCACCAGAATAACCTCATCTATATCGGAAGTGTTCAGCCCGGCATCTTTCAGCGCCAATTTACAAGGCGCAATAGTAGCTTTGATAAGACTGTCGGTGAGTTGCTCAAATTTAGCACGGGTTAGTTTGCGCACGAGATGTTTGGGGATGCCATCTACCGGCATAATGTAAGGCAAATTAATTTCTGTTTCCGTAGAACTGGAAAGCTCTATTTTTGCTTTTTCGGCCGCTTCTTTCAGACGCTGCAAAGCCATGGGGTCTTTGCGCAAGTCAATACCTTCATCTTTCTTAAACTCGTCGGCCAGCCAGTTGATAATCATGCCGTCAAAATCATCCCCGCCAAGGTGTGTATTTCCATTGGTGGATTTCACCTCAAAAACGCCATCTCCAAGTTCCAGAATTGAAATATCAAAAGTACCGCCACCAAGGTCAAACACAGCAATGGTTTCGTCCTGTTTTTTCTTGTCCAGTCCATAAGCCAGTGAAGCGGCTGTAGGTTCGTTGATAATACGACGTACTTTCAGCCCGGCAATCTCCCCGGCCTCTTTGGTTGCCTGCCGTTGTGAATCGTTAAAATAAGCCGGTACGGTAATTACTGCCTCCGTAACCGTTTGGCCGAGATAATCTTCAGCCGTTTTCTTCATTTTCTGAAGTACCATAGCCGAAATTTCCTGCGGGGTGTACATGCGGTCATCAATCTTCACCCGTGGCGTATTGTTATCGCCTTTTAACACCTCATAAGCCATCCTTTTAATTTCAGTGCTAACATCGTTATAGGAATTTCCCATGAAACGTTTGATGGATGCAACAGTTTTTTTAGGGTTGGTAATGGCCTGTCGTTTAGCAGGATCTCCCACTTTCCGCTCGCCATTATCAGTAAATGCCACAATTGAGGGGGTGGTACGGTGCCCCTCGCTGTTAGGGATAACCACCGGTTCATTCCCTTCCATGACGGCAACGCATGAGTTAGTAGTTCCCAAGTCTATTCCAATTATTTTTCCCATTTATTTTTCCTCCTTATGATTAATATTTTTAAACTTCTTTATTGCAATTTTTTCAGTTGGCTTATTGAAGTCAATGATTATGCCAAAATCCGGTATGGGTAATGACAACTGCTCCCCAGATGATTCTGAAGAGCGGTTTCGGCAGGAAAAATCAAACATCAAATCATGTAAATATATTTAAATCAGGATGTTACAAAGTAATCTGAAAGCTTTTAAGTGAAAAAGCTTTTCCTCATTCAATTTATGACAAAACGACAGGGAAAACATAGACAAAAGGAATTTGTATTGGCAGAATGTTTTTTGGTGACACTACTAAGGGTTTGTGACGAGATAAAGTGACGGGAATCGATGAAGTAATTTTGCGGGTTTTCAAGGCAAGCCGAAACTGTCAGGTTATTTTGTTCCAACCCCTAACCACTTGGTGGAACTAAAATGGTGCGTACCCACTACTTGTGCTTTCGCTATCTACAGTGGATTTCTTCTTCATCCCGTAAAACAGTCCCACCGTTACCAACAGGCTCAGGGCAATGACAAAGTAGTTCCGGGTACTTCCGAAATCCTCCATTTTCATAGTTATGAAGCCATTGTAATGCAGGTAGAAAAGAATCACCAATGTTGCATTATTTACAAAATGAGCAATAACAGGAACCCACAAACTTTGCGTTATCTCCAACAGATAGCCCAGCATCAATCCCAACAAAAAACGTGGTAGAAAGCCAAAAAACTGTAAATGTAAAGCGCTGAATATAAAAGCTGTCAGAATAACACCTACATGGATATTCTTTGTCCATTCGCCCAGCAGGCGTTGCAGAAGTCCCCTGAAAAGCAGTTCTTCGCCCAGCGCCGGAATCAGGGCAATCACCAGCAGGTTCAGTCCCAGGCCGGCAGGACTTTTCACTTGCAGGAACACCTCCGTCAGCCGGTCGGCTTGTACTTCTTTGGCTTTCATCCACTCGCCGATACCTGCCAATGCATCCGGAAAGGTCATGTGTGCATTGATTTCTGCCAGCCAGTTGATAAACGGCAACATGGTAAAAATACTCAATCCTCCCAGCAGAAGTAACATTAACGAAGGCTTCCGACTAATTTTCAAATAACGGCCACTGTGGGTGCTGAAAAGATAAGCAAACAACAGCGGTGGCAGGATGAACATGCCAATCTGGTTTATTAACTGGAAAATATAAAGGAACGATTTGGCTGGTTCACTTTCAGGTTGCGAGAGCATCCCCAGCAGCGAAGAGAGGTTGCGGTGAAAAAGTAATTTTCCGGCTGCCAGCCCGAGGATGGAAAAAATCAGAGCCGACAAAACCACCAGAAAAATCAGCCAGAAAAGTTTAATAGCTGGTTTGGTATCTGGAAAGAAAACCAATCGTTTCATGGATAATGAATTTAGAAGCTGCAAAATTAATATTTTTGCTCCACCGTACTCCCTTTTGAAAAGAGAGTCTGTCATAAAAGAAATTAATCTGTGGTTAAAATAGGAGATATCAGACTCGGAGAGTTTCCGCTGCTGCTTGCACCCATGGAGGATGTTACCGATCCGCCATTTCGTTACGTATGCAAGATGTTTGGCGCCGACCTGATGTACACCGAGTTTATCTCCTCCGAAGGATTGATTCGTGATGCGGACAAAAGTGTGAAAAAGCTGGATTTTGAAGATGCCGAACGGCCCATCGGTATCCAGATTTTTGGCCATGATATCGACTCCATGACAGCCGCCGCACGTTATGCCGAAAAAGCTCATCCCGACTTCCTTGATATCAATTTCGGCTGTCCGGTGAAAAAGGTGGTGGCCAAAGGAGCCGGTTCCGGTATTCTGAATGACATCCCCAAAATGGTGAAGATGACGGCTGCTGTGGTGAAAGCGGTAAACCTTCCGGTAACGGTAAAAACCCGCCTTGGCTATGACGAAGATCACAAAGAGATTGTGGATATTGCCGAACGGCTGCAGGATGTGGGTATTCAGGCTCTCGCCATCCATGGTCGCACCCGTACTACCCGCTATTCCACGCCGGCAGACTGGTCGCTGATTGGCGAAGTGAAAAACAACCCGCATATGCACATTCCTATCTTCGGCAACGGGGATGTAAATGGTCCGGTTTCGGCAAAACATTTCAAAGAGACGTACGGTGTAGATGGGCTTATGATTGGCCGTGCTGTTTATGGCAACCCATGGATATTCAGAGATATAAAGCACTATTTCGCCACCGGAGAGCTGCTGCCACCTGCCTCCATCGAAGAACGGGTGCGCATCAGTATGCTGCATCTGGAGCGGTCGGTAAACTGGAAAGGCGAACGTCGCGGTATCATGGAAATCCGCAAACACTGGTCGGCTTATTTCAAAGGCCTTCCCGATTTTAAACCTTTTCGTATCCGGCTGATGGAAGCCCAAACTGTCGAAGCAGTAAGAGAAATCCTGCTGGAAATTCCACAAAATTTTTTAGGGAAGACATAATATTGACAAAAAGCACAACTACCGGTGAAAGGCTCGTCACGCTATCGGTTTAAGCATTCTTGCTTAAATTAATTTGTAAGACTTTTGTCCGCCTGTGAAACTTTGATTATTTTGGAGTGGATGGATTGAAATCAGGGTTCTTTGATAAAAGGGAGATGGGCATCGCGGTATTTTTTTCGCTGAATTTCTTTTCTGAATCTGCGTATGGTTTGATAAGGGCCTTCGGTTGCTGCCATATTTGCCAGCCATCGTGGGATGCTTCCGCCTACATCCAGTTCAAGGGTGAACTCTATATCTACAAGGCTGTCTTTCAGAGGAATAAAACGCCATTGAGAACGAGCAAAGGGAATCCGGACATGGTCTGGATCTTTGGGACGATATTTAGGGATGGCTTCTCCGCGGATGGTAACAACCTTAGTCACGGAATCCTGTGATAATACCGTCCTGGAAACAATGTCCCTGTCGGTTACAGGCCATGGGGCATCCGTCTGGCTGTAAAGAATCCATAAATGGGAATTTTCCTTTTTAAGAATTTCGGTTTTTTCATTCAGAAATACCCAGTTTTTATTGTTGGGGAAATCGGTTACCAACTTGACTAACGAGGATAAAGTGGTTTTTAATAGCGTTGTTACCTTGACGATTCTGTAATTGGAACTATTGCTTTTTCGTGAATAAACCCAGACATCATCCTTATGTTTAACACATTTCCAAACAGAATTTTGTGCTTTTACAGGTAAAACCCCGACAAAAGCAATCCAAAACAGTAAAATCAGAAATTTGTTTCCTGCAAAAACATCTTTCATAATTGTGCAATTGAAACCGCTTTGTCTTTAGCAAGTTGTGTTTTCAGCGCTTCGAGGTTCTCAAATTTCTTTTCATCACGTAATCTGTCCACAAACTGAATGGTGATTTTTTCATCATAAATATCTTCGTCAAAATCAAAAATATTTACTTCAATAGTCAGGTCTCCGTGGTCGATGGTAGGTCGAACACCAATATTGCCCATCCCTTTGAATGTTTTGTTTCCCAACAACACACGACAGGCGTAAACCCCATTGGCGGCAATCAACTTGTATTCGTTTGGAATTTCCAGGTTGGCAGTAGGGTAGCCTAATTTATGCCCGATACGTTGGCCGCGCACCACTTTCCCCGTAATAGCATATTCATAACCTAACATCCGGTTGGCTTCCTTAACATTGCCGTCATGCAGCAAATCGCGAATGCGTGTGGAGCTTACCGGAATACCATCGACGTAATAAGGCGGAACTTCTTCCACCTGATAACCTGATTTTCCTTTCAAACTTTCCAGCAACTGGATGTTTCCCTTCCGGTTTCTGCCAAAGTGATGGTCGTAACCGATGATGATTCTGGCAGGATGAACATATTTTACTACATAGTCGGTAACAAACTGCTCCGATGAATTACGGGCAAACTCTTTGGTAAAGGGAATGATAATAAGGTGATCAATACCAATTTTTTCCAGCCTTTCGATTTTTTTCTCACGGGTATTGATAAATTTCAGGTTGACGCTGTCCTGATATAAGACCAGCCGTGGATGTGGGGAAAAAGTGATCACAACTGTTTCACCGCCTGTTTTTGCGGCCACTTCCTTCATCTTTGAGAAAATAGACTGATGTCCCAAATGTACTCCATCAAAAGTACCGATGGTAACAATGGGATAGCTGACCGCCTCAAAATCCTGTATGTCTTGATAAATTTTCAACTTTGTATTTTTTAGTCCGGCAGTTCTTGTTTTATCAGATATTCTGCAATTTGCACGGCATTGGTGGCAGCACCCTTTCGCAGATTGTCCGCAACAACCCAAAGGTTCAGGCCATTTTTCACTGAATTGTCGCGCCGGATGCGTCCAACAAAGACTTCATCTTTTCCCTGCGCCGAAACAGGCATGGGATAGACGTTGTTTTCCGGATCGTCCTGCACCACCAGCCCGGGCATCTCATTCAGCAGAAAAAGAACCTCATCCATAGACCATGCTTTTCTCAATTCCAGGTTTATTGACTCCGAATGGCCGCCTGTTACCGGCACACGTGCAGCAGTTGCCGAAATGGCGATGGTGTTGTCGCTGAGTATTTTCCGTGTTTCATTTACCAGTTTCTCCTCCTCTGTGGTATAACCGTTCCCGGTAAAGTCGCCCGCGTGTGGCAATACATTCATGTCAATAGGATGCGGATAGATTTTTGTTCCGCTTTTGTGCTGCCGTTCATTCATTAATTGTTCTATACCTTTTTTCCCACTGCCGCTTACCGACTGGTAGGTGGAAATTACAATACGTTTAATACGGAATTTCTGGTGAAGAGGAGCAATAGCCATGAGCATTTGGATAGTTGAGCAGTTAGGGTTAGCAATGATTTTATGGGAAGTTTTCAGGATATTTCCGTTGATTTCGGGGATAACCAGTGGAATCCGTGGATCCATTCGCCAGGCTGAGGAGTTGTCGATAACGGTGGTTCCCGCTTCGGCGAATTTTGGTGCCCATGTTTCAGACATTGCTGCACCTGCCGAAAATAAAGCAATATCCGGTTTTGAAAGTAGTGCTTCTTCGGGTGTTATCACCTCAATCTCGGATTGTTTAAAAGGTATTTTTTGGCCGGTAGATTTTTTGGAAGCTACAGCGTAAATGCGTGTCAGGGGAAAGTTATGTTCTTCCAAAACTTTAATCATTTTTCTACCCACCACTCCGGTAGCACCGATTATTGCAACTTTCATTATTTTTTGTACTTTTATGTGCTCTATAGAAAACGCTGCAAAATTACCAAAATAATGAAACCTTTTTTACTTCTTTTGATTCTGTTTCCCCTCACTGCTTTTCCCCAGCTTTCCGAGCATTTTGATGATGGAAATTTTACCCAAAATCCGGTATGGTCCGGGACACGGAACCGGTTTGTTGTGAATGCGGCAAGGCAGTTGCAACTTAATGATAGTGTGACGGATAAAGCCTGGCTCACAACCTCTTTTCAAATGCTGTCCCAAACCGAATGGCAGGTTTGGGTGAAGGCGGCATTCAGCCCTTCTTCAAGAAATTTCATTCGTATTTTTCTTGCTGTTGACAACCCGGACATCACGCAGGCTTCAAAAGGCTACTATCTGCAGCTTGGCGAGGCCGGAGGCAACGATGCCATAGAGTTGTTCAGAAAATCGGAGGACACCACAGTGTCCGTTTGCCGCGGAACCGAAAAATTACTTTCCAAAGCTTTTGCTATCAGAATAAAGGTTCTTCGTGATTCCTTGGGAAACTGGCAACTCTTTGCTGACCCTGCCGGCGGAAATGATTTTCGTAAAGAAGCCGAAGGGAATGACAACCGTTATCATTTTTCTTCTTACTTTGGGCTTTACTGCCAATATACCCAAAGCAATTCGAAAAAGGTATTTTTTGATGATATTTATGCCGGCACTCCTCAGGTGGACACGTTGCCTCCGGTGTTAGACAGCGTTTCTGTGGTCTCCGACAGCACTTTGGCGCTCTTTTTTAACGAAAGTTTAGACAGCCCTTCGGCAATGCAAACGGCCAACTATCAGCTTTCGCCTCCTGCCGGAAAGCTCTCTGACATCCTCCTTTCGTCCAAAAAAAAATCCGTTACCCTGATTTTTTCCGACCATTTCAAAAGAAATCAGGCTTATAAAATTAAAGTTTCCGGGATAGCAGACCATGCTGGAAACCGGATGACAGGACAAACACTTTCTTTTGTTTACATAGAACCACAACCCAACGATTTGGTTTTTAATGAAATTATGGCTGACCCGACACCTGTCACGGGGCTTCCTGAGTTTGAGTACCTGGAACTTTTTAATCGCTCTGTCGTGGATATTGATATGAACGGCTGGCAGCTGATACTTGGGAAATCGAAAAAGACTTTTGGAGAAGTTGTCATTGCTTCCGGCGGCTATCTGATTCTTTGTAAAGAAAAAGCACGTGAAGCTTTTTCCATTTTCGGGAAGACTTATACATTTAAAAGTTTCGGCCTGACAAATGGTGGGGAAAACCTGAAACTTTTTGATCGAAAAGGACAACTGATTTCGTCGGTACGATATGATAAAAGCTGGTATGGCGATGATACCAAAGCAGAGGGCGGATGGTCACTGGAACAGATAAATCCGGAAAATATCTGTTCGGGAAGTAACAATTGGAAAGCTGCCGAAAACAGTGTGGGAGGAACCCCCGGAGAGCAAAACTCTGTTTTTGATACGCAAATTATTCTACCCGAAGTTAGTGTCCTTCAAGTACCTGATGACCATACAACAGAGTTGTCGTTTACGCAGAAAATGGATAGTGTTCAACTTGTAAATCCGGACTTTTATACAGTTTCCTCCGATGCGGGTCAAATAGAAAAGGTTGAGGTCTCAGCTGATCATAAGCGTGTCAGGCAGATATTTGAGAAGGCTTTTGACACAGCAACAATTTATACGTTAACCGTTTCCGGAGATATCCAAAACTGTACGGGAAATACTATGACCGGCGATACGTCTGTGCAGTTTGGCCTGCCGCAACCTGTTGGGAGCCGCGATGTGGTTATTAATGAAATTTTATTTTATCCTCTGACAGCAGGGGTGGATTATGTGGAACTGTATAACCGCTCGCACAAAACTATTGATTTATCATCTTTGATTCTCGGGACGGTAAGAAAATCACCACCCAATCCTCCGGATTCGCTCTTTTATACTCTCACTTTTGATCAGACCTTGTTGTTACCTCACGATTATGTTGTGCTGACTTCGTCTCCTGAAAAGGTGAAAGCACAATATGCCACCAAAAACCCACATGCTTTTATGCGGGTTACACCTTTTCCTGCTCTTGGCAAAGACAAAGGAAGCGTATTGTTGTTCAGGCAATTGCATAAGACAGACGCTTTTGATTATTCGGAAAAAATGCAATACCCTTTGTTGAATTATACGCAGGGTGTGGCGCTGGAACGAGTGAGTGCAGAGGGTAAAACCAACGATCCAAACAACTGGCACTCGGCGGCAGAAAGTGTTGGTTTCGGGACACCGGGTTATCGAAATTCACAATCTGTAAGTGTAAATCCCGACTCCATCAGCGGAGAGATTGACGTTGATCCTGAAATTTTCTCTCCTGATAACGATGGGTATCAGGATGTCCTGCACATCAAATACAAATTTGAAACATCCGGCAATACCATGACAATTACCATTTTCAACACTTCAGGGCAGCTGGTTCGCAGGTTGGAAAACAATGAATATGTTGGTACTAATGGTGTTGTCTCGTGGGATGGGTTGAAAGATGACGGCACCAGGGCGCTCGTTGGTATTTATGTACTTTATGTCAAAGTTTTTGACCAAAACGGCAAGGTCATGCAATTTAAAAAGGCCGCCGTGTTGGCGACAAAATTTTGATGTACCATAAGTGATAAACAATGGCAACAGGATATCCTTGTTAGCGGTACAAATGAAGATAATACC
>VAOZ01031524.1_pt1 | contig 10187 bp, 10 predicted proteins | sample 3394041 | NCBI WGS metagenome assembly VAOZ01 (sample SAMN08290431, study PRJNA428436) | hydrothermal vent metagenome | isolation source: Deep-sea hydrothermal vent chimney | place: Indian Ocean: Southwest Indian Ridge | reverse complement strand
TTTGATATTGATAACCGGAGGGGATGCCAAAGGCATGGGCAAGGAGACTGGTTGACATGATTCCACCTGAACTCTTTTGGCGAAACCTAACACTGAACGTATGCGTTTGCCGGATGAACCTCTTCGTCACCGAATAATTCAATTCCCTTATTTTCCAACGAATTTGATTGAATCAGAGGCAGGCGTTGGCACTACGACACACGCTAAAAATTGATTATCCTTATATACCGATAACTTACGATTTTAACGCCTCGTATTTTAACTGTTTTTTGGCTTAAGCTGACAAAGATGGGCTATGTTGGACAGACCCTTTAGCTTTTTAGCCTCATTTCATATTGGAAAAGGCTACCACTTGCAACGAAGCATGCCGTGCGTAGCATGCCCGCGATTCGGGTCGTTAGCTCAGCTGGCAGAGCAGCGGACTCTTAATCCGCGGGCCCACGGTTCGATCCCGTGACGACCCACCATTGTGAAGGGAGCAAGGCCGATGCCTTGCTCCCTTTTTTATAGAAATCGGCATTGTTTATGGCAAAGAAATGGGCAGGAGACCGGAATATTTATGAATAATGCGAGCCAGACGATGACAACTTCGGGTACAGCCGTTACGTTTCATGGATATGGCTTGCCATGCGAGGGTGGCGGAACTGGTAGACGCGCAGGATTTAGGTTCCTGTACCTTATGGTGTGGGGGTTCGACTCCCCCCTCTCGCACCATGTCTGGGGGAATCAGCCTGAATGATTTGCGAATCGCCATGATGATTGATTCAGGCTTGCAGTCCTTACCTTTTGGGTGAGTTCAGGTGAGCGGATGGCCTGCTCGATTTGTTTGATGCGGATGAGATAACCTACGGAGAGATTTGAATATGATTCAAACGGAAACAAAAAAACTGGGAGCGGACGAGCATGAGGTGAATGTGCAGGTGCCGCAAGCGGAATATGACCGGGTATACGCCAGCCATATTGGCAAACTACAGTCCAATATTAAAATGCCGGGCTTTCGGCCTGGTAAAACCCCGAAAGGCATGGTGGAAAAGCAGTTTGGTGTCAAGGCGCGTGAAGATACGGTTTCCGAACTGGTGCGGAATTATTATGTCGAGGCGATCGAGAAGAGTGGGCTTACGCCAGCTATTCAACCTGAACTGGAGTTGCCCGCAGTGCAACCGGCCACGGGGTTTCAGTTCATGCTCAAGGTGGTGACATGGCCTGAAGTGAAGTTGAACGGGCTATCCCAATTATCCGTAACTCAAACCAGGGTGGAAGTTGAGGATGCGGATATTCAGTCCGCACTGAACCGGTTGATGGAAGAGAAAGTGCGTTTCGAAGCTGAATGCGACCGCGAGGCAGAAACGGGAGATGAGCTGACGATTGATTTCGTCGGATTCGTGGACGGAGAGGTATTCGAAGGGGGTCGCGGCGAGGATGTAAAGCTGGTTCTGGGGAGTGAGCAGTTTATTCCGGGTTTTGAGGCGCAACTTGAGGGTGCCAGGGCGAGTGAGGAACGCGTGCTGGATGTAAGCTTCCCGGAGGATTACCGATACGAGCCTTTGGCTGGGAAGGCGGCCCGTTTCGAAGTCCGCGTCAAGTCCGTGGGGGCTGCTGCAAAGGCATCCAGTGAAGAGGAATTGGCAGGCATGCTGGATTTTGATGATGTTGCTGCCTTGCGTGAGGATGTCCGGCTCCGCCTGATATCAGAGGCTAGGCAGGTGCAATTTGAAGCAAACCGTGAGTCAGCACTTCATGCGCTTTTTACGGCCAATGAAGTCCATGTCCCGGAGATGATGATCAGGGAAGATATGCAGCGGACACGTGAGCGCGTGCTGAAATCCATGCGCGAACAGGGCATGGAAGCGAGTGCAGATGTGTTCGATGCGCCGGAGCAGCGGGATGAATTGCACAAGAGATCGGAACGGGCGCTGGCAACCTCGCTGTTGCTTAATGCCGTACGCGAAACCCATGACCTTGTCGTGAGCGATGAGGATATGGGGGCTGAACTGGACCAGCAGGCGAAACAATATCCCGACGATCAGCGTGATTCGTTCAAAGAATGGATGGGCGGTCAGAAGGAGCAGATGGTGGAGTTACGCGATAAGCTGCTTGAGAAAAAATGTGTAGCATGCATCATGGAGCAGACTGAGACTGAACCGGTCCGCATAAGTCTGGACGAGTGGCGAAGAAAGCAGGATGCCGCTCGCGATGAGACCGGTAAGACCAGGGAGGCCACATGAATCTCGTACCTGTTGTCGTCGAGCAGACTCCGAGGGGAGAACGTTCCTACGATATCTATTCGCGTCTGCTCAAGGAGCGGATCATCTTTCTGGCCGGGCCGATTGAGGACCATACGGCTGATCTGATTACAGCACAATTGCTGTTTCTTGAGTCCGAGGCGCCGGATAAGGATATTTTTCTTTATATCAATTCTCCCGGCGGGTTGGTGACGGCGGGGCTCGCTATCTACGATAGTATGCAGTACATCCGCTGTGACGTTTCCACGTTGTGCATGGGGCAGGCAGCCAGTATGGGGGCGCATTTGCTGGCAGCAGGTGCCCCCGGCAAGCGGTTTTCGCTACCCAATTCCCGTATCATGATTCACCAGCCATTGGGCGGTTTTCAGGGGCAGGCTACAGACATTGAGATACATGCGCGTGAAATCATCAAACTCAAGGGACGACTCAATGAGATGCTGGCGGGGCACACAGGGCAGCCCGTCGAGAAGGTCTCGGAGGATGTGGAACGCGATTTCTTCTTGACTGCCGGGGACGCATGCGATTACGGTCTGATTGACAAGGTTTTAACGCATCGGCCAGAAACAGTGGATGCCGAGGCGGACAGTCGTACCGGAGGTAAGGATGGCTGAGAGTAAAGGCGGCGATTCCACCCTGTATTGCTCATTTTGTGGCAAGAGCCAGCACGATGTTAAAAAACTGATTGCTGGTCCGACGGTCTTTATCTGTGACGAATGTATTGAGCTGTGTAATGAAATTATTCAAGAGGAAATTTCCGGCGATACCGGATCCGACAAGGAGAAGAATGGCGCCCCGCGCCCTGCCGACATCAAGGATTTCCTGGATGGTTATGTCATTGGGCAGGAGAAGTCCAAGCGCATGCTTTCCGTGGCCGTGTATAATCATTACAAGCGTATTGAGCATAATAAACAATCGGATGTCGAGATTGCCAAGAGCAATGTCCTGCTGTTGGGTCCGACAGGTTGCGGCAAGACGCTCCTGGCACAGACGCTGGCGCGCCTGTTTGAAGTGCCATTCACCATGGCTGATGCGACAACACTGACGGAGGCCGGCTATGTCGGCGAGGATGTGGAGAACATTATCCTCAAATTATTGCAGGCTGCCGACTATGATGTAGATAAGGCACAGCAGGGTATCGTTTATATTGATGAAGTAGACAAAATTTCACGCAAATCAGACTCTCCTTCCATCACTCGCGATGTATCCGGTGAGGGTGTGCAGCAAGCTTTGCTTAAACTCATTGAGGGTACGGTAGCGGCTGTACCGCCGCAAGGTGGCCGAAAGCATCCCCAACAGGAGTTCCTACAGGTCGATACTACGAACATTCTGTTCATCCTTGGTGGTGCTTTTTCGGGCCTGGAAAAGCTCATTGAGGCGCGTAGCGAAAAGAGGTCCATTGGTTTTGGCGCTAGGGTAGCGGCGGAGGCTGAAAAGGATATTGGCGCGGTACTTAGTAAAGTCGAGCCGGAAGACTTGATTCAATACGGTTTGATCCCCGAACTGGTAGGTCGTTTACCCATCGTAGCGACGCTGCATCAACTGGATAAGGATGCATTGTTGGAAATTTTGACCACGCCCAAGAATGCGCTGGTCAAGCAGTACAAAGCCTTGCTGGGATACGATGGGGCGGAGTTGAGTTTTACGGATGATGCGCTGGAGGCGATTGCCGATAACGCTATTGCGCGTAAAACCGGCGCACGCGGTCTGCGCGCTATTATGGAATCGGTCATGCTTGATGTGATGTACGACATTCCGTCGCAGGGTGATGTGAAGCTATGCGTCATCAATGCTGAAGTCGTGGAAGGGCGTGCCAAACCGATGCTGGTACTCGAGCATGGTAAAGAGCGAGCCAAAGCCATTCAATAATTAATGCTTATGAAGATCGTAGCGAGCAGGTGGAACAGCGAGATCAGAACAGCGTGATTTTGAGCCGCATCCCTGCCCCTGCTGCACAGTAGACTTCCCATAGGTCCGACAGGCTGCTATGTCGGGCCATGTCCCGGACGGCGTTCCGAAGCGGTCCCGAACCAGGGCCGGCGCAAACAATACGACGATTCATGAATCATGCAGCCTAGTGTCGCACAAGCCAAACCAATAGCCAGCCGATGGCGACAGCCACAATCCCCATGGTACGCAATGCAGCGGGCGGGACATGAGGGAGCTTCCGCATCACGTCAATCATTTTTCCCGGGAACAGGGCGTAGGCCGCGCCTTCCAGTACCAGTAGCAGCCCCAGCGCCGCCCATAAATCATTCATGCCAGGTGGTTCCGGAACACCTTTCTCGGGGGCGCAGCCGACTTCTGTTCCTGTTTATTTCCCGGAGTGATTAAAAAATTGGAAAAACTCTGAATCAGGCGTGATAACCATTTTTGTTCCCTTGCCGATGGAGTCGCGATAGGCCTGCAGTGAGCGCGTGAAAGCATAGAATTTTGGATCTTTGTTATATGCCCGTGCATAGATATGGGTGATCTTGGCCTCGGCTTTACCACGGATGATTTCGCTCGTCTTGTACGCTGCGGCCAGCAATATTTTGCGCTCCTTATCCGCTTCGGCACGAATCTCCTTGGCTGATTCCGCACCTTCTGAGCGGTATTTCGTAGCGATACGCTGGCGTTCCGCCCTCATCCGTTTAAATACGGCGTTGCTGTTTTCCTGAGGCAAGTCGGCACGTTTGATACGCACGTCCACAACGCGGATACCCAGATCCTGAACACCGCTATTCGTCTGAGCGGTGATCTCGCGCATCAATTTGACCCGAAGCGTAGCATGGATGCCACCGGATACAATTTGAACCAGCGTGTGGCGGCCCAGTACATTACGGAGCTGACTGCGTACCACATCTTCCATACGTGCAGCCACGCCATTCTCATTGCGCGCCACCTGATAGACCTTTAATGGATTCACGATCTTCCAGCGCGTATACGCATCTACCAGAATCGTTTTCTTGTCCTTGGTAATCACCTCATTGGGCGGCGCGTCCAGCACCAGCAGGCGGCGGTCAAAGCGCACGACTGATTCCCACGGAAGCTTGAAATGCAGGCCTGCCATTTGTATGACGCGCTTGGGATTGCCGAATTGCAAGACCAGCGCTTCATGGCGCTGATCTACCGTATAAGTGGTCATGCTTAGCACGAGAATGGCAACGGCAGCCAGAACCAGTCCAAATGTCTGTTTTGTGCTCATTGCTTCACCTCCACCTTGCCACGCATGCTGTTCAGCGGCAGATAGGGTAATACCCGCTTTGCCACGGACTTATCAATGATAATTTTATCCACACTGGAAAGAATCTCCTGCATGGCCTCAAGGTACATCCTCTTGCGCGTGACATTCGGGGCAGTGCGGTAGGCCTCCAGCAAACTTACGAAATGCTGGGACTGGCCCTTCGCCCGGTCCACTACCGCTACTCCGTAAGCCTGAGCATTCAGCACGGCCTTCGCTGCCTCACCCCTCGCCTTCGGAAGGATGTCGTTGGCATAGGTCTCGGCGATATTCTTTTCCCGCGCCCGGTCTTCACGTGCGCTGGCGACATCCTTGAACGCCTTGATGACCCGCGCTGGCGGTTGCACATTCTGAAGCTTCACAGTAAGAACGAGGATGCCCGCCTTGTAGCTGTTCAGAATAGATTGAATCAGCTGTTCCACTTCCACTTCCACTTCTGCTTTCTTGTTCGTCAGCACAGCATCAACCATGGTACGGCCAATCACTTCGCGCATGGCGGATTCCGCCGCGTCGCGAACCGCTGTAGTTGGATGCGCTACATTGAAGACGTAATTGGCTATGTCCTTGATCTTATATTGCACGATGAACGAAACATCCACGATATTTTCGTCCTTGGTCAGCATCAGGGCCTCTTGAGGGATATAGCGGATTCGCGAACCCGGGAGCGAGCGAAAGCCGACTTCCAGCCGTTTTACGCGAGTCACGGGTATCAGCTCCGCCGTTTCAACAGGGTAAGGTAGATGCCAGTTCAATCCTGGCCCTTCGGTGGTTACGAACTTTCCGAAGCGCAACACCACGGCCTCTTCGTCTGCCGCCACCATATAAATGCCCGATGCCGCCCATAACAGCAGTGCAATCATAAACACACCCGTCACGACGCCCTTCCCTGGCCCCGTTATTCCGCCGCTACCGCTACCACCACCGCCGAACATACCGGAGAAGCGTTGTTGCAAACGCCGAATCACCTCGTCCAGATCCGGGGGTTGTTGGCCGGGCTTATTTCCCCACGGACTGTTCTGCTGATTCTGATTATTCCAGGGCATTCAATACCTCCAAATGCAATGCGTTTGCTTGTGGCTGGATATGCAAGCCGCGGAGTGTATCACCGCAAGATTGGTATGCACGCACTAATAACGGCTTCGCGGAAGGCCATTGATATGGTAAGGAAATTGGAAACCGTATTTTAATTTGTTCTCCGTAAAATTAAAAAGCGTCCAGGCTAAATCCATCGCAAGAAAAATGCCAAACTGCTACCATGCAGTCATGTTCATGCCATCCGCCGGATTATTCTGATGCCTGTCCTGTTTCGCTGGATATTCTTTGGTTGTCTGAGCCGCGTTGTCGCCACTCTCGTGGCCTTTCTGGCTATCTTTATCATTGCCGAGGCCTTCGATAAGGCGCGCTATCTCGGCCACGGATTAACAGCGGACCTGATGGTTGAGTACCTACTACTCAAGATTCCATTCATGGTCAGTGAATTCATGCCTGTGATTCTGCTGCTTGCAAGTAGTATTTTTATTGCCGATCTCTCGCGTAATCATGAGCTGGCGGCGATGCGGGCGGCTGGCCTGGGGGTGAATAAAATCATTACACCCTTGCTGGGGGTAGCTGTGCTGGCGGCTGGAACTACATTCACCATTGGTGAATGGGTTACTCCCGTAACAAACCAGCGCCTTGATATCATTGATCGCGTTAATATTCATCACCGTCCGGATATCCGGCATGGTATTCAATGGCTGAAGGATGGCCATCGTTTTTTCCGCTTGCAACCGCTGGGAAAACAGTCCGGTGAGCAACAGTTTTATCTGGTGATGCTGAAAACGGATGGTGACGGCCACTGGAAGGAACGTGTGGATGCCGCACGCGCCTCATACCACAATGGTGTCTGGTCGCTTACAGACGTTAATATCAGCCACCCCGGAAAAGGCGGTATGAGCCTGAATCACCTGACCCACTTTCAAATTTCTTCTGTGACAGGGCCCGGAACTGCCGATCCACCCAGCCCCCGCCATATGCGTTTCATGGAACTAATGCATTATGCAAAGAGTCTGGAACAAGCTGGCCTTTCATCGGCAAAGTTTCGTTTTTCCCTGAATCGGAAGCTGGCGGTTCCTGCATTATGTCTGATTATGGTACTGCTGGCTACTGCACTGTGCATGCATACCGGCGGTCGCCGTGGTATGGCTTCATGGGGCATCGCTGTTTCCATCGTCTTGGGGCTTGGTGCTTATGTGGTGGGGTCCATTACCCGGATCACGGCTGTGGCAGGGTACCTGCCCCCCGGGTTCGCCGCATGGTTACCCGATATGGTTGCTGCGGGATTTACCGGATTTTTGCTTTTATACAGAGAAGGATATTGACGCCTGAACACGTTGCGGGGCAGCACATTCAACCCGTCTGCTTTATCCCGATCGATTGATTTCTGCCGGCGCACAATGCACGGGCAGGTGACTACCGTAGTGAAATCGCCGCGCATTATTCCGCTGAGGCGAGGACCTGCCTGAATTCTTCGTGCAATATCGGGTTGGCCGCCAGTACATCGCCTTTATTCAGGTCTACGCGAGTCCCATCCAGTCCCGTTACGATACCGCCTGCCTCTTGCACCAAGAGGATGCCGGCGGCAATATCCCATGAACACAGTCCTGATTCCCAGTAAGCATCCAGCCTCCCCGCCGCCACATAAGCCAGATCCAACGCCGCCGAACCGCCCCGTCGGTAATTGCTTGCCTTACGCATACATGCTTCCATGCGTTGCTGAAAAATCGGCAATTGCTTTCGCCTGTATGGTGCCAGGCCTGAAGCAAAGATGGCATCAGCTATCTTTTTATCTGGACTGACGCGCAAGCGGCGGCGATTGAGAAAGGCACCGTTGCCATTTTTAGCTTCAAAAGTTTCATTGAGCATTGGATCATGGACGACGGCAAGTAATGGCTTGCCCCGCTTCCACGCCGCAATGGATACGGAAAAATGCGGATGCCCATGAATAAAATTGGCTGTTCCATCCAAGGGGTCGATGTGCCATTGTATATCCGCATCGGGGTTCCTGCATCCAGATTCCTCGGCAACAATACCATGGGTGGGATAATGCTGATGGATTTCACGTATAATCAGGGCTTCGGCTTTTCGATCCGCTTCGGTCACATAATCGCGGTCCCTCTTTTCTTCCACCAGCAAGCCTTCCCGTTTATCAAACATCCGGACTAACACATCTCCTGCGCGTCGGGCCGCGCGTACAGCTACATACAGCAAGGTATTACTCCAGTATGATCGGGATCGTCACCTGTTCCTGACTGGCGGAGGCTAGCCTGCACATTCTGCAATTGCCAGCGTATACCCGGTGTCCAGGGAGCCTCTTGCAAAACTCGTGAGCGGCGATCATCTTCCCCACGTTGGCCCATTTGATTCGGGCCGCTGGCTCTCAGGGCTTAGGCCCCGCCCTTACGGGCGTCCAAATGTCCTTTTTGTCCGAGCTGGAATTTCGATTCATGGAACCACTATGCAGATGCTTATGCATGTAACCCTATCGCACAGTGGGACAACGCCGCTTGCTTCCCGAAAATGGATTCAAGGTGGGGTTGCCGCACACGCCCTGTTTTAACTCGTATCCATGGATGGTGCGAGTGCCTCTGCAAGGAGAGTTTTTTGCCTGAATTGCCCGAAGTGGAAACTGTGCGGCGTGGCCTGGAATCGCATCTCGCCGGAAGGATTCTTGAGCGCGTGGACGTGATCAGGGGTGATCTACGCTACCCGATACCCGATTTGGGTGCAGCTTTGCGCGGACAGCGTGTTCTCAGCATTGAACGGCGGGCCAAGTATCTTCTTTTTTTCTTCAATGGAGTGTTATTGTCCTGGCATCTGGGTATGACGGGTCACTTTCATGTGCTGTCGAGGGATGTTCCAGCCGCTGCCCATGAGCATGTTCGTTTTTTGTTCGATGACGGCAAGACCCTGCGTTACCGTGACCCGCGGCGTTTTGGTTACGCAGGTCTGTTGCCGCTGCAAGGCTGGCGGCAGCATCCCTGGTTCAGGGATATGGGGCCAGAGCCATTAGGCGATGAGTTCACGCCCGAATACCTGGCACACTGTTGCGGAAAGCGCCGGATATCCATCAAACAGATATTAATGGATGCGCGCGTTGTCGTTGGTATCGGCAATATTTACGCCTGTGAATCCCTGTTTCGCGCCCACATCCATCCTGTTCGGGCGGCTAACCGGATCAGTGACTCTCGCCTTCAACAGCTTGTGAGGGAGATTCGTCAGGTGTTGATGGAAGCCATCAATGCCGGCGGCAGCTCCATCAGCGATTTCGTCTGCGCGGATGGTAAGCCTGGCTATTTTGCGCATAGCTTCAGGGTATATGGACGAGCGGGTAAGGTATGTCTGGATTGCGGCGGAGAAATCCGGCGTATCGTTCAAGCCGGGCGCGGCACCTTTTTTTGTCCGGCTTGCCAGCGCTAGGAGTCTGTCGGACTTATGGGAAATCTACTGCGCGGCAGGGAAGCGGCCCAAAATATCCTGATTTTTCGTTACATGGTTGCAACTCAGCGCCTCAAAATCATGCCGTTTTGGCCCCGCTTCCCCGCCTGCTCGCTACGATCCCCATAAGTCCGACAGACTCCTAGTACGAAGAAACCTGTTTCAATCCTCCTCTCGTGCCGTGATTTTGGCGTCAATAAACAGGCGGTGTTCCACGCCAACCAATTCAGCAATACGCCGGATGAGTT
>VAOZ01066838.1_pt1 | contig 10194 bp, 13 predicted proteins | sample 3394041 | NCBI WGS metagenome assembly VAOZ01 (sample SAMN08290431, study PRJNA428436) | hydrothermal vent metagenome | isolation source: Deep-sea hydrothermal vent chimney | place: Indian Ocean: Southwest Indian Ridge | reverse complement strand
CTTGAAGCGGTGTGGAGTTATTTTTTTAACAAATCCTCAATCACAGCAGCTGCATTTTCAGAGGCGCCACTGGTTCCCAGTTTTTCTCTGAGCAAAGCGTATTCCGCTTCTATTTGTTTTCTGCGTGCAGGATTTTCCAGCAAGTTATACAACTCGGCAGCCATGTTTTCTTTCGTAAAATCATACTGTATCAACTCTTTTACCACTTCTCTGTCCAAAATTAAATTGACCAGCGAAATAAATTTTATATGTACCAGAAGTCTGGCAATAAAGTAGCTGACTGGCGAAGCTTCGTAACAAACTACTTGTGGAACTCCGAGTAGGGCGGCTTCGAGTGTTGCTGTTCCGGAAGCTACCATGGCAACCTTCGCATGCCTCAAAAGGGCATGGGTCTGGTCAAAAATAGCTTTAGCATTTTGTTCGTTGTAAACAGATTCGGGTACCGATTTCACACCGGCCACAACAAATTGATATTTCGAAAATTGCGAGGCAATAACCATCATCCCGGGCAGGATTTTTTTTATCTCCTGCGTCCTGCTTCCCGGCAAAACGGCAACTATTGGCTTATCCGGCAGGTTATTGAGTTTTAAAAAATCTTTTCTTGCGACAGGCTGCTCATCTTCCAGTTCATCCAACAGTGGATGCCCCACAAAATCAGCTTTGTAATCAAATTTTGCATAGAAGTCTTTCTCAAATGGCAATATTACCATCATCCTGTCCACATATTTTTTGATCTTATAAACACGCGTCTGTTTCCATGCCCAGATAGTAGGCGAAATGTAAAAAGCCACTTTCATCCCGTTTTTATGCACAAATTTTGCCATACGGAGGTTAAATCCGGGATAATCGATGAGCACCACCACATCAGGAGCGAAGTCCAGAAGCTCTTGCCGGCAAAAAGCAAAATTCTTACGGATAGTGCGCATATTCAGAAGCACTTCGGCAAATCCCATAAAAGCCAGATCACGGTAATGTTTTACCAGTGTTCCGCTCACAGCCTGCATTTTGTCGCCACCCCAAAACCGAAATACTGACTGCGGGTCATTTTTCAAAATGGCCTTCATGAGGTTAGCACCGTGCAAGTCGCCTGAAGCTTCGCCGGCGATGAGGTAATATCTCATGGTTAATGTGGTTGCTTAAAATAGAGAAAGAAAAAGGTCAGAATGAGAGCTATGGTTATCAGCAGCACACCTTTGCCTGTTTTCGTAACCTTCCATTTTACTATAGTAAGCCGGATGAGCAGGAAGTTAGCTGCGATACTCAGCAGATAAATATTTTCGGGTTGCTGCAGGCCATGCCATAAGCCCGTGCTTTTCATAAGGATATCCAAACCAAAGAGCAGACCGTAAACAGGAAGAGGCAAAAGCAGCCCTAAAATTATCCCGACAATGTAACTATCCTTTTTTAAAAAGTCCATTTTTCAAAATTCAAGTTTTTTCAATAACTCCGACGCTGTAAAATCAAATTGGACAGGAACAACCGACACATAATTATCAGCGAGTGCCTTTTCATCCGTATCTTCCCGTGGGTCGCCGTTAACAAAAGTCCCGCCAATCCAGTAATAGGTACGTCCGAAAGGATCAATACGCCGGTCAAAGTCTTCCACCCATCGGGCTTTTGCCTGCCTGACTACTTTAATACCTTTCACAGGCTCATCCGATTTTTTGGGGATATTCACATTCAGACAAACACCTTCCGGTAGTCCGTCGCGCAGCACTTTTTCAGTGATAGTTTCCACAAACGGATCCACATGACTGAAATCAGCTTCGTGGTCGTAATCGTCCAGCGAAAAACCGATGGAAGGAATCCCGTCGATGGCGGCTTCTATGGCAGCAGCCATTGTTCCCGAATAAACGATGTTTATCGCTGCATTGGAACCGTGGTTTATTCCGGAAACCACCAAATCGGGAGTACGTGTAAGTAAGACATGTTTCCCGAGTTTCACATTATCCACAGGCGTCCCGTTGGTCAGAAACTCCCGAAAGCCCTCCTCTTCATGGATCAGCCGCGGCAGCAAAGGTGTTTTGATGGTTACGGCATGGCTCATCCCCGACATGACCTGTTCGGAAGAAATCACCACAACATCACCGAATTTTCGCATGAGCAAAATAAGTTTACGAAGTCCTTTCGCATGAATGCTATCGTCGTTGGTTATCAATATGAGTGGTTTATCCTGCATAATAATGTCTTCTAAAGTAATATTTCTCAGAGAATTTTCTCGTTATCAGGATGCAAATATACAATGAGTTTTACTTGTGTGCTGCAAAACCGATGTTATGTTTTGAGACGCGTGTTTTAAATCTCAACTTTTTACGGAAGAAATGCTGTCATCTCTTCATACAACCGCTGTGTAGGCAGTCCCATAACATTGAAATAAGGGCCTTCAATTTTGGTAATTGCCGCATGGCCAATCCACTCCTGGATGCCATAAGCCCCGGCTTTATCTAACGGCTTGTACTGTTTCACGTAATAATCAATTTCCTCTTCCGAAAGGTTTTTAAAATAGACTGTGGTGGAAGATGTAAAGGTTTTCATCCTTTTGCCAAGCCGCAGGCACACGCCGGTAATCACCTGATGTTTTTTGCCGGAAAGCTGCCGGAGCATCTCCGCAGCCTCTTTTTCTCCGGTCGGTTTGCCCAGTATTTTGTTGTCCAACGCAACCAGCGTGTCAGCGGAGATGAGGACTGTATTTTCGCTGAGTTCCTCTTCGCGAAAAGCCAGACTTTTCAGCCTGCAAAGGAAAGTTACTGCCTCCACAGGGCTCAGGTTATCAGGAAAAACTTCTTCTACTTCCTTTGTTTGAACCCGAAAGGGAATATCCATTTCAGCCAATAGCTGTTGCCGACGGGGAGAACCGGAAGCAAGGATGATATCATAATTTTTTATGGTGGTTAGTAACATGGCTAAAATTCAAAATAAAACAGCCCCATAGACAAAATACCTGCAACCATAAGCAGTTTTATCCACAACGAAAGGGCGTTGAAATGGATTCTCTGTTTGGCATTTACCAGTTTCATCAACACAAAGGCAAAGAGCAAATCTACCAAAAAGAAAAACAAAAACAGCAGGTTAAAACCATTTTTATAAAAAAACCACTGGATGGCAAACGAGGCCAGTAGTCCGAGTACATTGATGATAACCGCTACATTTTTAGCTTTTTTTGCGCCATAGGTTACAGGCAGAGTCAGGCATCCTGTCTGCCGGTCTCCTTCCACATCTTCTATATCCTTGACCACTTCGCGTAAAAGACTCACCAGAAAAGCAAAACCCATATAAATCAATACCAGTATGTTTACCATCAAAAGCACAGAACGGTCAACCTGTATAGCATGCATTTGCAGAGCCATCAACTCGTACAGCCACACCAGCCCAAAAGAGAGAGCGCTCAAAAAAGCCACCACAAGATTTCCCATCAGCACCTGGCACTGGTAACGTGTCGCATAAAACCACAACAGTCCGGCGGTGAGGACAAAAATCAGCGAATAGCTGCCTTTCCCCAGCATAAAGGAGAGCAGACCTCCTGCCAAAATACTGCCAACGGTAAAAACCAGGTAAAAAACCCGGCCCTGTTTTCCGGTGAATGTTGTTTCAAAAGGATTTTCCCCCGGCTTGTTAACGGCATCGGTTTGCAAATCCTTCAAATCATTAATGACATAACCCCCCATGGCTGTCAGTAAAACCGCCACCACAAGTAGCAGAAAACCTGCCAGACCCAGCCCCAAGGCAGAAGCAGCTAATCCCAATCCAGGCCTAACTAACAGAAACAGGAGAAAACTCATGCTCAAAATCACCATCACCAGATTCGGCCACCGTATCATTTTAAAAAAAGCACGCATGATTCAATATTTTTGTGCGTTGTACATCATATTTTCTTCTTTTTATCTTTTGCCTGTGAGTTAACTCACAGGCAAAGCCGTTGAGTCGTCCCTACGGTACTTTTCTGACGTGCAGACAAGTAAAAAAAAACCAAATGAAAAGTTAAAAGCAGAATATAACCCTGAATTCCAAACTTTAACCTTTAGACTTTTGTCTTTACCACGTAAACGCTTCAGGTGTCAACCATTTTCCCTGAATTTTCATTACCTGTTCGATAATGTCGCGCACACAGCCTTCGCCGCCTTTTTTGTCAGAAATATAGACAGAGACTTCTTTCACCTCTTCCACGGCATCGGCAGGACTCACGGGCACTCCTACCCTTTTCATAACCGGTATATCCGGAATATCATCACCCATATAAACCACCTTTTCCGGGTCGATATTGCGCTCTTTAATGTATTTCTCAAAAACTTCCAATTTATTTTTAACGCCGGTAAAAGCATCCCTAATATTCAGCGTGTCGAACCGGTTATCCATTGATCTGGAGATACCACCTGAAATCACCACAACATTATATCCCATCTTTACAGCAAGTTGCAGTATAAAGCCATCCCGCACATTGGCAGTTCGCAAGGGGGGGTCGTCGTGTTGCAGTATCACGCGGCCATCGGTCATAACTCCGTCATAATCAAACATAAAGGTACTAACTTCGGTGAGCAGTGTTTTGTAATTACTCATAATATTTCTTTAAAATTTGTTGACTAAAAATCTGATAAATTTCTTTCAAATCATCCCTGTTCTTAAGCATCTCCAAGTGTTTGGTAATGGTGGACAGGTCACCGCGTCTTGCCGGGCCGGTCTGTGCTTCCGTAGCGGGAAGGTTCTCTATTTTTGCCACGGTTTCCCGGATAAGTGGTAGCAGCATTCCCATTCCAAGTCCGTTTTCTTTCAGAAAATCCTCTGCCTCAGCATACAAGTGATTGGTAAAATTATTCACCAAAACAGCAGCGAGATGTAATTTCATTCGTCGTTCCGTATTGACACCATAAACAGTGTTGCTTAGCTTACCAGCCAATGCCCTAAGTGCTTCATAAATTTCTTCTGAAGAAGCTTCAAGACAGAATGGCACCTGCGAAAGGTTTATCTCCCTGCTTTTGGAAAAGGTCTGAAATGGATAAAAAACGCCATAATGTTCAAACCGGTCCAAGGTTTCCATTGGGGTAATACCGGAAGTATGGCAAACCACACCGTCAACCTGCGGCATTTGTTCAGCCACCGAAGCAATTTTTCCATCCCGAACCATCAGCAGGTAAAAATCAGCTTGCGTATTCATGGCTGTGTATGTATTTATGGCTTCGGAATCCACTTCCCCGGCCAATTCACGGGCATGGGCCCTGTCAGGAGAAAATATCTGCAAAATTTGCAGGCCTTCCTGCCGGAAAGCCTTCGCCAAATGCCAGGCTACATTGCCAGACCCGACTATAACAACCGTTTGAATGTGAACATACTGTCCCATATAAACCAGTTTTGGGATATCGATGGAATATTTTTACAAAATAACAACATATTTTTCATTCCTGAAAATAGAACCGGAAAGCACTCATGCATACCTGATTTTAATAGCTATCAAGTGATCCGGAGAGCTGTAATATTTAACAAAATTCCTATCTTTGCGCATCTTAAAAACTGGACATAGTGAACAAAAGTATCATATCACAGCGGCTTCAAAACATTACGGAATCCGCAACCCTTGAGATGACACGCCGCAGTCGCGAATTGAAAGCCATGGGTTTCGATATCATCAACCTGAGCATTGGAGAACCTGATTTTAACACTCCTGAGGCTGTAAAAGAAGCAGCAAAAAAGGCTATTGATAATAACATGACACATTATCCGCCGGTGGCAGGTTTTAAAGTGCTACAGGAAGCCATTGCCGAAAAGTTGAAAAGAGATAACGACCTGGATTTTTTGCCGGAGCAAATCGTTGTCTCCAATGGCGCCAAACAATCGTTGGCTAATATTTTCCTGAGCATTCTGAATCCTGGCGACGAGGTGATTATTACTGCTCCTTACTGGGTTTCGTATGCAGACATCATCGGCCTTGCCGGTGGAAAAGTTGTTGCGCTGCAAACGGGTATTGAAGACGATTTTAAACTGAACCCTGAAAAGCTGGAAGCTGCCATCAGCAGCAAAACCAAGGCTTTCCTGTTCAACTCACCTTGTAATCCCACCGGGAAGGTTTATAGTATTGAAGAAATAGCCGGGCTGGTGAATGTTTTGAAGAAATATCCTGATTTATTGGTGGTTTCCGATGAAATATATGAACATATCAACTATTCCGGAAAACATGTGAGTATTGCAACATTTCCTGAAATAAAAGAACAAGCCGTTGTAGTAAATGGCGTTTCAAAATGTTATGCCATGACTGGATGGCGTATTGGGTACATGGCCGCACCCCTGTTTCTGGCAAAAGTCTGTACAAAACTACAAGGACAATATACTTCCGGTCCGGGAACCATTTCGCAAATGGCTGCTCTGAAAGCTTTAAAAAATCCGCCACATAATTCGGAATATATTTTCGAAATGGTTTCTGCTTTTAAAAGTCGTCGAGACTTGCTGGTGGAAAAGATGGGAGAAATTCCCGGAATAAAAACCTACATACCGGAAGGTGCTTTTTACCTTTTCCCGGATGTAAGGAGCTATTTTGGGAAAACGGATGGAAAAATTGCCATCAAAAATGCCACGGATTTCAGTCTTTACCTTCTGGACAAAGCTCATGTGGCATTGGTCACCGGCGAAGCTTTTGGCGACCCGAACTGTGTACGTATTTCGTATGCTACTTCCGGCAATTTGCTCGAAGAGGCTGTAAAACGTATTAAAGCAGCCCTTAAAAATCTTAATTAACAGAAAAATGACGCTGACAACTGACAGTTTGCCTGCAATTTTTGAAACTTTCAACAACAAAAGGGTGCTGATTATTGGTGATGTTATGCTCGATGCTTACATCTGGGGCAAGGTAGAACGTATCTCACCCGAAGCACCGGTTCCGGTCGTAACGGTTGTCAAACGCGAAGATCGCCTCGGTGGAGCTGCCAATGTCGGCATGAACGTCCGCGCTCTTGGAGCTTGCCCCATTATGTGTTCGGTCATTGGCTCCGACGACAGAGGCGAAACACTCAGGGCGCTTATGCTCAACTCGGGACTGGACGACACCGGCATCATTGAGAGTCCACACCGGTTTACCACTACCAAATTCCGTATCCTAGGCAACAACACACAAATGCTGCGCGTGGACGAAGAGACATCAATGCCTTTGGAACAAGAAGTTTTTCATGAACTGTGCAGCCACATTGATAAGATTCTGAAAACAGACGATATCCATGTTATTATTTTTCAAGACTATGACAAAGGAGTCATCTCGCCGGAGTTAATTGATTTTGTTACGGATATGGCAGGAGAAATGAATATTCCGATAACCGTTGACCCCAAAAAGCGTAACTTCCTGGCTTACAGAAATACTACGCTTGTTAAACCCAACCTTGCAGAAATGCAGGGAGGACTAGAGCTGGGCAAACTTGCCATAGATAAGGAGAGCCTCCAAAAGGCCGCCCGGAAATTGTCCGAAGTTTTAAACGCCTCCATGATACTCAATACGCTTTCTGAAAACGGTATTTTTGTTCTTTGGAATGAAAACGGGGAAACTATGGCAGAACTACTTCCGGCATACCGTCGTAACATTGCCGATGTCTCCGGCGCAGGCGACACGGTCATCAGCGTAGCCTCACTCTGTCTTGCTGTGGGAATGGGGGCAAAAGATTTGGCACTGCTTTCCAATATTGCCGGGGGTCTGGTATGTGAACAGGCCGGCGTAGTTCCCATCAACAAAGGAAAACTTATGGAAGAAGCCATCCGTGTTTTGAATAATACCAAGCCATAATGACACAAAAAATACACGCGAAGAAAGAGCTGGTGCAAAACATGTTTAACAACATAGCACCCAAATACGATCTGCTCAACCACTTGCTTTCTGCAGGTATTGACAAAGGATGGCGGAAAAAAGTCAGAAAAGCACTGACGGAAGATCATCCCGAAATCATTCTCGACGTAGCCACCGGCACCGGCGACCTCGCCATCGAACTGGCCAGGATGCCCCTAAAAAAGATTATTGGTATTGACATTGCCGAAGACATGCTGGAAATTGGCAGGGCAAAAGTGACTAAAAGAGGGCTCAACCAAATCATAACTTTAGAGGCCGGCGACTCGGAAGCTATTCGGTACGAGGATAATCATTTTGATGCCATAACAGTTGCTTTTGGTGTGCGCAACTACGAAAATCTGGAAAAGGGACTTCGTGAAATGTATCGTGTGCTGAAATCCGGGAAAAAAGTAGCCATTTTGGAATTTTCAAAACCTGCAAACTTCCCCATGAAATATATATATCAATTCTATTTCAATTACATCCTGCCCGGTGTTGGTCGCCTGGTTTCAAAAGACCGATCTGCCTATACTTACCTGCCGCAATCTGTTGCCAGTTTTCCTGAAAACAAGGAGTTTATGGATGTGCTACTGAAAGTTGGGTTTAAAAATCCGCAACAAAACCGGCTGACTCTTGGCATTGCCACACTTTATCTTGCTGTGAAATAATTTGCACAGCAAAATTGCGGAATTGAACCTGCACAAATACTATAAAAACAAACCAAACGTTATAAACGTAGAAATTCTGACAGCATTGAAAAAACAGGCCATACTTGCTTTTATTTTTGTTATTACCTTTCCCTTCGTTCATGGTAGCGTTCAGGCACAGGGGGTAGTTCTTAATCTTCAGGGATACAACGAACAGCCTTATCATTTCGGATTTATTCTTGGGATGAACACAATGGACTTTTCGGTAAAACCGGTTGACAATATGTCGCAGATCAACTGGAATAAGACACAATCGCCTGATTTCACTGCAGACTCCATTCATGTTTATTCCGTGACAGCTTCGAGCTCTCCGGGCTTTTCGGTGGGCATTCTGGGCAACCTGCGCCTTATGAGATTCCTTGATTTGCGGTTTATCCCCACACTCTCCTTTGGAAGCCGGTCGCTTGACTATGGGATACGGGCAACCGGACTGGCCGGGACTTCTGCAGGTACAGACTCCCTGTTTGTAGTTCACAAAAAAGTTAACTCTACCTACCTCATCTTTCCGCTGCTGTTGAAATACAGCTCCTGGCGAAAAGATAATTACGGTGCTTACTTTATCGGAGGCATCAATTACGCCATTGATCTTGCTGCTGCAAAGAAGACAAAACAAGACTCCGGTACAGGTGATATCAAATTAAGATCACATGACATAGGAGCAGAAATAGGTGCCGGTTTTGATTTTTACAATGCCTATTTCAAACTTAGCGTGGAAGCAAAAATGATTTTTGGACTGAAAAATCTGGTTGTTGACGACAATACCCTTTATTCCGGAAGTATTGACCAACTTCATTCCAAGGTCTTTATGCTTTCATTTACCTTCGAATAGATGTCGACATGTCAAAAAAGATAATCCAACCGCATGAGGAACTTTTTCAGGAAGTCATCAAAAAATCTTCCATGAAACAGGAAGTCTTCAGAGCTACTAGGGAAGCTTTTGACCTTTTTAAGACCATCTCGGGACTAATGGCAGAAGAATATGCCCTAATAGCCGAAAAACTGAAAGCCGAACACGATATTCCTCTCGAAATGGAAGAACACGGAACTTTTGAGTTTTCACTGAAATTCGGTGGTGACATTCTGTTTTTTCTCATGCACTCCAACATTTTTGATATCCCGCGCGACCACAATGTCATGCGCAGCACTTACATTAAAGAAGACAAAGACCGCTCCTATTGCGGTATTATTCATATCTATAATTTTCTTAACGATTCGTTTAAATACAGCCGTAAGAATGACTTGGGATACCTTATAGGAAGGATACTTGTCAACAAAGAACAGCACTATTTTATTGAAGGCAAAAGCGAGCTTGGATTTTTGTATAAGAGTTTTAGGAACAGCAGGATAACACCTGTATCGGTGGACAAAATCATTACAGCAGCCATTCGCTACACCCTTGGTTTTGACCTGCTAACGCCGCCTTACGACCAGATCAAACTTGTGAGTGTGGATGAGATGAAAAATATGCTGGACAACATGGCTTTTAAAACCGGCAAACGGCTCGGATTTAAATTCTATCCCGATCAGGAAGAGGGAAAATAAAAAAAAATATTTTTTTCAAGAAAAAACATTTTGAGGAATAAATATTTTACTACTTTTGCACCTCCAAAATGACAAAGGGTCCGTTCGTCTAGTCAGGTCAGGACGCCAGGTTTTCATCCTGGTAACACGGGTTCAAATCCCGTACGGACTACT
>VAOZ01179060.1_pt1 | contig 10203 bp, 8 predicted proteins | sample 3394041 | NCBI WGS metagenome assembly VAOZ01 (sample SAMN08290431, study PRJNA428436) | hydrothermal vent metagenome | isolation source: Deep-sea hydrothermal vent chimney | place: Indian Ocean: Southwest Indian Ridge | reverse complement strand
TAAAAGACCCTCAGAGGCGCGTAGCAGGGTATCTGCTGAAAGCACCGGAATAAAGGGCAGAAGGCTCTGGAGCAGATCTGCGGTATAGCGGTAGGCCGTGTTGCCCAGGGTGAGTGCTAAGAGTGCCGCCAGTAAGGTCATCATGATCCCCTCCAGTACAAAGGGCGCACGAATAAAGCCACGCGTGGCACCCACCAGCATCATGACCCGCAGCTCTTCTCGCCGGTTTTCGATCGAGAGGCGGATGGTGCCCATCACGCTGAAAAAAGTGTCCAGCACTAGTAGGAAGATCAGGACGTTAGTGCCCACACGTATGCCGCCCAAGATACCTACCAGGTTCTCGGTTACCTGGCCACCGTACTCCACGCTGCTCACGCCATATACCCCGGAGATTTCTCCGGCCACCTTCCGCACTTTGCTGCTTTGCAGAAGGTGCACCTTGAGGGTATCCGGCAAGGGATTCTTTACTAAGCTTTGGGCCTGCGCTAGATAGGGGTAGTCCAATTGTAGCTGCGCTAGGGCTGCTTCCTTACTGATAAGCCGTACCGAGCGCACTCCTGGCAGGGTACGAACCGCTTCCTCCACCGACTGCGTGTTGGCCGAGGGGTCCAGGAAAGCGGCGATTTCCAACTCGTTCTGGATCGAGGTAACTACTCGCTCCAAATTCCAAAGTACCAAGCCGATCAGAAACAGCAGCATGAATGAGACGGTGGCAGTGGTAAAAGTAGCCAAGGTGCTTACGGGGTGCTGCCTAAGAGCGCGGATAGCCTGGCTGAGCGCGTACACAACCTTAGTCTAACGGGGTGGATATATGAATATGCCCGGACACCTGCAAGGCTGTGTGGGACCGGGTTGCATGGTGGGGCCCGGCGCGGTTGCGGCGAATCATAGCCTCCCGTCCCAGATGCGTGTGCCGACCAGGGTTCAAGTGTCCGTATTTTTGGATAAGTTGATTTGTACCGGGTGTTGTACCGGAGGACTCGAGTGTCGTGAGCTGCTTGTTTGCCTTTAGTACGCGTACCAGCCTAGCGTAGTCTAGGGTAGGTGAGACTGAGGCGTACAGTTCTTCTGGTTTCCATGCTGGCGTACTTAGGTCCGGTGCTGGTGTTTAGCTTGCACCTGTGGCTGCGTGATACCCCGGCTATCGCCACCTCACCGCTGTACCGTGGCCATCAGCTCTGGTTTGATGGAGGAGTGGCCTTGCTGGCCGCGAGCGTGGGGGCTTTGGCCATCTTTCTACTGCTGCGATTGTTGATGCGGCCCTGGCTGAGCTTGGAAGAAGAGCTGTCTGCCTTGGTTGGTGGACGTATGCGAATCGCGCCGGTGGGCGAAGCACACGCTGATCGCGTGGTGGAGCGGATCAACCGCTTGCTCGAGCTGCAAAGGGATTACTTCCAGCTCCTGGAATTGGAGAAGAACCAGTTGGCCCAGTCGCTGCATGATGAGGTGGTACAGACGCTGATCGCCGGCCGCTGGTCGCTGGCCCAGGGTCGGCTGGAGGAGGTCGAGCACGACCTGAGAGAGGCTGAGGCCACCCTCAGAAGAGTATTGACACAGCTAAATCCTCCGGAGCTCGAGTACTTAAGCCTGAATCTGGCACTTGCACAACTGGCGCAGCGATTGCGGGTCGAGGCGCAAATCGAGGTTCAGGAGCCGCAGAACGAGGATGACCGAGTGGCCGCCTATCGAATTATACAGAATGCCTTGAGTAATGCGGTACGTCATGGAGCCGCCGGCCGGGTATGGATTCGGGTTGCCAGCGCTGCCTGGATGGAGGTTAGAGTGGAAGACGATGGCAGTGGGGGAAAAGTCAAGGAGGGTCAGGGTATCCGGTTGTTGCGCGCGTGGATGCGCTTGAGCGGCGGTACTCTTTTCATAGACTCATCTTTGCATGGTGGAATAGCTATAACCGCACGGTGGCCTGCCAAGGTTGCCGGCGAAAAGATATTCCGGGGGTGAATATGAATGTTTTGGTTGTAGAGGACCACCAACTGGTGCGTGAAGGATTAGTGCGCCTGCTTCGTGATGCGCTCCCCGGGTCTGAGGTGCGGGTAGCTGCCACTGCGAAAGAGGCTGACCCGCACCTGGGCTGGGCGGAACGTCTGTTGTTGGATTTGTCGCTTCCCGATACGCATGGTCTTCGTATGCTTTCTGAGGTGAACGAGCGGTTTCCCGACCTTCCGGTCATTATCCTGACCGCCCACGATGAGACCGCGTTCCGTGTCAGGGCTAGGGAACTGGGCGCCGCGGCGTTTTTATCCAAGAACGATTCGTCCGAGGCCCTTATACATGCGCTGGCTGAACTATCAGGTCCTGATGATGGGGGCGGAGTACCCAGGATGGAGAAGCTTTCACCCACCGAGCGCGAGGTGATCAGCCTGCTGGGTGAAGGCCTGACCAACGCGCAGATCGCCGAAAAGTTGGGTATTGAGGAAAAGACGGTTTATACTCATCGTCGACACCTAATGTACAAGCTCGGTTTGGAAAACGCCCAAGCTTTGTTGCGCTTCGCTACGCTCTACTATATGTCCAGCGAGGGCACTCATTGGTCTCGATGACTCTCTTTGTTGACCCTAAAATACCTGCTTGATTTTTTTGCTTATCTACAAGGGCTGATTATGGATACCGGTGGTGTGCAGCAGCTCACGTGCATGCGAAAGCGCCGCAGCGGAGTACGAGCCCGAGAGCATCCTGGCCAGTTCGCGTACCCGTTCGTCTCCCTCAACCTGCTCCACCACAACCCGACTGCCATTTCTACTGACCCGGAAATGGTGGTTGGCCTGTACGGCGATTTGGGCCAGATGGGTGACTACCAATACTTGGCGCTCCCTTCCCAGGCGGGCTAACCGCTCGCCCACCGCGAGGGCTGCCTCGCCGCCTACGCCGGCGTCGATTTCGTCGAAGATCACCGTATTGGCCTCGCTGCCGGTCAGGAGTGAGAGCGCCAACATGATCCGGCTAAGCTCGCCGCCGCTGGCAGCGAGCTCGAGTGGCGCGAGTCCTATGCCGGGGTTGGCGGCGAGCAAGAAGCGCACCCCCTCTAGACCTGAGATCTTGGGTTTACCTAAGGGGGCCAGCTCCACCTCGAAGCGGGCGGTGGGCATACCCAGCATGGCCAATTCCCGTGTGGCCCGTTCACCCAGTTCGTAAGCGGCTTGTTGCCGGCCTGCACTTAGCGTCCGGCCACGTGCATGAACCTCTGCGCGGCGTATCTTGATTTCGGTTTCCAGAGCGGTACGCCGATCCTCCACTGTTTCTAGCGCGGCTATACGTGCGGCTATACGTTCATAGGTCGTCAAGACCTCTTCCAAACTGCCGCCGTATTTTTGGCTGACTCGCTCAATCAACGTGAGTCGCTCTTCAACTTCCTCCAGGCGATTTGGATCAGCCTCGAGCGCCTCCAGGTAGTTCTCCAGTTCTGGAATCAGTACCCCCAGCGCCTGTTGAACCCCGGCGGTTTCGGCGGTTAAGGCCTGTAGGCCAGGGTCGTTTCTGGTTGCGTCTTGTAATTCGTGTATTGCCCGCCCCAACAGGCCCACGGCGTTGCCGGCTTCGCCGCCCAACAACTCGAGCGCCAAGCTTACATGCTCACGTAATTGTTCGGCATGAACCAGCCGTGCCCGCTCGTGTCCCAGGTGTGTATCCTCCCCCGGTTGCGGCGCAGTATGTTCAATCTCGCTTAACTGGTATCGTAGGATATCCAGAGTTTGTTCGCGTTCCTCCATACTCCGGGCTAACTCTTGGTATTCCGCGAGTTGTGCCTGTAGGCGTATGAAGGCCTGCTGGTAGGTATCCAGCAGGCCTTCTGGGAGGCGGGTATCGAGTAGAGCTCGGTAGCTGCGCTGCCCCGAGAGCGCGAATACAGCGTGTTGTGCGTGAATGGCCAGGTGCGCAGCAGTAGCTTGGCCTAACTCGGCTAAGCTGATGACCTCCCCGTCCAACCTGGGTACACTTCGCACGGGGCTTATTCGCCGGGCATGTGCACGGCCGTTGAACCAGGCGGTCACCAAGAGTGCTTCGGCACCGGGCCGAATCAGACTGGGATTGCCTTTGCCCCCCAGCAGCAGGCCCAAAGCGTCGATCAAGATCGACTTGCCCGCGCCGGTTTCTCCGCTAACCACAGTGAGACCCGGGCTAAACTCCAGGGTGACTTCCTCCAGGACCGCCAAGGCCCGTATTTCGAGCCGCTCGAGCATGTCCTCAGTATTAAGCATCCTGTGCTCCCGTGCCACGTAGATAAGGTCACTGATGGCAGAGAGCCGGTCCCGTGCCCGAGGAACCGGCTCGCAGTACGGGGTGGACTTGAGGGGCGTGATGGTGATCAGCTCGAGCTCATTTGACTTTTTTGGACAGGTCCTCCGGGCCTGCGCCTGGCTCGGTTCGGCAACGTACCCTAGCGGGTCTCTTTCGGATCTGGATCCATTCGATGGCTCACGTGCTAAAGCTGGAATGTCCCTTGGCAAGAACACCTCGTTTGGCCAAGTTTAGAGGCCGCCCAGCCTCTACCTTAAAGCGACCGGGTTCCGCTCCAACTATCGCGGCCAAGGCCCGATTTATCCTTAGCCGTCATCCGCGATGAGCAGCCCGGCCGGCTGGGATTGGTTATGCTCTTCGTACACGGTGGGCTTGGCGTATTCCCGGGAGGGCGGATAATATGCAAAACATGAAGATCGTTACGTGCTCCAGGATCCCTCAATTGGTCCGTGCAGAGAGTACAATCCAGCCAAGGAGGAGGAATGTTGTTGGAACTACCGGTGATCCCTTTGCGCAATACGGTTGTATTGCCGCACGCTACTATGCCCGTGGACGTTGGCCGGGTGAAGTCCAAGCGGGCTGTGGACGAAGCTATGTCGGCCGACCGATTATTGCTCTTGGTGGCGCAGCGGGACCCTGAGGTGGACGACCCCTCGAGCGGGGACCTATATGGTCACGCGGTTCTCACCTCGATTAAGCAGTTGATGCGCCTTCCCGACGGCACCTTGCAGGTGGTGGTGGAAGCCAAGGACCGTGTGCGTTTGCAGTCGTTCGTGCAGACGCCTTATCTCCGCGCTCACGGGGAGCTATTGGCCGAGCAGGCACCGCAAGATGCTGCGGTCGCCAGGGTGCTGATTCAGGAGATTGTAGAGGCGTTCGAGCGCTACGTAAATGGAAATAAGAACCTCCGACTCGATCGGTACCAACTCGAAGCCGTGCAAGGTACCACCGACGGTGGAGTATTGGCCGATACTGTTACCCAGTACACGACATGGGATGTGGCCGAGAAGATGCGGGTTCTCGCGGAGGTTTCGGTTGAGGAGAGGCTTAAGCTGGTGCTCAGCCTGCTTCTTAGGGAGCTCGAGCGCTTTGACCTGGACAAGCGTATTGCACAGCAGGTCAAAGAGCAGATGGATCAGAATCAGCGCGAGTACTACCTGCGCGAACAGATGAAGGCTATTCAAAAGGAGTTGGGTGGTGGCGAAGAGCTGGCGGCCGAAGTAGTCGAAATGCGTGAACGGATCGAGAAGGCCGGCATGCCTGCCGAGGTGTCAGAGAGGGCCGGGAAGGAAGTGCAGCGGCTCGAGCGCATGCAGCCCGGCAGCCCTGAGGCCACGATAATTCGCACCTACCTCGACTGGATGATTGAGTTACCCTGGAGTAGCTGCGATCAGGAAAACCTGGATCTTAGGCACACCCGTGAAATCCTGGACCAAGACCACTACGGTCTTGAGGAAGTCAAGGAGCGTATTCTGGAATTCCTGGCGGTGCGTAAGATGGTCGAGGGATTGGATGTGAAGAAGCGTGCCCCCATCCTTTGCCTGATCGGTCCGCCGGGGGTGGGTAAGACCTCGTTGGGTCGTTCGGTGGCCCGCAGCATGAGCCGTAGGTTCCACCATATTTCCTTGGGAGGAATACGCGATGAGGCTGAGGTCCGCGGCCACCGGCGTACCTATATCGGTGCCATGCCCGGCAAGATCATCCAAGGAATGAAGCAGGTTGGCGTGAAGAATCCCGTCTTCCTGCTGGATGAGATTGATAAGCTGGGTGCCGACTGGCGAGGCGATCCTTCCTCGGCCATGCTGGAGGTGCTCGATCCGGAACAGAACAACACCTTTACCGATCACTACCTGGAGATCCCTTACGATCTTAGTGAGGTTATGTTTATCACCACGGCGAACCAACTATCTACTATTCCCGAGCCGCTTCAAGACCGCATGGAAGTAATTGATATTCCTGGGTATACCATGCCTGAGAGGGAGAAAATCGCTGAGTTATTCCTCTGGGACAGGCAGCTTGAGTCAAGCGGTATGCAGCAGCGCCTTTCCATCACCAAGCCAGCCGTTGCCGAGGTGGTCACCAAATACACCCGTGAGGCGGGAGTGCGTAATCTGGAGCGCGAGCTGGGTAAGATCGCGCGGCGCGGGGCCAAGAATTACCTGGAGAAGCCCTGGGAAGGTATTCGCAAGGTGGATGTAGCCGACCTGACGTCCTATTTGGGGGTGCCTAAATTCCGTCCGGAACGCGCCGAGAAGGAAGCCCAGGTGGGAGTGGCACAAGGCCTGGCTTGGACGCCGGTGGGTGGTGTTCTGTTGACGGTGGAGGCCATGGCGGTGCCGGGTACCGGTAAACTCAGTTTGACCGGCAACCTGGGTGAGGTTATGAAGGAGTCGGCGCAGGCCGCACTCACCTACCTTCGTAAGCATGCCGAGTCTTGGAGCCTTCCCGAGAACTTTCATGCCCTATGGGACCTTCATGTCCACGTACCTGAAGGAGCGACTCCCAAGGATGGTCCCAGCGCGGGTATTACTATGGCTACCGCGATTGCCTCCGCCCTGACCGGCCGCCCAGTCCGCATGGATACGGCTATGACCGGGGAGATCACCCTACGTGGTAAAGTTCTGGCTATCGGCGGCGTGAAGGAGAAATTGTTGGCTGCGCATCAGGCCGGGCTCTCCAAGGTGATCTTACCCGAGGACAACCGCGCGCAGTTGGAAGAAGTGTCCGAGGAGATCCGCCGGGAGCTTGAAATCCAGTTCGTAGCTAATGTCGGTCAGGTGTTGGAGATGCTGCTGTTACCGGATTTGGTGCAGGATCGTCTACCGGCCAGACTCGGCCAGACTATACGCCAGCCTAGCGCGGGTGCCTAGAGCGTAAAGAGCATAAGGCGAGAGTGAGGTGAGTCCTGAATGGGTAAGGTTGTGGGCTTTGTGGTGATTGTAGGGGTAGTGCTGGCTGGCTGGCTTTGGGTTTTGAGCTTGATTGGCTAGGGCCAGCGATTGCTTGGATTGGTTTTCGTATTATGTAGGGTTCAAGAGCAAGAACTCCGCTTTGGCGGAGTTCTTCTTGATGCCATTTGGCTTCTGTACCATTCAGAAGGTCCGAGAAGGTATGGAACAATCCTTGGTGATGCTAACTTAGAGTTGCGTGAGGCCGTTTTAGTGGTAGAACCGGTACCCGGTATCTTCACGCCTGCACAATCCTCGAGCCTGCATATCTTGCAGCAGATCTTCGGCCCGCTCCTTGGACACGCCTAATCCTGAGAGATCTTCAGGGGTTAGATACCCACCCGAGGTCCAGGCTTGCTTCATGATCATGCGCTCAAGCGCGCCTTTTCCAGGTCCGAAACGGACCAAGCGATGCCCCCAGTCCCTCGCTAATAAACCAAATAAAACCGCCAGTACCAATGAGAGCCATAATTGCTTGCTGGTGTACCAGGTAAACGAGAAAACCAGCAACGCGGCTGAGAGACCAATGATGATATTTTGCATCTTAGGCCTGCGAGCCGATTGGCTCGAGCGTAGTATGGCGCTCTGCGAGGAGCAGGTGGGGAGTAGCCTGCTTCACTATTGCGGTGTAGAGGCCGGGTTTCGGCGCTTCGTTCACTGGCAGTAGGATGGGACGATTTCCACGGTCATGACCTTCTGCGTAGCCCGTTTCCTTGGCCCGGCCGTGGACCAGCACCTCGACCGTACGCCCTACCCAAGCTCTGTTGCGCTCGTAGCTCCAACGTTTCTGGGTCTCGATCAACCGCTGTAAGCGTTCCACTTTGATCTCGCGCGGCAGGTCCTCGAAGTGCAAATAAGAGGGTGTGCCGGGCCGGGGTGAGTAAATGAACATGTATGAGTGGTCGTAGCCGACCTGCTCATAGAGCGAAAGGGTCTCTTGGAAGTCTTCCTCGGTTTCTCCGGGAAATCCAACGATAATATCCGTGGAGATGACCACTTCGGAAATCGACGCGCGAATGGCTTGGATACGGTTAAGATACCAGTCCCGGGTGTACTCGCGGGCCATGCGCTTAAGTACGCGGTCTGAGCCGGACTGGACCGGCAGATGCACGTAGCGTGCCACCTGGGGGGTTTCGGCGATGGCTCGGACGATGTCATCGGTGAAGTTGACCGGGTGACTGGTGATGAATTTGATCCGGTTGACGCCTATCTGCCCTACCAGCTTCAACAACTCCGCGAAGCTGGGGTACCCCGATCGCCCTTTGCCGTAGGAGTTTACATTTTGTCCCAATAAGGTTACCTCGAGCACCCCGGCGTCTTTTTGGGCCTGCACTTCTTTCAGAATGTCATCGGGGTGTCGGCTGATCTCGGGTCCGCGAGTGCGGGGAACAATGCAGTAGGTACAGTGGTGATTACAGCCGCGGATGATGCTGACGAATGACGAGAGTACACCCTGGGGTGGCGGAGGTGTAAAAGTATTCAAGTCGTCGCGAAAGCTCAGATCCCAGAACTTATGGTCGGCTTCGATCGCCCGGCCGATCTGTGTAAGCGCACCGGGGCCAAGGAGGATATCAACCTCGAACTTACGGGCCATATCCTGGCCCTCCGGGAGCTGTGCCACGCAACCCATCACGCCCACCAAGAGGGGCTGCCGGTGCTTTTGCTTACGCAGTTCCCCAAGCAGGCTACGCAACTTCTCGACTGGTTTGCCGCGTACCGCGCAGGTATTGACCAGTACGAAGTTGGCTTCCTCCGTAGTCTCTACGAACGAAGCCCCCAGGCCGGCTAGCTCAGAGCGGACCAGGTGGGTATCGTATTCGTTCATCTGACAGCCGAAGGTAATGAGGTGCACCCTCAGCCCGCCGGCTGGTTCGGTTGTGGCGTATGCTTGCCGAATGTCTTGCTCCATGCAGCCTCCCGGGGCTTGCCGGGGGGATCCCGGGGCGCCCGTGGGCTTAAGCATAGTGGTCTGGTAGAGAAAAATAAAGCATGTGCTCTATGCCAGGGGACTTAGCTAAATGCACCTGCTCGGCTAGGGCGGGCAGTCTTCGCTCTATTACGGGGTGGGAAGTTGCACAAAGACGGTGCCGAGACACAATCTAGATAGTTATCTTGTCTTTATGCAACGCTCGTCCTATAGATATGATCCAGGGTTCGGTGCATCCAGGGAATCACAATCCGAGTATGCTTCAAGCCTGGATCAAGACCGGTATACGGCTATGTTGCCAGGGTAGGGGATGAGAGGTGAGGATGTTTGAATATGCCCGCGGATGCGATGCAGCTGAGTGATGTTGAAGCGCAAAGCGGGCGCGAAGTTGTTGGTGACCGGTAGGTGTACATCTGAATTGTCCCGATTATACGGTGACAAGCATATTTCGACATAGCTCCCGAGTTTACCGTATATTTTTTCCTTGCAGCGGGGCCATGCTTACTTGCTCCCTAACCCTATAACCCCGCCGAGGGCCAGATGTCACCTAATGTACGCGCTGTACAGATGTCCAGGATGAGAATCTCGGCGCGTACTCTGGTCTGGCTACTTACCCTCGGCACCTATACCAAAGCCTTGCTCGAGCAACTTGGGAGAGTAGGTGTGAGAAGCTAGCAAAGTTTTGGTTCTGATTACACCCCCAGTCTCCCTCAGACCTTCGGTGACCACACTATCCATATCGTCAAAGTGCATCAGATGTAACACCACCAGATCCCAGTCGCCGGTAACAGAATAGGCTTTAAAGACATCAGGAAGCTTGGCGATAGTTCAGGCTACCTTGGTGCCCTTATTATCCTCGGTTCGTGTCAGTACGAACGTGGTGATCATGGTTTTATCGTATCTGGCCTGGGGCTGGCGGCCGCAAGCTCTGTAGATGTTGGTGTAAATCACCCCAGCCGCCTAAAGCTGCGACGGGGTGATTTACGTACTCCAAGGGGCTAAGCCCAGCGAACGAGGGCCACTTCGCAGGGGCTGGACAGTTCATTATGAGCGGCTAAGGCGCGCACCCCGTAT
>VAOZ01010271.1_pt1 | contig 10203 bp, 9 predicted proteins | sample 3394041 | NCBI WGS metagenome assembly VAOZ01 (sample SAMN08290431, study PRJNA428436) | hydrothermal vent metagenome | isolation source: Deep-sea hydrothermal vent chimney | place: Indian Ocean: Southwest Indian Ridge | reverse complement strand
CCCCTTTTTGTTTGGAAATATGTATCTATTCAGCTCACTGGGGCGGACTCTCCAAATTACTGTCCGGCTTAAGTTATTCGAGGCGATGGGTAACATGTGTAGGTTGGCGCTGAGCAACGCGAAGCCCAACAGGCACTTCCTTCGGTCGCCCAACAGGTCAGGCCCGTCATTGACTCAACTGTTGGGCTTCGCCATAAAGATCATGGCTCAGCGCCAACCTACAATGGCCTTTGGCAATTGTGCTGAATAGTTACGAAAATATAACCGGCTTTATTTGCGAGTGCGCCGTGAAATACCCGCCAGACCAATCAGGGCCGTGCCGAACAGCCAGATAGCGGAAGGAACCGGCACTGGCGATACCCGGTTCAACCGCGCATAGACGCCCATGTTGAGCGTACCACCTTCCGCCAGGCTAAAGAGCGCTGGAAAACTGTCGCCACCATCGGCGGAAAAACCCGGTAGCGCCAGTTTATAGTTAATGCCTTTAACATTAAAAAGAAATTCACCTGGCATGCTGACAATTTGCATGGTATCCGGTGTACCTGTTCCGGGGGTATTATTGACCTTCAGGCCGTAACTGAAATCAGTCTGCTGCACCGGATCACCAGCGGCCAGATTCAGCTTCAGATCCACTGTCACGGTTTTACCGACCAGTAGGGTGGGGAGGTTGGTATAGCTGAACGATCCCAGATTGATCAACAAGGGCGAGTCTGTCGGTAAGCCCGCATCACCTTTAGCGCCGTCAAACTGAAAACGGCTGCTGGCCAGCTTATCTAAATTTATTCCCCAACCGAATTCCGCCACGGGTGACAGACTGGCGTTGGCACCCTGATCATTGTTAGAAAGATAGTACAGAGAAGAGGGATCCGAAAATCCCGGGTTCAAAAATGAACCACTGACACTATAAGGCATCGCCTGCGCCAGGTTTATATTTCCTGCCAACAACACCACACTCAACCCGGCATACTTCATGAACTTCATTTCAAACCCTCAAGCTTTTTCGCAACGGCTTAGCCCGCTTTTTCAACATGATTGGGATCATGCGGCCTGATTAAATTATGTACAATATGAAATAAGGCATAGAGAAAGCCGCCGTTTGAGCAAAAAAGGGCGGGGAAAGTATATAAGTCATTGTTTTTTAATATAATGTTTATTTTATATTTTGGGTGTTATTTTTTAATTGACCACCCCCTTAAAATAATTCCAACCAAGCAAGTATGCTTGATAATCTAGTCAAATCGCGTTATTATATCAAGCATGATTCATGCAGAATCAATCACTGAAGCATGGATTTTCCCCGATAAATCTGCCAGCATTGCTATATCCAAAGAAATAAAAAGACTGGGGTGCTGGATATGGCGGAACTATCAAGTGATTTTTCAGAACGATTGCGCACCTTGCGCAGACAAAAGAATCTGTCGCAAACGGAGCTGGGCAAGCTGGCCAGTTTGCATTACACCCATATTGGCCGGTTTGAGCGCGGCATTTCCCGTCCCAGCGGCGATACTTTGAAACGCCTGGCGGATGCGCTGGATATCAGCAGCGACTATCTTCTGGGGGGTTCGACTGAGGGTGCGGCCAGGGCCAAATTTGAGGATCGGGAATTACTGCGGCAATTTCAGGAAGTAGAGCACCTGCCGGAAGAAGACAAAACCGTGGTCAAAAAGCTGCTGGATGCCTTTCTGACCAAGAAACACCTGCAATCTCTGGTTCGTTGAGGAGGACAGATCATGACAACACTGACCATTGATTTACCAGACAACCTGGTAAAAGAAGCCAAAAGCGCCGGGCTACTCGCCCCGGACGCCATCGAAACCATGCTGCGCGAGACCCTGCGACACCGTGCCGTCAACAGCCTGTTTACAGCGGCTGACAAGCTGGCAACCGCCAACTTTCCGCCCATGACGATGGAAGAGATTCAAGGAGAAGTGAACGCGGTACGCACACAGAGAAAGCACCGTGCGTCTGGTACTTGATACCAATATTATCGTATCGGGTTTGATCTGGGGTGGCGTACCGCGTCGGTTACTCGACATGGGCCGCAATGGCCGGGCGACGTTTTTTACCAGCAGCGTATTACTCGATGAACTGGCTGATGTGTTGGAAAGAGATAAGTTCGCTACACTGTTGTCATCCCAGGGGATCACGCCCACCTTTTTGATGCAGCGTTACGGGATGCTGACTAAAATTGGTAAAGCTGCAACCGATTGAGCGCACAGTGCCCAGTGATGCCGATGATGATGCGGTGATTGCTACCGCACTGGTAGCTAAAGCAGATATTATCGCTACCGGCGACAATGATTTGCTGGTGCTGCATCCCTGGCAGGGGATACGGATTCTTAATGCGGCCGGTGCGTTACAGCATGTACTAAACAAGACAGAAATCGGTAGTGGATAAACAAAGCCACGAGCAATTTCTGGCTCTATTATTGGGCCTGTAATGACAGGTCGTGCGGGAAAAGGGGAACCACTCCACGAATTCCCGATATATTCGCGGATAGTCACGCCCTGCTTCCAGGCTCGGCATCGTTTTCGTTTGATCTCGTAAATCTTCCACCCCTGTATCCTGTACCTGGAGGCGCTAGTGAACCAGCCCCTTTTTAATTTTAACGCCTATTCATTTGAGCAACTGAAGAAGCAGGGATTCTGTCAGGATCTCAACCCCGAGTTGCTCGGCTTTTGCGGCCTTGGAACCCGGATTTTCCCCAACGACCACGTAATCTGTTTTTTTCGACACACTGCCGCTGACTTTTGCTCCCAACGCCTGTAGCGCGGCCTTGGCCTCGTTGCGGCTCATGCGGGTTAAGGTGCCAGTGAGAACAAAGGTCTTGCCCTTAAGGGGCAAGGCCTCTTCTGGCTTTATTTCTACATCCGGCCAGTGCAGGCCGGTGGCGCGCAACTTGTCAATCACCTCGCGGTTATGGGGCTGGGAGAAAAAAGTGACCAGACTATGCGCGACAACCGGACCAATATCGGCAACTGCCTGTAAACTTTCCTCGTCCGCCGCCATCAGCCGTTCCAGCGAGCCGAAATGCTGCGCCAGTGTTTGGGCCGTAGTTTCCCCCACATTATGAATCCCCAGGGCATAGATGAAGCGCGCCAGCGTTGTGTTTTTGCTTTTATCCAGTGCGGCCAAAATATTGCGAGCGGATTTTTGTGCCATGCGCTCAAGTTCGCATAACGGTGCTTCAGTCAAGCTATACAGATCCGCCGGATCATGCACCAGCCCGCTATCCACGAGTTGCTCCACCAGTTTGTCGCCCAAGCCTTCAATGTCCATCGCCCTGCGCGAGGCGAAGTGTTTGATCATTTCCTTGCGCTGGGCTTCACAATACAGCCCTCCCGTACAAAATGTTTTCGCATCTCCCTCAAGCCGCTCGGTACCCGAACCGCATACCGGGCAATACGCCGGGATTTTGAATTCATCCGTTTGGTTTTTACGCCGGGATTTGACCACGCTGACAATCTGCGGGATCACATCCCCCGCCCGGCGCACGATCACCGTATCCCCTACCCGCACATCCAGACGATCGATTTCATCCTGGTTATGCAGCGTGGCGTTGCTCACAGTCACACCGCCGACGAACACCGGCTTCAAGCGCGCCACCGGCGTCAGCGCGCCGGTGCGCCCCACCTGCACATCAATGGCTTCGACTTCGGTCATTTCCTCCTGCGCCGGAAACTTGTGGGCAATGGCCCAGCGCGGTGCGCGCGCCACGAAACCCAGTTGTTCCTGTTGCGCAAGACGGTCCACCTTGTACACCACGCCGTCGATTTCATAGGCCAGTGCCGCACGTTTAACCTGAATCCGGCGATAATAATCAAGACAGCCCGGCGCACCGCTTACCCCCCGGCTTTCAGGATTGATGCGCAGACCCCAGTCCTGTAATTTTCTGATAATGGTGCTGTGACGATCCGGTAATTCACCGTCAACATGCTCGCCAATGCCATAACTGAAAAAAGAAAGAGGACGGCTTGCCGTAATACGCGGATCAAGCTGGCGCAGGGAACCCGCAGCGGCATTGCGTGGATTAACGAACTCTTTTTCCCCCTGTTCCCGCCGGGATTGATTCAGTTTTTCAAAACCGGCCTTGTCCATAATAATTTCTCCGCGGACTTCCAGCACGTTTGGATAGTTATGCCCGATTAGGCGCAGAGGAATGGTATCAATAGTGCGCACATTCAGGGTCACATCCTCACCCGTTGTCCCATCCCCCCGGGTGCCTGCCTGAACCAGAATTCCGTCTTCGTACCGCAGGCTGATGGCCAGCCCATCGAGTTTCGGCTCCACCGCATACTCGACCACCTCCACACCGAGACGCTCCCGTGCGCGGCGATCAAAGTCCAGTACTTCTTGATCACTGAAGGCATTGCCCAGTGACAACATAGGAACCCGGTGTTTAACTTCGGCAAACGTTTCCAGCGGCGTCGCACCCACGCGCTGAGTGGGGGAATCCGGGGTGATCAGATCAGGATACTGCTGTTCGAGATCCTGCAACTCACGCAACAGGCGATCATATTCACTATCCGTGATCTCCGGATCATCGAGAATATAATAACGGTAATTGTGATAATTGATTTCATCCCGAAGCCGGGCGATGCGATTGTTGGCCTGTTTATGGCTAGACATAATGCGTGTTACTAAAATTCGATATCGTGTGATTAACGCAAAGTACGCGGAGGCGCGGAGAAATTATATTTTTTCCTTTGCGTCTCTGCGACTCTGCGTCCTCTGCGTTTTTACCCGTGTTCTCAGCGCGCACGCAGGTGGGACATTTTCTGTTTGAACAACCAGGCTTCGATTTCTTCTTTCAGGTGACCGATGGTCTGCACGGTAAGCACACTGCGCGTTTCATCACAGAATTCGCCCTGCAAACCGGTGGTAATGGCGCGGCCTTTTTCCAGCATGGTCTCAAACGCGGTACGCGCGTCGAGCGTTCCGGGCAACTGCATGAACAAAGACAGGCCCGGCGTATGTAATGCTTCGATATTATTCAGGTCGAACGCGCCCGGTTCGACGGCGTTGGACAGACTGAAAACAGGCTGCCTGTCTGCACTGTCATGGTAATAGTGGAAAATAGACATATCACCATGCACGAAGCCATTGGCCAGCAACGTATCGAGGATATCCATGCCTGAGAACTGTTTCCCCGGCCCCGCCATAATTGCCAACACCATAACGAGTTCGTCGCCCGGCAATACCGGCATATCGGCATGTGCCGGCATGGGTTCAAGAGCATCGGTATCCGGTTTGTCACCAACAGCCGTATTGAGCGTTGAAAAATGTTCGATATCATCGTCCGGGAAATGATCATACTCACCAGCCGTAGCAAGATCGGCCTCTTTCCGGGTGGCGGAAAAACGACCGGCAAGCTGTTTCAACATTTTTTCCAGTTGCGGAAATTTCAAGTTGTCATCATCCTGTTTGAATCGATACCAGAAATACATGCCGACGATAAATACCAGCCCCAGCACCAGCAGAACAAGTCGAAGCGAATCCATTTCGCGGTTTAGCCTCTACATTGAAAACAGAAAGGGCCGGAGTCATTTGATTTTGATGGGTTTCACTGTCGTTCTACCCATCCTACACGGACATGAACCCGTAGGATGGGTAGAACAAAGTGAAACCCATCACCCCCTTTTACACCGCCGCCAGTTCCACTGCCTCATCCACGTCCACGGCCACCAGGCGTGATACACCCGGTTCATGCATGGTGATGCCGGTCAGTTGCTGCGCCACTTCCATGGTCACTTTATTATGCGTGATGAAAATAAACTGGGTCTGCTTCGACATCTCCTTCAGCATATCGCAGTAACGCGAAACATTGGCGTCATCCAGCGGTGCATCCACCTCGTCCAGTATACAGAAGGGGGCGGGATTGAGTTCAAAAATCGAAAACACCAGCACCACCGCCGCCATCGCCTTTTCGCCGCCGGAGAGCAGGTGAATAGTGCTGTTACGCTTGCCTGGCGGGCGCGCCATCAGCGTCACGCCAGTATCCAGCAGATCATCCCCGGTCAGTTCAAGATAGGCGTGGCCACCGCCAAACAGGCGCGGAAACAGGCGCTTGATGCCCGCATTAACCTTGTCGAAGGTCTCCTTGAAACGGGTCCGTGTTTCCTTGTCAATCTTGTGAATGGCGGCCTCCAGCGTCGCTAATGCTTCGCTAAGATCCTCGTCCTGTGCATCCAGGTATTGCTTGCGTTCAGATTGCTGTTCAAACTCTTCAATGGCCGCCAGATTGATGGGGCCCAGGCGGGAGATTTTCTGCGCCAGCGCTTCGACACTGCCCTGCCACTGCGCCTCATCGGCCTCTTCCGGCATATCTTCCTGTAATTGCATCAGGTTAAAACCAGACTCGCCGATTTGCTCTTCCAGCGTTTGTCGGCGCACTTTGATCCCCTGCATGCCGATGCGGATTTCTTCCAGTACATGGCGGACGGCTTCCACGGCCTGTTCGGACTGGGTACGCGCATCTTCCCGTTGCCGCAGTTCATGTTCGATATTTTCGAGCATGGCGCGGGCCTCCTGCATCTCACATTCCACCCCTACCCGACGTTCGAGCAACTGTTCCAGCTCGGCCGCCGCTTCTGCCAGTGGCGCTTCAGCCTCACTCAAAGCCGCCTGCAATTCTTCACCCCGGGTAGACAGATGGGAAATCTGGCTTTGCACCCGTTGCAGCGCCTGTTCGGTAGAATTCAGTTCCGTACGCAGAGCCTGGGCGCGGATTTTGATTTCCTGCGCCACATCCCGATCATCCTGCGCCTTGCTGCGCTCCTGATGTAACGTCGTCTGCCGCTGATCGCGCTGTGCAATCAGTTCGGCGCGCTGGTTCTCCAGTCCGGTGATGCGATCCAGCGCCATCTGAAGATGCCCACGCGTCGTCTGCAGTTCCATATTGTCGGCTTCGACTTCTTCACGGGCTTCCTGCATTTCCTGCTGTAGATTGTCCTGGCGGGATTTGATCTGCTCTATGCGGGCGGTGCGAGCACTGAGCACGGAACGACTGTCAGCCAATGCACGGTTGGTCTGGTTGAATTCGGTCTGGACGCGGTCACGACTGTATTCCACTTCTTGCAGTTTTTCGCGCTCCGTCTCAAGCTGCGCCTGCAGGTTCTGAACAATCTGCTGCTGCGCCTCAATATCGACCGTCAGGGTTTTAAGTTCCTGCTCACGATGTAAGACCCCGGCCTTCTCGTCGGTATCACGCACCACCCGCAACCAGTTAGCGCCCAGCCAGATCCCGTCCTGGGTTACGATGGATTCTCCATCCACAAGCTGGCTGCGCAGGCTCAATGCTTCATGCAAGGTTTCCACTGCGTAAATACCCGCCAGCAGGGGCGCCAGCGACCAGGGCGCCGAGACTCTGTCCATCAACGGTGTTGTTTTGCTGGATTCAGTGACCGTCACGCTGGCGGAAACATCGAACAGGTTCAGGCTGCCCTCTTTCAGCTCCTCCATCACCGATACCAGGGGGTCCACCCCGGAGACGCAAACCGCTTCAAGATGGGAACCCAGGACGCATTCCACCGCTGGCTCCCAGCCCGGCGTTACCTTTAGTTCTTCCGCCAGGCGGGGCGCATCCTGCAATTGCTGCCCCTGCAACCATTCACTGACGGCGCCTTCTTCCTTACCCAGGGCAGCCTGTTGCAGCGCTTCCAGCGAGACGTGACGCGCACGCAGATTCTGTAATTGACTGCGCGCCTGATCCAGACGGCTACTCAGCGAATGACCTGACTCACGCAACGCACGGATCTGCTGCTGCTTTTCGCTCAACAGGGCCTGTTGCTGCTGCACTCTGGATTCTATCTCAGTCTGTTGCTGCTGCAATTGTTCCACTTCCTGTTGCAACTGCTCTGGTGACTGCTGCCCCAGTTCCTGCTGTATTTTTTCCAGGCGCTGCTGCAAACGCGCGAGCTTCTGCTCCAGGTGCCTGATCCGGGTACGTTCCACTTCAGCCTGTTGCGCAGGCTCAGCAGCCTGCTGGTTGAAAGCCTCCCACTGAGCCTGCCAGCTTTGCATCGCCTCTTCGGCCTCGGCCAGAAGCTGTGCGGAAAGCGTTTCACTTTCCTCGACCTGTTGCAGTTGCGGTTCCAGTTGCATCAGTTGCGCCTGTATTTCTTCAATCCGTTTTCTGTCCGCCGCCTGATGCTCCTGTGCTTCCTGGCCGTCTTTTTCCAGTTGCGCCAGATCCTGCTGCTGCTGCCGGCGGCGTTCTTTCGCGTGCTGCACCGTTTGCTCCAGCCGGGCGATGTCGGCGCCCACACTATAGAAGCGGCTTTGTATTTTGTTGAAGTCGTCGTTCCTTTCGCTGTGCAGGCTACGCTGCTTTTCGATCTCGGCTTCGGCATTACGTTGCCTGGCAATGGCCGATTCCTGCTCGATTTCCTGCTCACGGATGCGGTTTTCCGCCATTTCGGCCTGTTCATTCAGCGCCATCCAGCGCAGGGTCTGCAACTGCGCCTTCATCAGACGCTCTTCTTCGCGCAACACTTTGTAGCGTTCCGCCGTGCGCGCCTGGCGCTGGAGACGATTCAGCTGCTTACCCAGTTCTTCGCGCAGATCGTTGAGCCGGTCCAGATTTTCACGCGTGTGGCGCATGCGGCTCTCGGTCTCACGACGGCGTTCCCTGTATTTGGAAATTCCGGCGGCTTCTTCCAGAAATACCCGCATGTCTTCCGGTTTGGACTCAATGATGCGTGAAATCGTACCCTGTTCGATGATGGAGTAGCTGCGCGGCCCCAGCCCGGTACCCAGAAATATGTCGGTAATATCACGGCGGCGGCAGCGGCTGCCGTTAAGGTGATAGAGCGACTGCCCATCCCGAGTCACCGTGCGTTTGATGGCGATTTCATTGTACTGGGCATATTGGCCGCCCACGGCTGTGTCTGTATTATCAAACACCAGTTCCACGGTGGCCTGACCCACCGGTTTACGGCTGGAAGAACCATTGAAAATGACATCGGCCATGGAATCGCCGCGCAGGTTCTTGGCGGAGGACTCCCCCATCACCCAACGCACCGCGTCAATAATATTGGACTTGCCGGAGCCATTGGGACCTACTACGCCAATCAGCCGACTGGGTAGAGGGACGGTCGTCGGGTCGACGAAGGACTTGAATCCCGAGAGTTTTAGTTTGGTGAGTTGCATCGGGGAAAGATACAGGAATCAAGATGCAAGATTCAAGAGAAAAGATAAACGCTTTTCCCTTGTACCTCGACCCTCGTATCTTGTATCTTAGCGCCCATGCCAGATCAGCCCAGTAAAACACTCGAAACCTTTGATAATCCGATGCCGGAGCGGGATTACGCCATCTACATCGATATGCCTGAATTTACCTGCCTGTGTCCGAAAACCGGTCAGCCGGACTTCGCCACCCTGCACCTGGAATATGTGCCGGACCAGGCCTGCGTGGAACTCAAGGCGCTGAAACGCTACATCTGGGCCTACCGCGAAGAAGGCGGCTTTCATGAAAAAATCACCAATACTATTCTTGACGATCTGGTCACGGCCTGCGCGCCCCGCTTCATGCGTTTGACAGCAAAATTCAATGTTCGTGGCGGTATCTACACCAGCATCGTTGCAGAACACCGCAAACCCGGCTGGGTCGCCGCCGAGGTCGTCCAGCTACCTTGAACACCGCTCTTTTCCTTGGGCTTGATATTGGTACTTCCGGCTGCCGGGTCATTGCCATCGATGCATCAGGCACGCCTGTTGCCCGGCACTGCGTGCCATTGCCTGCTCCGATACAGCGGGATAAAACTATCGAACAGGATGCTGAAATCTGGTGGCAGGCGGTTGTTCAGGTGCTCACCCGGCTATTCGCTGACGTTGATCCCGGCCAAATCAAAGCTATTGCCATTGACGCCACCTCGGGCACCGTCCTGCTCTGCGACCATGGCGGTCAGCCCCTGCATCCGGCACTGATGTATCACGATGCCCGCGCCCGGGATGAAGCCGCTCGCATCCATGAAATAGCCCCTTCTGAAGCTGCGGCGGTCAGCGTCGCCAGCGCCGGACTGGCTAAACTAGTGTGGCTGCAAAAACAGACCTTCAGTCACGAGGCGCGCTATTTTCTGCACCAGGCCGACTGGATCACCGGCAAGCTCAGTGGCTGCTTTGGCTACAGCGATTTCAACAACAGCCTGAAAAGCGGCTACGACGTACAAAATCAGTGCTGGCCTGGCTGGCTGGATGCGCTG
>VAOZ01020791.1_pt1 | contig 10211 bp, 7 predicted proteins | sample 3394041 | NCBI WGS metagenome assembly VAOZ01 (sample SAMN08290431, study PRJNA428436) | hydrothermal vent metagenome | isolation source: Deep-sea hydrothermal vent chimney | place: Indian Ocean: Southwest Indian Ridge | reverse complement strand
GTGGCAAAATACAAGTGGCCGGAACGTGTCGAAATGATTGATTCCATTCCCCGGAACCCTGTTGGGAAAATTTTAAAAAATATTCTGAGAGAGGATATTCGGAGAAAAACAGGAGTTTAAAGCTATTTATTTGTGTTTTTCCGGTGCTAATTCAACTTTATGGCGTATGGATACCATAAAAATTTATAACCGTAAGGTAAATTTCCGCAAAGCTTGAGAATTATTTAGAACTTTGTGTCCGGATTTTAATAGATATATAGAGATATTGAAGTTGTTTTAGAATCCCATTTAACTTTAAAAAAATTTGTTATTAAGCAGACCAAAAAGATGAAAGAAAATAATACGGAAACGATGAAGCGTTTACAGGTTCTAAAGGAAGTGATGCAGAATGTGATGCCCGTGAATAAACTGTTGGGTGTTGAAATTGAAAAGTTGGAAGAGGGCTATGCTGAGGTGCGGGTTCCTTTTCAAAAGCAGTTTGTGGGTGATTTCAGGAGAGGACTGTGGCACGGCGGTATTTTGGCCAGTGTGGCTGACACCATCGGTGGTTTGGTGGCTATGAGCATGGCGCATTCTCAGGATCAGGTGAATACGGTGGATATGCGCATCGATTATTTGCATGGCGCTGTTGAGGAGGATGTCTATGGTGAAGCTGTTTTGGTAAAAGCAGGTAAGCGGATTATATTAGCCGATGTAAAACTGTTTCAGAAACATCAGGAAGAGCCGATAGTGGTTGCCCGGTGTGCTTACAGTATCCTGAGGAGATAATAAATATTTGTCTATGTAGCAAAAAAAAACGGAGACTTTTCGGCCTCCGTTTTTTATGTGAATCTTTTCTTATTGCGTGAGCATCACCGGCATAATAAGCATCAGGATGTCTTCCGCTTCGTTGTCGTTGGTGTCAGGAAGAATGATGCCTGCACGGTTAGGCGCCGACAATTCAATGTCAATATTTTCGGCTTCCAGCGTATTCAGCATCTCCTGCATGAATTTGGAGTTAAAGCCGATTTCAATATCTTCACCGGAGTAGTTGCAGGTTAAGCGCTCTTTGGCATTACTGGAATAGTCAATGTCTTCGGCGGTGAGTACCAGCTCCTGTCCGGAGATTTTAAACCGCACCTGATGGGTTGACTTGCTTCCGAAAATGGCCACACGGTGCAGGGAATCCAGCAGATTTTTCCGGTTTACTACCAGCTTGTAAGGATTTTGTGTGGGGATGACAGCTTCATAGTTGGGATATTTCCCGTCAATTAGCCGGCAGACCATGGTGACATCATCAAACTGAAAAATAGCATTGGTGTCGTTGTATTCCATTTTTATCTCCATTTCCGAATCATCGGGCATGATATTCTTCAAATGGTTCAAAGGTTTTTTTGGCAGGATAAAAGAAGCGCTTTTGTCCGATTTTACATCGTGACGGCGATAACGTACCAGCTTGTGTGCATCGGTGGCCACAAAATTCATGTGATCCTGTTCAATTTCACAATAGACCCCCGACATCACCGGCCGTAGTTCATCGGTGCCTGTGGCAAACAGTGTTTTTCCAAAGGCATTCACCAGCATGGAGGTATCCAGTTTAACGGAAACGGTATTTTCCAGCACAGGGATTTGTGGAAACTCATCGCTGTTGTGGCCAATCAGCTTGTATTTTCCTTCGCCGGCAAGCAACTGCACCTCCTGAGAATCCATGTTCACGTTAAGCGTAACAGGGATGTTTGGAAAAGTCTTCGTGATGTCCAGCAATATGCGGGCAGGAATAGTAATTTTTCCCGGATCCTCAGCCATGTCAACCTGCACCACAACCGTTATGGTGGTTTCAAGGTCAGAAGCGGTAATTTTCAGTGATTTCTCTTCGGAGAGCTCAAACAAAAAGTCATCGAGAATGGGAAGCGTGTTGCTGTTGCTCATCACGCCGCTAATTTTTTGCAAACTCTTCAGCAGGCTTGCACTTGATATGATAAATTTCATGGTGTTAGAATTTTCTTTTCTACAAAAATATTCAAAAGGTAAAAATAAAAAATTCCGTTAAGTTATTACCTGTTCTTTTAAATAAGTTTTCCACAATAATTATTAGAAGTCCCTTTAAGTTTTATTAACCCTTTTAAAACGGTTTTCTTCACCTCTCCACAGCCGCCGGATATTTTGCCTGTGTGTGTAAAGTAGAAACAGCGCAACCACAATGGAAAATATAACCTTTCCGGGATGCCTGTCGTGGTAAAGCAAAATGTCGGCCAGCGGAAAGGAAAGCCCGCTAAGCATGGAACCCAGCGATACATAGCCGGTGCCAAAAGCTACAATTGCAAAGACAATTACCGGAATCCAAATCACGTTGGGGAAGAGTGCAATGCCCATACCCAGCAATGTGGCAACACCTTTTCCACCCCTGAAAGAGGCAAAAACAGGATAGACATGACCGATAACGGCCAGAAATCCGGCCAGTATTTGTGCATAAACGGTCTGTGTGTTTGTCCAACCTACCGGAATAAAACCGGCCATGAGCCAGGCTGCGAGAAAACCTTTGACAACGTCCACAAGGATAACCGGAATGCCGGCTTTGACACCGAGTACGCGTATGACGTTGGTAGCTCCGGCGTTTCCCGAACCTTCATTGCGGACATCAAGTCCGTAAAACATTTTTCCTACCCAAACGGCAGTGGGAACAGACCCCAACAGATAGGCGAGCAGTAGTCCGCCGCTAAAAATTATCCATTGCATCTGACAAAAGTAGGGAAAACCCGTTTACTCCGACAAGGCCCGTTCCGTTACCAGCGACCTTCCACGGTGTATGGCACAATGCATCTTCATAACCACAGATGTATCAGCCTCTTTTGATAATTTCCAGCAGTTCGCTTAAAATCATGGCGGTAGCACCCCAGACAATCTTGTTGTTCAGGTAAAAACAGGGAACATCCACCTCGATGCCGGTACGGTGGTGAATGGCTTTTACGGTTTGGCAGGCAGGGTTAAGAAATTCTTCCAGTTTTATTTCGAGGATAGCTTTTGTTTCCGTGTTGTCCGCCTGGAAATCAGGTTTCTTTATCACGAATCCCACAAACGGATAGACGTCGAAATGGCTGGGCGGAATATACATCTTTGTCAGTTCGCCGAGGATATCCACCTGTTGCGGATTAATGCCCGTCTCCTCTTTGGCTTCGCGCAAAGCAGTGGTGCGGAGGCTGGAATCTGTCAGGTCAAACTGCCCTCCCGGAAAGGCAATTTGTCCGCTGTGGATGCCGTTGTAGGTGGCTCTTTCGATGAGGACAAATCTAATTCCGTCCCGGTCGGGATAAAACAGGATAAGTACGGCACTGGGTTTCGCCTTTTCATCAACAGGCAAGGCTCGCAGTGCTTCCCGGCGGGTAGCCGGAACCATGACCATTTGTGCCGGCAGTCCCGGAAGTGGGAGGGAAAGGCTTTGCTTTAACCGGTTGATAAACAAGTTGAAATCAGGCATCTGTTATTTTCTTTGGTAAGTATTTTTTATCAATTTGCTGCATGATGTTGAAAAATTCGCCGGTAGCTTTGGACAGAATTCCGCAGAGTGTTTCCATGAGCTTGCGGGCGACGCACTTCGTTCGGCTGCCATTGGAAATAGTGTGAAAATCCATAACATTCATGGGCACATGGTTCTTTACACGTTCTATGTAACACTTCTGCCAATAACTCAGTTCTCCGGCTGCATTCATGGGGAACAAAGATAGGAAATTCCGTTGTCAGACAGGATATTTTATCGCTCACTGATATACGAAACAAAGCACAAAACAAGCTCTGTTTAGGGGTTGGGTGAGCAGTAAACAAAGGTGACGGGGAATTTATTTCAACCTCCCCAGCCTTTTCATCGACCTTAGGAAGTTAACGACCCGGGTGCGGGTAGTGAGAACATATTCGTAGTAATTTTTGACGCTGTTGGGGTTCAGCATCCGTTTGTCTTCTTTCAGGTTTTCGATGATATCATTGAAGTTGAGGTCGGACGACATCACCTGCATGATGCCATTGGCGTAATTAAAATAGTACCACTGGCGCTTACCGTGACGCAGGATAAACTCTATGGTAGTTCCGCTGCGGCTTTTGCGGATTTGCAGAACACCGTCCATGTATTTGTTCAGCGTGTTGCCGCCAATGCTTCCAATGCCAATGGGGCCGTACGAAATAAACGATCGCGAAAGCGGATCCCACACGAGATGCAGATCGGTGAAGCTAATGGTGTTTTCCAAAACATTAGGTAACTTTTTAACCTGCCCGTAAAGTGAGAGCTCCGTAATGACACTTTGTGCTGTTTCCGGGTCGAGGAGTTTCTTTAGTGCCATGGGATAAAGACCTTTGGTGATGTCCACCGATTTGGCGGGAATCATCCGCAGGCTGTCGGCCATAACGTCCAGCGCAGACTGGTCGAAGTGAAATTTCATCATCATAAACACGTGAAGCAGCATGCTGTCAGGTACAATCAGGTATTTGAACTTCCCGATAAACTTTGTCTTTAGCATGTTGTTTTTCATGCCGAGGTTGAAAATGCCATCCCCTACCATTTGGCAGTTTTTGGTTACCAACTTCACAAAATTAGCTTTCAGGTTGTGGTTTTTTATCCTTTCGGGAGAGCCCATGAGGAAGCTATTGGTTTTGTGGTCGATGTCGAGGCTCCCTGTGGCGGAAATCAGCACTTCGTCGGAAGGACTTTTTAATGCCTGCAACACCAGCGGATAATAATGGTGATATTGAAAACTATAGGCCATCCCAAACCATGCTTGCAGGCTGTCGGCAGTTTTGGCATGACCGTCAAAACGGAAAGCAATGTGGTTGGGATCCAAATCCTGATCCACAGCCATCCAATTACCGGTGTTGTCCACGCAATCTTCGTTTAGCTGATAGCCGCCTCTGAAATGCAGCAGTTTGTTGCCGGCATGCATGATCACCTTTCCGGTGAAAAGATATTCCGGACTAAGAAAAAATATTTCTCCTTTTGGAATTTGTCCCATGGCTATGCTTCGACCGTGGACATCCACATGGACATTGTTCATTTTGATGGCTTGCAAGGTGGCATTCATGTCTTTGTAATCCAGCTTGCCTGATGCCGTGTACTTTTTCCGCGAAAGCACCTCCACACGGGCATCGTAAATGTTATGGTAGAAATTGGTGGTATCTATCAGGATGTTCGCATTTTCTAACGGCGCCAGTTTGCCTCTCTGCAAAATGGTAACCGCTTCATTACCAGGAAAAACGGCGGCGTCAGCTGTCTTTATCAATTTAACGCCCTGTGCATCAATAGTATATTGATTGATATTGTAATATGCTTTTTCGGCGTAGAAACGTAATGAGTCTTCGCCGGGTGAGATAGAAATAAACTCAGGACCCGGTTTGTGGTAGGCAATGAGTTGCTTCCGGCTAAGCGAATCCAGTGCATGATAAGTGCTGTCCTGCGTACTGTAAAGGCTGAGCTTATCTTCGTCCATAATCCATTTTACCTCATCGAGAGTGGAAATGAACCGGTTGAAAGGAAATTTCAGGAACGAATGATTGTCAAGATGATTAAACCAACCTTTTTGGGCTTTGAAGTCAATTTTTGCCCGGTAGTTTCTGGCAAGGAAAGTGGTGTCACCGGTATCCGGATTTTTCAGAACAAATCTGGCAGAATCGGCTTCCAATCCGTGGTCGTTAAACAAAAAATGTTGTGAGCCGAGGGTGGAATGACCAAAAGCAAAACTTCCCTTTCCGGAAAATTGCGCCGGCGAAAGGGTAAGCTCACCCCGGAGTGTGGCATTTCCATACAACCTGTATGCCGGACCGCGACTTGCGATGCGCATGACATTTTTTTTCGTATTCCAGTTGATGGCAACCGAATCGCCATAAACAGAGGGGAAATGGTACTTCATAGAATCGGTTTCCCCCCTAAATTGACGGGCTTTGGCAGCGAGAAGCGAGTCGGGGAAAAACCGAAAATCCCCGGAATGTACGGCTGTGGTCAGGTAGCGCAGCGTTCCGCTACCGTGAAATCCCTGCATGTTGAGGGTGAGTGTGTCGGAATAGCGGCCTTTTCCCCCATAAGCTGACAGGCCGTTGGGAGGTGTTTTGTAAACGAATCCCAGCGAGTAATCGGGCATGACGCGTAGCGGTTGTGCTATGGGTTTGAAAATACTGTCGGAAACCAAACTCCCCTGAAAAGTGAGATTGTTGGTGTTGAAAGTCATAAGGGAGTCGAAAACAAAAGGCGAAACACGGTAATAGAATTTTCCGGGCAGCAGTGTGCTGTCCTGAATCTTCCGGCTGTTGTAATAAACATAGCTCTCCGACTCGCTTACGAACTCCGGATATTTCGGCACATGCATAAGTCCCGATTTGTTAAAAGGCAAATCCACATAAAGCCTGCCGCTGAGCTTTTGCAGCATTTGTTTGACAGATACCACATAACGCCGGTTGCGGATGGTGTCCTTTTCCCAAACCCCAAAAGAGAGTGAATCCACATAATTCATGTTGATCATAAAACTGTCATAGACAAAAGTACTTTTCCGGGCGTAAAAGTTGAACAGCCCCGCGCTGACTTTTCCACTAAAGGTAAAATCGCGGTTTTTCCTGACGGCAATTTGTTTATTGTAAGGATAAATGTAAACCTGCTGGGAATCGCTGATAAAAATACGGGGAACACCGTAGATATTCAGGCTAAAGTCTTTCAGATTTAGCGAGGCATTGGGTTTGCGTTTTTCTTTCGAGTTGAAATGGATGACGTCATAATCGGTTCGTCCGGCTTTGGCATTAAGAAAATATTGTAACCGTTTGGTTGCCAGCGCTACGTGGGTGCCGGAGTCATAGACTACGAAGCCTTTGTTGGACAAGTTGATGAGCAAGTCTTCAATCTGATTGGGCGATTTGTTCATAAAAGAAGAGAGTGCTGCCACGCTGATGCGGTTGGTAGAATACGTGTGAATAAAATCCTGCACCACATAAAGTGGGTTTATCTCATCGATTCCCTGTAGCATATAAAATTCCCTGACATTAAAGTAGCGGTTCGACTCAAAACGAGCCGGCTGGTTGTCGTTAACGCCTCTGATTTTTTTGAAGACAATACTGTCTGTTTTGAGGTTCCACAAAAGTGAGGGAACGTAAATATCCATCTTGTGGTAGGAATCGAAAAAGGGAATTTGCCCGGAACCATCCGTAACGGTGTAAAGTTGCAGCTTTTTGGCTGCCACTTCGTAACGCATCTGTAGCTGAGGATGATAAATGGAATCTTTGCCGAGGAGGAGGCTGGCATCCACATCGCCGGAAACCATTTTACTTCGGTAAAACTCAAAACGCCGGGCACGGAGCTTGAGAACAGGTTTTTTGTTCCGGCTGAAAACAACTTCCGGCTTCCTGCCCTTAACTGTTGCGCCATAAAACCGTTTTCCCTGCAACTCAATACCTCCGTGGAAAGATATTTGAGGGTAGAGTTTAGGCAGAAAAAGATTGTTTTCATAAGAGATGAAACGGGGATATACCGAATTGACACCCGGTTTGCCGGTAAGAACTCTGTCGGAAAGCCTCCCGAAAACAGCGAGTTTTCCAAGAAAGGCAGGGTAGGTGAGGCGTACCGAATCAATATGGAAGATATTGGTATTGAGGTGAAAATGATAACTGTCGGCGATTTTGTAGTGTTCATCAAAGCCTTTGTCAAAACGGTTCCATTTTAGCTCTCCATTCTCCCCCGCCCAAAGTTTTGACCGGTAAACAAAAGCACCCTTGGTACGCAGGATCATAATGCTGTCATTGCGGCTGGCTTTGATGAGGTTTAAGTGTGCAAACCGGACATAAAAAGCAGTGTCGTAGCGCAGACTGAAACCGGCACGGCGAAAATGCCAGGAGGCACTGGCTTTACCGTAAAGGATATGGTTCTCCAGCAGCTTATCGGTGAAAGAGAGAAAATCCAGAAAAGCCTGCAGCCTGTGTTGTCGCAGTATTCCGGTAACATAACGCTGCCACGCCCTAAATTCCGGAGCTTTCCGCCTGGTCTCTGCCAACAGGTTGATGCTGTAAAGATAACCGTACAGGAATGGGTAGGTGCGCAGCCTTTTGGAGCGCATGAGTTCTATGACTTTTCTTACTTCGCCCTGCTGTTTTGTAGTAAAGAGGCCGCTGTTCCAACTGCTCCCGAACCGGTGTAGCAAAAGGCCGGCTTTCGCTTGATATTCAGGCGACTTAGTATTTGTTAAGATGGTGGACAACTGATTGAAAAACCGGGCAGGGCCTTTGGAAAGGGAGTCGATTTGTGCCTGCAAATGAAAACTCAGTATGCTGAGCATCAGAAGCATTCCCCATTTTACAAAAGACACCTTCCGCATGATTTATTCTTTGGTGAAAACAGCCGCTACCCATTTGTTTTTGGTGTGATGGCTTTGGTATTGCAAACGCAAACCGGCGGCTTTTGTTTTAAGGTCTTGCAAATCCGTGTCGTAAAAACCGCTGAAAAATATTTTCCCTCCGGCTTTTAGCACGCCGGAATAAACCGGCATGTCGTGGAGCAGGATATTTTTGTTGATGTTGGCCAGTATGACATCGTAAGTCTCTGTTTTGTCCTTTAGAAAAGAAGCATTGCCCAAAACAGTGGTGATATTCCGGATATTGTTTACTTGTCTGTTTTTTTCCGTATTGTTATACGACCATTGGTCATTATCCACAGCATCAATATGTTGTGCTCCTTTCATGGAAGCCAGAATAGCCAGCACACCGGTACCGCATCCCATGTCCAGAACGATTTTACCGGTAAAGTCCTCCTCCAGCATAAGCGCGATAATCTGTGCGGTAGTTTCGTGGCGTGCTGTGCCGAATGCCATTTTGGGATTAACTTCGATGTTGAATTCAACTTCCGGCCTTCTTTCGTGAAATGAAGCGTAGATATAACATCTGCCGGCAATGAGTACAGCCGGGTAATTACTTTCCCAGACGGCATTCCAGTTTTGTTCGGGAATAAGCGTAACCGAAGCTTTGCCTTCGGCTATCCATTGCCGGCACAGGGCAATTTCCTGCTGTATATTTTCCGAATAATCCTTTTCCCGGATATAAGCCAGAATATGGGTGTCCGTTTCCTCAAAACTCTCGAACCCTGCCTGTGCCAGACGGGCAATGAGGATTTCATTCTGTTCTGATTCCGGTAGTTTAGGACACTTCAGCTGATAATAGTTCATGGCCGTAATTGAAATGGAAACCGGTTGGTAAAGGCGTATTGTCTCCCATGCGGTTGTAAATTTATTCGAAACCGGCAGCAATTTTCAAAAAGTCACCGGCCTTTAGCGAAGCACCGCCAATGAGTCCGCCGTCCACGTCCTTGTTGGCAAAGAGGTCTTTGGCATTACCCGGGTTGCAACTTCCGCCATAGAGAATACTGACTTCTTCGGCTGCCTTTGTACCGTATTTTTCCGAAATCAGGTTGCGAATGTAAGCATGCATCTCCTGTGCCTGCTCTGAGGAGGCGGTTTTCCCTGTGCCAATGGCCCAGACGGGTTCGTAAGCAACCACAACATTGGAAAATTCATCTTCGTTGAGGTGAAAAAGGCTCTCTTCTAACTGTTTCTTGACCACGTCAAAGTGGATGGCTTTTTCTCTTTCTTCCAGCACTTCGCCGCAGCAGAAAATCGGCTTAATGCCAAAATCAAGCAGGGTATCTACTTTTTTTGCCAGCTGTCCGAATGTTTCGTGGAAATATTTGCGTCTTTCGGAATGGCCGACGATGCAATATTCAATATCCACCGATGCGAGCATGGGAGCAGCGATTTCACCGGTATAAGCACCTTTTTCATGTTCGCTTACATTCTGTGCACCGATTTTAATCCGGCTCTCTTCGGCATAATCCGAAGCCATCTCCAGATATGGTGACGGTGGGATGGCAATCACCTCGCATTTGAGGCTCATTTCTTCCATGCCCACCACAATCTGATCAATCAACTCTTCAGCTTCCTGAAAGGTTTTGTTCATCTTCCAGTTGCCGGCAACAATATTTTTTCTCATGGTTTTTCAATTTAAAAATGCAGGAAGCAAAATTACGATTTAAACCTGAATAATTCATAAGTTTTTCGTCATGAGAAGTCAAAATACAAAGTTGCGAAAGGGTGAAGTTGCGAAGTTGCGAAAAGGCGAAAAGGCGAAGTTGCGAAGTTGCGAACAGGGTTCTGTCCTTTCATATCGGGTAAGACCTGAAAGGAGAAGATGCAGTAGCAATAGAGCTGAATCGGAAAACAGGTGTCTTT
>VAOZ01209541.1_pt1 | contig 10212 bp, 9 predicted proteins | sample 3394041 | NCBI WGS metagenome assembly VAOZ01 (sample SAMN08290431, study PRJNA428436) | hydrothermal vent metagenome | isolation source: Deep-sea hydrothermal vent chimney | place: Indian Ocean: Southwest Indian Ridge | reverse complement strand
TTCCGGTTCATCCCCACGTGTGTGGGGAATACGCAGCTAAGACAGAGGTGGGGGAAATAGCTCAACGGTTCATCCCCACGTGTGTGGGGAATACTAACCCGTGAGGCCGCTGCAGCAGTTGCTGATCGGTTCATCCCCACGTGTGTGGGGAATACGGTTGGGGGCCTATTCGGAAGTTACGATACCCGGTTCATCCCCACGTGTGTGGGGAATACGAGGTTAATACTAATGGTTCAGCGGACAGCACCCGGTTCATCCCCACGTGTGTGGGGAATACTGTGACTTGGGTAAGTTAGTAGGGCGCTAATAACGGTTCATCCCCACGTGTGTGGGGAATACACTTGATTCAGACGGGTTATTCCGGCGGTCGACCCGTCGAAAGTATGTAGGTCGTCTGTGCTGTCAAGATTCATTCCCGGCTATGGGCTTCCAGTTGCTCACTGTATGTTCCCATTCAGCGTTTTTCACAGCAACCAAGATGATACCATCAAAATTCACTAGGCTACGATTACTATCGCCGTACATACGAATGGCAAAACCTTGTTCGTTATTAGTCCTATAGAGCTGACAGCAACGGCCTGTACCTTTCTTATCAATACATTTCTCCCACAGTAAATCACGCACCATGGCCGAGAGACTTCCAATAAACACGCCTGTACTGACTTCCAGCATCCAACGCGTAAGCTCACCCTTGAGGCTCTTCGGCACTTTCTCCAGAACCATCACTACCATAAGCGACACCCCCTGGAACCGTATCACCCTCATCCCAAAGCTCAGCAGGCTTTGCGGCGTCTACAGTATAGGGATCAGGTATATCTAGGCTGTCAAACAAGCTATGAAGATCGGAAACTATCCGTTCCAACAACTTGATTTCCCGGATCTGTTCACGCAACACAGCCCTTAGCCTTCGCTCAGCATCTCCTTCGGACTCCGCTACAACCTTAAAGGCCGTTGGGATTAGCAACTCTGCTTTGTACGCATCCGCGACATCATAGACAAACGAGAGTTGTTTGCCAGTGTGAATGAAACCCAGGGCCGGACTATAGCCCGCCGATACAATGGCGGCATGGCATAGGCCATACAAGTTGGCTGCTCCGGCTGAAATAGCCCTATTGATTGGATCGGCTGCAGCCCAATTACCCCGGTTGTAGTTGCGTCCATGCCAAGGCACCCCTGTTTCACGGCTCCAATAGGCATAGGAATCGCGCACACGAACCCCTTCATGCCCACGAATCTGCTCCAGGGTGAGGTCTCCGGGCAAGGGCTCGGAGAAACGCATTCGGTAGAGTCGTATCACGACCTGAAGATGAGTTTTGGGATCGGCCCAGGCTCGAGCTTGGCACAACAGATGAGCACTACTGCGCGTTTCTCCTGTTCCGGAGGCATAGAAGCGAGCCATCTCCTCACCAACCCAAAACACCGAGCAGCCATTTGCAGCAAGCGCCTTGATGGCGGCGTGTGTGATGCTAGTGCCGGGCCCAAGAAGCAAAACACCCAGGGCAGCAGCAGGCACAGCCACGGCCCCATCGGAGCGATAACAAGCAATGGCCTTATCTTGTTGCTCGATACGGGCATGTTCAACATAAATATACGAAAGCCCATCGCGAAACTTGGGGAGCTCCTGAAGGTTATGAGCTTCGTAGCGCATTCCTCACCCCTGTAGAGCAATCGATAGCATGCCCAACCCAAGAGCTTTGGCGTGACCTACGCCAGAGGCTATAGTAGCGCTTAGGCGTTCTGGATCTTTCACCTCAAGGGCACCATCAAAGGTAACAGCACCAACAACGATTGGCTTCTCCGATCTGCGCCTGGAAAAGTGTAGGCGCTCGGAAGAGGTAACCATGGCGTCTGATACCGCAAATCCGCCCTTTCTTGCTTGCCGCTGCAGCCAACTCAGCTGATCATTCGGGGTTCGCAGAGTATGTCGCTTACTTTTTCCACCAGCTTGCAACGGGCGAGTCACGGTAGGGTTGGCCTTGAGCCGGAAGCGCAATCTCTGACCCGCTCGTAGTTGCCCCAAGATTAAGTATGGTTTGGTCTGAACATATTGCATGTAGCCCTGCACACCTATGGCTGACCAGTTAGGTTCGACCAGGCTTTGCACCAGCACGACCGAATCGGCTTGAACACGGACGGGCTCAAGTCGCCACAGGAAAAAACCTGCGGGACACTGTTTATCTGGCGCAGAAAATACCCTGCAGAAGGTGGAGTGCATCTCGTAGGCATTGGCTATGTCGCGCCGCACCTCTTTCAGCCTCGGATTAAGAACCAGCTTACTTATGTACACTCCGGCACCTCCGGCAAGGGCTTACTGTCAAACTGCACGAAACGCGCGCCGAAGCGCCGATCGATGAAGGCCGCGGTTGGCGTATCCATGCGCAGCGAACCATCTGAAGATCTGGCTTCGAGCACGTAGCGTAGCGGGCCCGCCGGTTTGGCCTCGGCGTCTTCTAAATCCGGCAGGAATGGATACTGCGCAAGGGCGTGCTCGAGCGAGGCCTGGGCCAACCCATTGGATAGGTATACGCCGGGGCTTGGGACAAAGGACTTCCGCCCAAGGAAAGGTGGCCAGTATGGTCTTGCAAGCGCCTTATGGATACGGCCCAACCGGGTATAGTCGTTACCCTCCAGGCCCACTAAGAACACTGCATCGGCAAGGTAATAGCGGTTCGACACGGCACTTTTTTCACGGCCGGGGCCAACGGCACGGATGACCTCCATAGCCGTGTGATAGTCCCTACTCAGAACTCCCTCCCTATCCACACGAACCCCCATACGCAGGTCGGTAAGCGGCCTGAGGCTCTCCCAATCAGAGCGGTCGATACCCAGTGCAGCACACACTAATCCCAACACGCCACTCTTGGAAGGTTCAAGGTCAGTATCACGCTGATCAAAACGACTGCGTGTGCCCCAGGACTGCATTGGGCCGGCTAGTCGCAGCAGGAGTGTAGGCACCCTACACCTCCATCGCCGACTTGGCCACCTGGAGCGCGCCTATCACCAGATCATCCAAGCATGTTACCGCCTCGCCCAGGTCGGAAGACTGATCCGTCAAGTTGAGCACAAAGGTGCGTCCGGCCTGTCCATAGGCTTCTTCGAGCTTCCTCCATTTGGCTTCCAGGCGCGCGAGCGAGACCCCGGTAAGACTCCTATCACGAGAGGGCCGCACGGGCTGCTCGAACGCGTTGGCTAGGTTTCGCGGGTCAGCATCTTGACGCACGGTGAGCACTACATACTCGGGGTCGTTGTGGGCCGCGAAACTATTCTGCTTACCGCTGGGTTTGGCCTTGACGCTAGCATATAGGAAGGCTCTAAGCCCCTTTTCCCACAGCGCATGGTCGCCTCCAAGGTTCTCCAGGAACTTGTCCAGATCGAGAGCTATATAGCGATAGAAACAAGCCGAGTTGAACTCGACTGTACCTAACATATCGGCCCCGGCGTTATCATCCGGCTTCAAGTCATCCACGGCAGTATAGAAATCGAATTCACGTTGCACCTGGTGGCTGGAGATGGCATGCGCCACTTGGCAAGCAGCATCCTGGTTCGCCACGGGCAAGTCCGCCAGCATCCGGCCAAACAGAGCCACATCGACCGCCTTTCCCCCGTCCAACACTGCTTCCAGAGCCTCTCTCACCTTAGTGGGCACTGCTTTCTTGGCTGCTTTCTTGGCATCCTTAACGTTCTTTTTCTCTTGCCCCGTATCTCCTTTGGATTGTGTCTCAGTGAAAGAATCCCGGTATTGGTCAATAATATTTACAATTCCTGCAAGCTCCCGCTGTCCTAAGAAGAGCAGGTACTGGCTCTTGCCTTCCGCGTCAACCTTTATACTGACGCCACCCAGCGCCAAACCTACCTTCGAGTTTGCTTCATCCTCCGGCCAACCCTTTGCTACTAGCTTGTCAATGAGTTCTCGGCTAATACGCTTACTGCGAAGAGCCATGTCGCCAGGATCGAGGTTTCCGTTCTTATGAAAATATAACCTCACGGCCCGCTTGAGGCTTTGGCTGCTGATGCGCGCTCGGCGGTAACCCCCGAACAACGCATCTTTGGGGGAACCGGTATCGTCGCGGTTAAGGTTTGAAGGAGCAAAGTTCTGTAGGATATGTAGTTCCAAAAGATGCTTCACGTCTGCTCTCCTTTACACACGGGCTAGCTCGCCGGCTTGTCGGCGTCGAGATTCTTCTCCGCACCGGAACGCCGGTAGAAATCCTTGGCCCAAGCCTGCTGTACCCAGCGCTTATAGCTGTTCCAGGCTAGAAGGTGTTTGAGCAACATCTGCCAATTGATAGTGCAATCATCGAGCAGTCCCGCCATTTGCCGTAACCGGTAGGCCAATTGTTCCTCGTCGGCGTCCAACAAAGTAACAAACCGCGCCTCTATGCTTGGCAACTCCTCCTTTTTCAGGTAAAACTGCTTGATCGTATTTCCCATATTACCAACCACGGCCCCAGAGTCTTTCGCCCCGTGCAAAGCAAACAGTCCAGCCACTAAGTAATACATCCCCCTCCGCCAATCACTGCATTCCTCAGGAATAAACTGTTCCACATACGGGAACGCTGGCGGGTAGGTACCAAGATCGAAGGCTAGGCTCCGGCGCAGATTAGCATAGGCCTTACGGTCTAACCCGGCAAGCCACTCTATGAATGCCTCTTGACTCATGCAACCTCCTCTTCCAACACCCTGACCTGTCTCCTAAGGCCAGCAAGGTACACATCCATCCGGCTTTGGGCGCTAGCTTGCGCCCGTAGGGCTCGGGCATCGCTCCCCAGGCTCTGGATCGTCTTAGTCCAAGCAAACTTAGCGGCATCGCTTACCGCTTTAATCCAGTACGCTTTAACTCCTTCTTCGGAGAAGTCCGGAGTAAGGCGCGCAAGCAGACCGGAGAATCGAACCTCAAGGTTTGACCAGTACGGGTAATATAGGGGAAAGCTATTGACTAGCTTGGTCACGTCACTTTTTAATGGCTGACGGTTACCCGCAGAAAGCAAGCTGGCAGCCAAATGTTGGACTGCGGCATTGAGCATCTTTCCAGCCTGCTCGGCTTGCTCGAGCGCCCAACGAATCACGCCATACGTCTCCTTATCGCTCAACAAGGCCGTAGGGAGATTGAAGGTCTCGCTGCGCCATAGCTCAATCTTAGCCCGGCCGCTAACGCTAGCTTGACCCAGCACCCAGGTGCGCAACGGCTGCTTAGGCCGGTCAGACCACCGGTATAGATCCACGGCTCTGTTAACCACCTGTGGTGATTGATACTTACTCGTATGCCCCTGGTGCGGCAATAATGCGAGAAAGTCACGCCAGAACCCACGGTCTCTGCGAAAACCGATTGGTAGATAACCCCGTTCATCGTCTTTTCGGTAGGCTACCATTGGGTCTAGATCACCATCACTCTCATATCTCACACCAGAGGCGTACGCCATCCAGCGAACGGCTGTCTCGCCCGCTTCCTCTTCGGGCTCGAGGTGAATCGAGCGCGTAAGCCACGTATACCGCTGAACCAGACCCGAGGCAGTCTGCTTAGGCCCCTTTTTCATCTGCTCAATCGTGGGGGGCTCGAGCTCCCATACCGGCTTATCGGCCTCCCAAACGCTTGATGACTTGCTCACCATGTTCAGGCACAGGGTTTCACGCAGATTGTCCCCCACTACAAGTACAAGGGCGGCCGTAGCTACCGGAGCGGTGACCGTATGGGCCAGAACACTTTTGCCCGCACTCAGCGCAAAGGTTTGGTGAGCCACCAAGAGCCTAGCGGCTTCCGCCGGCTTGATAGAATGTGGATTAGCGACCTCGGTGTGGTCGAATAGCACTTTGCTGTTATCGCTATTCAGCTCGGCGGCCAGAGCCGTCCAGGATCGCGACGACAGCTCGAGGGTGAAGTCTGGGACCTGGTAGAAAGGGTGCTCTGGATTGAAGAGATCAAAACGATCCTCCCACCTTGTCAAGTAATCGTTTATTACACCCTCAGGAAATCCGTTTTCCCACCATTCCACCGCCTGTTCGGGGTTGGTGGGCCCCAATAGAGCCCGGTGCGCAACCGCTAGCAGCAAGCGATGCAGTGCCGCCACCACCAGCGGTGAGGCGTCCTCAATGCGTTGGTAAGCATTAGCTTGCAGCAGGACCTCACGCAGGCCCACCTCCACCAACCGGCCCTCAAGCGTGCGCACAGGGATCCAGGGTTCAGTAACTAAGCTTAGGCTTGCCAAGACATCCTCCTTTCTAGGGATCATAATACCGACTGCTTACGTCATTTAGTGTCGCTCGTGTAAAACACTCCGAGTTCGGTGCTCAGATGAATATGGGGATACTCTATACTCTGGCCCCCTCCACGAAGTAGGAGTGGGTAGCAGTTACGTAGTAACGGGTGTTTACTCCAAGCTTTGGGGCTTCCTGCTTTCCAATCTAGCACCTGACCCTGGCACGCAATTCCCTTTAATCGGTACAGGCTCAGGCTAATAGAGCGCAAGAAAAGATTTCTTGCAGTGGCGGAATTGGGTTCAACATCTAGCCTAATAGGCTTGTCATCCGGGTGAAGTCTATACACACCATCTATTTGGTATATTGGGATAACTACAGCAGTTGGTTCACCCAAGCGGGTCTGGGCCCTAAAAGCCGAGCTTCTACCCGGGTCGTCTTCATCCTCCTTCTCCAGCTCAGGCACACTCTTCCACGAACCATCCCTGGGTAAGCCAATAATTACATTTCTGGCCTTGGACTGGGCTTCGCGAACGTGCTTATCCAGATCGCTCTTGGCCACTTTCAAGGCCTGCACAAGATTCGGCGGCATGTCGTGTGGCTCAGTTACCGAATAGACTTCCTCAACCAAGGTATCAATCTCCTCGGGGAGGTGAATTAGTCCATGGGATTTAATGGCCCACCAACTCCTCAGCAATACATATGTGTCGTAAATTTTGTCCCAATGAGGCGTTTTTAGGTCTGGAAGCTCACTGGAACTTCCAAGGCCCGCCACGTATAACACCGGCTCATTGTGACCATAGCGATTCTCACGCTGGTGGCGATGTAGGCGTCCAATCCGCTGGAGCATCAAGTCAATAGGCGCTAGGTCAGTTAGCATAACATCGAAGTCAAGGTCAAGGCTCTGCTCTACAACCTGTGTGGTCACCAGAATAGCTCTCTGAGGACGATCCCCATCCTTACCAAACTTCTGAAGTACCTCCTCTTCCCGAGCTTTGCGCTCTTCGGCCGGATAGCGCGCATGGAACAACAGAAGCTCGGCGTCTATCGTGCCCCGAAGGGCGCAGTAGAGATCTTGAGCCCGCTGAACGGTGTTCACGATCGCAACGGCACATCCTCCCGGGCAAACTATATCGGCCAGAAGCTGTGCGAGTTCATGAACACCCGAAGTGGCCTCACGCACAATCACGATATGGCTGCGGGATACGTCGGTCCGGACATGCCGAACCTCAACCATACCGCCGCTTACGCGGTACACTCGTGGATACTCAGCTTCGGGAACAACCTCGGCGCCATAGGCACTTAGCAGTCGCTCCCGTAAGGCCCTTGGTAGCGTGGCGCTCATGAGTATAACCGAGGAGTCCAGCGCCCGCAGCCAAGATAATAGGGACTCGAGAAGTGTACTTGTATAGGCGTCATAGGCATGCACCTCATCAATGACCACCGTACGATTACCAAGGCCCCAGAGCCGCACGAATTGGTGTTTGACGTTCAGCACCGTCAGTAAGGCCTGGTCCACGGTACCCACCCCATATTCAGACAAGAGGGCTCGCTTCTTGTGGGTAAACCACTCCTTGGCGCGGACCACTCCCCCACTTTGGGTATCCTCGATTTCCCGAACGCGAAGTAGCTTTTCGAAATCAGTGTTGAGTAAGGCCGCACCATGCAGCAACTGCAGGTCAACGGGTTCCGAACGCCCTTGACAGGAAAGGAAATCGCTTGTGCGACTGAACATGGCGTTACCGGTGGCCTGGGTGGGTAGCGCCATATACATGCCACGGTGACCAAGTTGCTGCTGTAAGCGCAGGTGTGCGTAGAACGCGGCTTCAGTCTTACCCTCACCCATCGGAGCCTCAATTAGAACCAGGGCGGGTTCAGAGACTCGGTCAACCATCTCTGCAACCAGTTTCTGCAAAGCGCGTGGCGTAAAAACGCCCTTGGTTCCCCCCAGGTAGCTAAAAACCTCCTCAATGGTCTGTTCCTTTGCCTGCAGAGGTAACCGAGGCTCCCACCCCAGCTCGCATAACGCCTTACGCGCTATAGTTAAACGTTCTTGGTAGTACCTAACTAGGTCTGATACGTTGGAACGGAATGTAAAGAAACTGCTGTTCGAGCCAATCCAGTCGGCAAAACTAGTCAACCCGGCAATCCGCATGAAAGCACCAGCAGAAAGCGACTGAATAGGCGGTGGACAGGTTATATCCGCGCCGAAGACTTCTAGAATCGCCGAGGATAACTTATTCCTGACCCCATCCCAATCGCCGTCACCATATTTTTGCCCAAGCTCTGGTTCGTTTATTTCCTGAAGGTCCACACCCTGCGCACGGAAGCCATGATGGGCACCCACGGCATCCGCTGCAAGCAGGGCCGCGCGGCGATGCCAACCAACTTTCACAAGTAGATCTTCAAGAATTAGTTGGCTTACGTACGCATGATTGGGTGATTTGATTCTATCCCTGATGATGAGCCCATTACAGCGGACTCTCTCGGCTCCTCCTGGCCACTTGCGCTGGAAAGCCGGACATGCCTTTCCTAGATCGTGCAAAGCTATCAGCGACAGCAACCATCCCAGCGCTTTCTCCCAGGGCAGGTCTAGGTCTAGGGCGTACAAAGTGCGTGTACGGGCCGGTTCAAGTTCCAAAATAGCCTCTGCGCTCGCGGCAACATCCAGCAGGTGATGCACTAAGGGGTGCCAACGACCATCTTTGAATTCGCGATCACTCTTGGCCCACAAGACCCTCGCCGCTCCGAATAGATTGACCATGGGACACCCCTATCTCTCTTGTATGTCAGAATGTGTCGCCAAATCTAGGAGGGTGCGAGCTTCATCCAGCCATCGCACCCGAAGGTTTTCCGGCTCGAGCACCTCTACCCTTGGCCCCCAACTCTGCACCCACGGCAGGATCTCGACAGGAAACCCCCCTTTGTTTGTACCGACTCGAACCCCAACCACAATACCTCCGTCCGAATACTCCTGCTCGATGGTCAAACCAGGGTACCCGCCTTCACGTAAGCGGTAGGCAGCTTCTGGGGCAAAGTGAAGACGGACGGTAACCGGGGAACCGCCGCTGCCTATGACTCCCCAGGCATTCGTCAGAAAAGTACGGGGGTCGAAATCCTCTGGAATACTGTATCCATCGTTCAGCAGACGTGTATTAGACATACGCGACAATTTCCATGTCAGTACCTGATGGTGCCATGACCGTTCGAAGCCAATAGCATAGGTGGCTAAATTAGCACGGGAAACCTCCATAAAATACACTTCCAACTCCTTTGGCCTGGGCCTGCCGGAACCGGAAGGAGACAAGTAATCGAAAGCTAGTACGCGGCCTTCGAACCAGGCCCGGGCAGCCAGCTCGAGCGCACGATCATCACCAGGCCTATGAGCAAATTCCGCAGCGCTATTAAAAGCGATGCTACGCGCAGGCTCAGGCAGCATAGCAGCCAGTTTCTCCAGCGCAGACAGGTAAAACCGATTGCGGACCGGGGTGTGATAGTAGAGCAAACGGGCAGCTGCATGCACCGCAAGGGCCTCCACAGACGAAAGGCCCACAGGACCCGTTGGAATGTGGTAGAACCCCCGCTTCACCTCCTCAATACCCAGACCCTCCGAACGAAGCGTCTCAAGGTCACGCTGAATCGAACGAATGGGCACGTTAAATCGCTCAGCCAGTTCACGTGTGGTGTACGGCTTAAGCCGGAGTGCCTCAGGAATACTAGCCAAACGTCGCGCTTTGCTGATAATACCCATATCATAAAAACTAGCACGGCTGGACCGCGTTCTACGACACCGGCAACCCTACTAGAGCGCAGTCTAAGGACCCTGGCTCAGGGCAAACCACATTTGATACTGGAGCGTTCTTCTGTTCTTTGGCATCTAAGCCAGTCTAGCCAAACAAAACACGCGTCAACGGGCGGTACCGCCGAGCCGGCCCATACCCAAGATAGACAAACACCGCCCCGGAACTCAGGGCGGTGGGGCGCTATTTGGTCAGATATGGTGCCGAGGGGCGGAATTGA